>JACCDH011477675.1_pt1 | contig 18841 bp, 19 predicted proteins | sample 7442481 | NCBI WGS metagenome assembly JACCDH01 (sample SAMN15323433, study PRJNA562643) | freshwater metagenome | isolation source: river surface water | place: USA:Blue River Watershed | collected 2017-08-15 | reverse complement strand
CATTGAATGGTATGAACGCCATCACCAACTACAGATGCAGGTGTTCTTAGTGCGGCACAAATAAATTTGTAGTTGATGACTAATATTCTAAAATCAAAACCAGTAATAAATTTCTCTACGATTACCGAGCGACCATATTGCTTCGCGCTTTCAAAGGCTTTAGTAGCTTGATCCCAAGTGGTAATATTGGTCGTATTCCCCTTCCCATGGTTACCATCAATTGGTTTAATTACCAGTGGATATCCAAATTTTTCTACGGCTTCTTCTAAGCCTGCAATCGTTCGAACTACAGTACCTCTTGGAACAGGAATTTCAGCAGCTTGCAATAAATTTTTGGTTTCTTCTTTATCGCAAGCAATATCCACAGCAATATTTCCGGTAGTTGAAGCAATGGTTGCACGAATTCTTTTTTGATTCACGCCATAACCCAATTGCACCAAACTATGTTTATTCAATCTCAAATGTGGAATGCCCCTTTTGGCTGCTTCTTCTACAATACAACCAGTAGAAGGTCCTAAGCGAGTGTCTTCTCTTATTTCTCTTAGTTGTTGAATGTCTTCCGATAAATCGTAGTGGGTTCCTTCCGTTAAAGCTTCTGCAATTCTTACTGCTGCTTTGGCTGCGTATACGCCAGCGTCTTCTTCTAAATAACTTATCACCACAAAGTATTTGCCTGGCTCGCCGGTTCCACGTGTTCTTCCAAATCCGGTATTCATTCCCGCCAATGTTTGCAACTCCAGCGCAATATGTTCAATTACATGCCCCATCCAAGTGCCTTCTGCTACTCGTTTAAAAAATCCACCAGGCTCGCCTACACTGCATCGATGCGCATACATACTAGGGAATAATGCAGCCAACCGATCGCCAAATCCTTCAATAGTATTGGTAGGTCTTTGCTCCATTTCTTCCAAATCTAATTTCATTTGGATGAGCTTAGTTCTGCGGATGCTCCAGTAATTGGGCCCTCTTAATATTTTTAATTCCTCTATTTTCATATACCATTATTTGGGGAACATTGAATATATTGAATTTTTGTATAAGCCGGGGGAAATCAAAAGGCTTATTTTTGTTGAACGATAATTGTAAAGCATGCAAATTCCAAAAGGTAAATTAATCGCCATCGGTGGCGCTGAAGATAAAGGGTCAGATTTAGAGAAAGGAGCCATTTTTAGAAACAACCTTAATTTTTTTGAATTAGGAATTCTAAGAAGGATTGTAGAAGAGGCGGGGGGATCGGACGCCAATATTGAAGTAGTCACTACGGCTTCTACCATTCCTTACGAAGTAGGCGAAAATTATTTAGACGCTTTTGGTAAAATTGGATGTACGAATGTGCATATCATTCATATCAGAAATAGGGAAGATGCGCAGAAGCCCGAATACATTGAAAGAATAAAACAATGTAATTGTGTGATGTTTAGTGGTGGTAATCAATTAAGGTTGACCACGATTTTTGGAGGGACTCGTTTTCTTGATATTATTCAGGAAAGATATCTCAAAGAAAATTTTGTAATCGCAGGTACTTCTGCTGGTGCAATGGCCATGAGCAGTACAATGATTTATGAGGGGAATGCAACTCGCGCCCATTTAAAAGGGGAAGTAAAAATTACCACTGGTTTGGGTTTTATGGACGGGGTTATTTTTGATTCGCATTTTGAAAAAAGAGGTCGATTCGCAAGGTTGGCTCAAGCGGTATCTGCTAATCCATCTTGTATTGGAATTGGATTGGGAGAAGATACAGGCATGTTGATTACCCAGGGAAATAATATGGAAGCAATTGGAAGTGGTCCGGTTATTATTGTAGATGGACACGACGTTAAGCACAGTAACTTGGCAGATATTCCTGAAGGCAATCCGTTAAGTATAGAAAATTTACATGTTCATTTTTGTGCAAAGGGGAATGGCTTTAAAGTGAAAGAAAGAACATTTGTGGAATTGATGGGCGAGCATACTACGCCAGTGATGACCGATATTTATTAGCAGGCATAATTACTTAGTTTAATTTTTACCAAATCAGTTACCATGAAAAAATGGATTGTTTTTTCTTTATTTCTTGCAACCACTTTATTAATGAGTTTCACCTTAAATAAAAAGAAAAAAGTAGTCTTCTTCGGAGATTCAATTACCCAAATGGGTGCTGAACCTGGCGGATATATTCGTTTAATGGAAGACCTAGTGAAAGCCGATAACTTGTCCAATGAATTTGAGTTGGTGGGTGCTGGAATCAGTGGAAATAAAGTAACCGATTTGTTCCTTCGTTTAGAGAAAGATGTGTTGAGTAAACAACCTGATATAGTGGTGATTTATGTAGGTATCAACGATGTATGGCATAAGCGCTTGGCAGGTACAGGTACTGATTATGTAAAGTTTGGTGAATTCTATCAGGTGATTGTAAAAAAATTACAAGCTGCTAATATTAAAGTAGTCGTGTGTACACCATCTGTAATAGGAGAGCGGAAAGACAATTCTAATGAACAAGATGGAGAGCTAAATATGTACAGCAATTGGTTAAGACACTATGCTAAAACAAACCAATTGACTTGTGTAGATTTAAGAACCGAATTCCAAAACTATCTAATAGCAAACAACCCTTCCAATGAGGAGAAAGGGTTGTTGACTTCGGACCGAGTGCATTTAAATGCAAAGGGTAATTTATTTGTAGCTCAAACTATTTGGAAAGAACTAAAAGCCATTAAATAACTTTTAGTAAATAATAATTCTTCTTTCCTTTTTGTACCAAAACATATTTGTTTTGTAGTAAGTCGTCTGCTGTAACAGTAGTTTTATCTGCAGTCAGTTTTTCTTTATTGATGGCTACGCCTCCTGCTGCTAATAATTTTTTAGCTTCTCCTTTACTTGGCGTGATGCCTGCAGCTGCTAATAAACTGATGAGATCGTACCCTTCTTCTATTTTACTGCCATCAATTTCTGCAGTAGGAACTCCTTCCATTACTTGCAATAATTGTTTTTCATTCAACGATGTCAATAATTCAGTGGAAGCATTGCCGAATAAAATCTCCGATGCTTTTACTGCAAATTCATAATCTTCTTTGCTGTGCACAAAACAAGTAATTTCTTCTGCCAATTTTTTCTGCAATGCCCTGGCATGAGGCGCAGTTGCATGGTCTGCAATAAGTTGATCTATTTCTGCTTTTGGTAAAAGAGTAAAAATTTTAATCCATTTGGTGGCGTCTTCATCACTTGCATTCAACCAAAATTGATAAAACTGATAGGGGGATGTTTTTTCTGGATCTAACCAAACATTGCCTCTTTCTGTTTTTCCAAATTTTCCACCATCGGCTTTTGTAAGCAAAGGGCAAGTAAATGCAAATGCTTCTCCTCCGGCTTTTCTTCTAATGATTTCTGTACCCGTTACGATATTGCCCCATTGGTCACTTCCACCCATTTGCAATTTGCAATTTTTGTTTTGGTACAACCAGTAGAAATCATAACCCTGAATTAATTGGTAAGTAAATTCAGTAAAACTCATACCCGTGTTTCCGTCCAATCTTTTTCTCACACTGTCTTTGCTCATCATGTAATTCACCGTGATATGCTTGCCTACATCTCTGATAAAATGTAAAAAACTAAAATCTTTAAACCAATCGTAGTTGTTTACCATTTCAGCTTTATTAGGGGCGTCTCCGGTAAAGTCTAAGAATTTACTCAATTGCTTTTTGATGCCCGCTAAATTGTGTTGCAAGGTTTCCTCACTTAATAAATTTCTTTCTTCGCTTTTAAAGCTAGGGTCTCCAATCATTCCTGTTGCACCACCTACCAATGCATAGGGCTTATGGCCTGCTTTTTGCAAATGAACCAATAATAAAATGGGTACCAAACTACCTATATGTAAACTGTCTGATGTAGGGTCAAAACCAATATAACCAGACACCATTTCTTTGCTCAATAATTCTTCTGTACCTGGCATGATATCTTGGAGCATTCCTCTCCACTTTAATTCCTCAACTAAATTCATCGCATTCAAATTTGAGTGGCAAATGTACAAAAGATACCCGCATGGAATCAATGCCTTAAATTTGTTTCGTAAAATGCTATTTATGGTTAAAGTAGGCGATGGTACACGTTCATTGAATTTTTTTATCGATACGATTTTGTTGACCATTTTAGCAATGCTGCTCTTTCGGTGGTATAATTTTTATGTTGTATACTGGCGGTATACTCCACTGCATTTTGGCTGGTTCTTTTTCCCAACCATGTTTGGTTATTATAGTTTTTTTGAATTAATCTTTTCCAAAACTCCGGGCAAATGGTTTACACATTCAAGGGTGGTCGCTAAAAATGGTTCCAAAGCTTCTTGGTATATGATTCTATTGAGGAGTATGTTAAGGCTTTCTATTGTAGATCTGTTTTTTGGTCCTTTCTTGGGCGGTCCTTTACATGATTTTGCCAGTTCCACCACGGTTGTTCAAGATTAAACCCATTAATTGATTTCGCAAATCGCAACAACTGCGCTGCCCATTTGTAGTACTTTTGCATTTAATTTGAAAGTATTATTATGGCTAAGATTGGCATTAATATAGCAACAGGTAGCTTGCAGCAGGCAGAAGTGATTGTGGGGATTGATTTGGGTACTACCAATAGCTTAGTGGCTATCATCCACCCAGAAAATAAGCAGCCTGTAGCTTTAAGAGAGTTCAATAGTAGTAGTTTGGTTCCTAGTGTGGTTCACTTTGATGCTTTCGGAAATGCCGAAGTAGGGGAACAAGCTAAGTTGTATTTAGAGTCTGATCCTTCCAATACCATTTTTAGTGCAAAGCGCTTGATGGGAAAAAGCTACAAGGACGTAAAAGACAATGCAGGATTCTTTACTTATAAAGTGATTGACGATGATACCGACAGTTTGGTTAAAGTGCAAATAGGGGATCGTTTTTACTCTCCCATTGAACTCAGTTCTTTTATTTTAAAAGAGCTCAAATCAAGGGCTGAGCATATTCTTAAAACGCCTGTAACCAAAGCGGTGATTACTGTTCCTGCTTATTTTAATGATGCGCAACGTCAAGCTACTAGAGATGCGGGTAAACTGGCTGGATTAGATGTGTTAAGAATCGTAAATGAGCCAACTGCTGCAAGTTTGGCTTATGGCTTAGGATTAAATAAAGAAGAAGAGAAAACCATTGCTGTATACGATTTAGGGGGTGGAACTTTTGATGTATCCATTTTAAAAATCACCAACGGAATTTTTGAAGTACTCAGCACTAATGGAGACACTTATTTAGGTGGAGACGATTTTGATAGAGCCATTATGGAGTTTTGGTTGAATCAAATTGGAGTGCCATTTAATGCCGTTCAAAATGATAAAGCGGTATTACAATCCCTCCGTTTATTGGCTGAAGAAGCAAAGAAAACATTAAGTGTACAAGATGAATTTAAGGCCGATTGGAGTGGATATCAGGTTGCTATTAGCAAAACTGAACTAAATCAATGCCTGCTTCCTTTGGTAACTAAAACAATTGATTGTTGCAGCAAAGCCTTAGCTGATGCGGGTTTACAGATTGCTGATATTGATTCGGTTATTATGGTAGGGGGGAGTACGCGTGTTCCTTTAGTAAAAGAAAAAGTGAGTGCTTATTTTAATAGGCCTGTAAATGATTCGGTTAATCCGGATGAAGTGGTGGCTATTGGTGCTGCGGTACAAGCAGATATTTTAGCCGGAAATAATAAAGACTTTTTATTGTTAGATATTACGCCATTGAGTTTAGGAATTGAGACCATGGGGGGATTGATGGATGTACTTATTCCAAGGAACGCTAAAATTCCCAATAGGGCTGCCAGACAATATACCACACAAGTGGATGGTCAGGGTTCTATGCGCATTTCGGTATTTCAAGGGGAACGCGATTTGGTTCAACACAATCGAAAATTGGCGGAATTTAATTTTAAAGGAATACCCGGCATGCCTGCTGGTATGCCCAAGGTTGAAGTGAGTTTCTTAATTAATGCAGATGGTATTTTATCGGTTACTGCTAAAGAATTGAGAAGTGGGGTAGAGCAAAGCATTGAAGTGAAACCCCAATATGGCTTAACCGATGCTGAAGTAGAGCAAATGTTGATGGACAGTATTACCCATGCCAAGGATGATATGGCTACTCGTGCTTTGGTAGAAGCCAGAACTGAAGCAGAACAAATTCTATCGGTTACTGAAAAGTTTATTGCAAAGAATGCATCGCTATTAACCAAAGAAGAAATGATTGCTACTGCGGAAGCAATGCAGAATTTGCAGATGGCATTAACCATGAATGATAAAAATTTGATTCAAACCAAAATAGAAGAGCTCAATGAAATCAGCAGACCTTTTGCTGAAAGAGCCATGGATCAAGCGGTAAGTGGGGCTTTGAAAGGGAAACAGATTTAGTATTGAATTGCATTAAGTTGAAAATATGTTTACTGGAATCATCGAACAATTAGGGCTAATTGAATCAATTGAACAAAAGGGGACCAATTTCACTTACACCATAAGTGCTCCAATGGCTGCTGAGTTAAAAGTAGACCAGAGCTTGGCCCACGATGGGGTATGTTTAACAGTTGAGCAAATCAATGGCCATCAATACCAGGTGACTGCTATTGAAGAAACCATTCGTAAAACCAACTTGTCTGAGTGGGAGGTTGGTAAAAAAATTAACCTTGAAAGGTGTATGCAAATGAATGGTCGATTGGATGGTCATATTGTGCAAGGCCATGTAGACTGTACGGCAGTTTGTATTGCTACTCAAACCTTAGAAGGGAGTTGGGAATTTCGTTTCGAGTTTGATCCTTCATTTGCTTCTTTAATTATTGAAAAGGGATCTGTGGCTGTTAATGGCACCAGCTTAACCTGCTTTAATGTGAGCGACCATGCTTTTACGGTGGCTATAATCCCCTATACCTATGAACATACCAGTATTCACCAGCTAAAATTGGGCGATAAGGTTAATATTGAGTTTGATATATTGGGAAAATACGTTCAAAGGGCAATTGCATTAAAAAATGCATAATTATTTTGCTAATTAATTCTACCTGCTTATCTTCGCCGCCTAAAAATAACCTGAGGAGGTATATAAGCTATGTTAATTATCGATTCTAAAGACTGCGAAAACATCGACAAGGCACTCAAGAAGTACAAGAAGAAATTCGAGAAGAGTAAGACTTTGTTACAGTTAAGAGAGCGTCAAGCATTTACCAAACCGTCTGTTGTACGTCGTGGTCAAGTGTTGAAAGCTATCTACAAGCAGCAGATCGCCAGCGGAAAGATTGAGGGATAATTTTTTCCCATTCATCATACGATTAAGTAGTCTAGATTCGTTGTAATCTTGACTACTTTTTTTATGCCCCTACACCAATATCCACTAATACAAGAGTTTTTAAACCATTTGAGGTTTGAACGTAGGTATTCCGAGCATACCATTATTGCATATCAAAACGATTTAGCGCAATTTGGTCAATTTTTAATTAGTCAATTTGATGCCCCTGCTTTGGGTACCATTACCGCTACTTTTATACGCTCTTGGTTGGCCGAACAAAAAGAAGATAAGATCAGTTCCAGAACCATTAACAGAAAGATTTCTGCACTTAAATCTTTTTTTAAATACTGTTTAAAAACAGATGCCATTCAACAAAGTCCAATGGGATCTATTGTTTCGCCAAGAACCAGTAAGCGATTGCCCGTTTATGTAGCAAAAAAAGACATGGAACAAATGTTTGCTTATTTGCCTTTTTCGGATGATTGGAAGGGTAAAACAGAACGATTGGTCCTTCTACTTTTTTATAGTACCGGTATGCGTTTGAGTGAATTGATTCATTTAAAGAAATCACAGATTGATCCGGCCAACGGTCAATTAAAAGTATTGGGTAAGGGAAATAAAGAACGGATACTGCCTATTGCTCCGCCCTTGATGGAACAGTTGGTTGCTTATCAAAATGATCGACCAATTGAATGGGAATCGGTACCTCAATTTTTTATTTCAGAAAAAGGGAAGCCTTTACAACCGAGAACTGTTTATGGTTTTGTGAATGCTCGTTTAAAAGAAATTACCACCATTGAAAAGAAAAGCCCACACGTCTTGAGGCATAGTTTTGCCACTCATTTAATGAATAATGGGGCAGATATCAATGCGGTCAAAGAGTTATTGGGGCATAGTAGTTTAGCTGCCACACAGGTTTATACGCATAATTCTATTGAGCAATTAAAAGCAGTGTATAAAAAAGCCCATCCCAAAGCTTAGTCTGTTAAATAGTCCTAAAAAAAGCAGTTTTTAATTGTTTTTTCTCACAAATATTATTAACTTAATGGTCTTGTTGAAGTAGTTGAAATTCCTTTAACAGGTAGTTCTTTTTAATTAATTGTTTCACCGATTAAATGTTTAACACCATGAACGTTAACATTCAAACAGTCCACTTTGATGCAGATGAAAAACTAGTTGAGTTCGTAAACAGAAAATTGGCCAAGTTGCCTACGTTTCACGACAAGATTCTTAAAGTGGATGTTTTCTTGAAACTGGATAATGTGGTTCACAACATCAAAGACAAAGTTGCAGAAATTAAAGTGCATGTTCCCAAGCATGAATTCTTTACAAAAGCGTCTTCTAAGTCTTTTGAAGAGTCTTTTGAAAGTGCATTGGAAGCACTGATTAATCAAATTAAACGAAAAAAAGAAAAATTAGCCGCCTAATCAAAGGCTCCCAGTGGGAGCCTTTTTTATTTGAAACCCTTTAAAACGCTGCATTTTGGGCGTTTTTTTTTATTGTTGATAAATTCTCTTCAATTTCATTGAAAAAAATCATTTCAAAATTTTGCCAAATAAAGAATTCCATTACCTTTGCCATCCCAAAAAATAGGGAAGTTCTTTGTTTGCCGAAGTAGCTCAGTTGGTAGAGCAGCTGATTTGTAATCAGCAGGTCGCGGGTTCGAGTCCCATCTTCGGCTCTAAATTTGATGAGGATTCAGCTTGGCTGAATACGGCAAATTGATTAATACGGGCAGATGGCCGAGTGGTTAAAGGCGACAGACTGTAAATCTGTTCACTCACGTGTACGTAGGTTCGAACCCTACTCTGCCCACAAACAATCGTAAGATTGTCGTTCTTTTTTTATGGTCAAGCGGAAGTAGCTCAATTGGTAGAGCGATAGCCTTCCAAGCTATAGGTCGCGAGTTCGACCCTCGTCTTCCGCTCCATTTTTTTTTGAGTCTGCCGTTGTAGCTCAGTGGTAGAGCACTTCCTTGGTAGGGAAGAGGTCGTGAGTTCGATTCTCACTAACGGCTCTGCACTCAGACAAATGGCTCAGAAATAATTCCCTGGTGATATCCCGTTCAACTGGATAAGTCAGGTAACAACGGGATAAGTGAGAAAGGAGATAATAATATTGTCTTTAGGGAAAGACAAAAACATAAATTTTTAAAAACACAACTAAAAACCGATACAAATGGCAAAAGAGACCTTTAAGAGGGAAAAACCTCACGTAAACGTAGGTACCATTGGTCACGTTGACCATGGTAAAACTACTTTAACTGCAGCTATTACTATTACCTTGTCTAAAAAAGGTATGGGTAACGTTGCAAAGAAATATGATGAAATTGACGGTGCTCCTGAAGAAAGAGAGCGTGGTATTACCATCAATACTGCACACGTTGAGTATCAAACTGAAAATCGTCACTATGCACACGTTGACTGTCCTGGTCACGCTGACTATGTGAAGAACATGATTACTGGTGCTGCTCAAATGGACGGTGCTATTTTAGTTGTGGCTGCTACAGATGGTCCTATGCCTCAAACCAAAGAGCATATCTTATTGGCTCGTCAGGTAGGTGTACCTCGTATCGTAGTATTCATGAACAAGGTTGACCTTGTTGATGATCCTGAATTACTTGAATTAGTAGAAATGGAAATCCGTGAGTTATTAACTTCTTATGGATTTGACGGAGATAATACTCCAATCATCCAAGGTTCTGCAACTGGTGCGCTAGCTGAAGATCCAAAGTGGGTTGGTAAAATTGACGAATTAATGGAAGCGGTAGATACTTATATTCCATTGCCTCCTCGTCCAATTGATATGCCTTTCTTGATGTCTGTAGAAGACGTTTTCTCAATCACAGGTCGTGGTACAGTTGCTACAGGTCGTATTGAGCGTGGTATCATCAAAGTGGGTGAAGCTGTTGAAATCGTAGGTTTAATGGAATCTCCATTATCTTCTACTGTAACTGGTGTTGAAATGTTCAAGAAGTTATTGGACGAAGGTCAAGCTGGTGACAACGCAGGTTTATTATTACGTGGTATTGAAAAGAAAGATATCCGTCGTGGTATGGTTATCTGTAAGCCAGGTTCTATTACTCCTCACACAGATTTCAAAGGTGAAGTTTACGTACTAAGCAAAGAAGAAGGTGGTCGTCATACTCCATTCTTCAACAAGTACCGTCCTCAGTTCTACTTCAGAACTACAGACGTAACTGGTGAGTGTACTTTACCTGAAGGAACTGAAATGGTTATGCCTGGTGATAACATCGGTTTAACTGTTAAGTTGATCCAACCAATCGCAATGGAAAAAGGTTTGAAGTTTGCGATTCGTGAAGGTGGCCGTACAGTAGGTGCTGGTCAGGTTACTGAAATCATCAAATAAATTGCGATACGTCTCTAGGGGCGTAAGGCAAAAAACTATATCTTTACAGAACAAAGTACTTAGCATCCGCTAGGTACTTTGTTTGTAAAAAGAAGTCTAAAAACGGGCATGGTGCAACGGTAGCATACGGGTCTCCAAAACCTTTGATCTGGGTTCGAATCCTAGTGCCCGTGCAAAAATCGTTCACTGAACAAACGATCAATCACGGAAATGAACAAAATAGCATTATACTTTAAAGAAAGCTACCAAGAGTTACTGGAAAAAGTAACCTGGCCTACTTGGATGCAATTACAGCAAAGCACTGTAATCGTTTTAGTAGCAACCGTAATTATCACTGCAATGGTTTGGGTGATGGATTTCTCCAGCAACCAGTTATTAAAGTTAGTTTACTCATTATTCAAGTAACAGCAACATGGAAGCAGTAGAAACAGTTCAAGCCAATGAAGCACCTCAACAAGAAACCAAATGGTATGTGTTGAGAGTGGTGAGTGGTAAGGAGAGAAAAGTGAAAGAATACCTTGATAAAGATATCATCAGAAATGGATGGCAAGATATTATCAAGCAGATATTCCTTCCAATGGAAAAGGTTTATAAAGTGCAGAATGGTAAGAAAGTAATGCGCGAAAAAAACTATTTCCCAGGTTATGTAATGATGGAAGTATTGGATGGCAAACTGAATGATGATATGGTTCAGCATATCAGCAATATCAGCAATGTAATGCATTTCTTAACTGATGGTAAAGGCTCTAAAGGAATCATCATCTCTTTACGCAAATCTGAAGTAAACAAGATGTTGGGTAAGGTAGATGAGATGAACGATATGGGTGTTACAATGAGTGAACCGTTCATTGTTGGCGAAACAATTAAGATTATTGAAGGTCCTTTCAACGACTTTAATGGGGTGATTGAAGAAGTGAATGATGAGAAGAAAAAGTTGAAGGTAACCGTAAAAATATTTGGAAGATCTACCCCAGTTGAGCTCAGCTATATGCAAGTAGAGAAACTGTCTTAACCATTTAAATATTTTTTTAAAAAGCCACTTCAAACGAAGTGGCTTTTTAATTTATATTTAATACATTTACAGTCTACTGTATTTATGAGAGTTGCACATTTGATTATTACATATACGAATCCCGCTCAAACTGCGCGAATGATCAAAAGGATGCAACATCCTGATTTTGATTTTTATATACATGTTGATGCAAAATTCCCGATTGAATCACATGCTGAAGTAGCCAAAATTCCCAATGTTTATCTCATTCAGAACCGCGTAGATGTTCAATGGGCTGCATTTAGCACCATTCAGGCAGAATTCAATGGACTCCAAGAGATTTTAGATTCAGCTCGCACTTATGATTTCATCAGTTTAATGAGTGGTCAAGACTATCCTATAAAAACTGCTGATGAAATGCAAGATTTTTTTGAAGCAAGAAAGGGTAAATTGTTACTCAAGTACCGAGATTTTGCCAATGAATGGCAGGAGGGGATGATCAGGGTAAATCGATACCATTTAACTGATTACAAGTTTAGAGGTAGACATTTCTTAGAGCGCATCATTAATAATATAGTAAAACGGACCAATCAACCGAAGGGCATGAAGTTTTACGGCAGTTCTATGTTTTGGGCAATTTCTCCTGAAGCAGCTGAATATGTGCTTGAAACCGTAGATCGCAATCGTAAAATGAAACGATTCTTTAAGCATTCTTGGGCTCCTGATGAGTTTTTATTTCAAACCATTTTATTGAATTCTCCTTTTGCTAGTTCAGTCATTAATGAGAACTGTCATTATTATAAACATCCGCCCCACACTCCAAGCCCGAAAACTTTTTTATTAGAAGATATTGACGATATTTTGGCTTCAGATAGATTATATGCGCGTAAATTTGATATGAATAAAGAGCCATTGATTCTTGATAAAATTGATGAGTATTTAGAAAATAAAACAAAGAGATAAATTTTAGAATATAACCTTATATGGCTTATTTATTAAACCTGGTTAACTTTAAAGATACTCGCGGAGAACTAACCGTTCTCGATAACGCGGAACGATTGCTCCCCTTTAAAATAAAGCGGGTATTCTATATTTATAACGTTGACGAAACAGCTAGAGGAGGGCATCGTCACCATGAAACGGTTCAAGCTGCTATCTGTATTCATGGTTCTTGTAAAGTTTGGAACAATGATGGTGAAACCATTCACGAATACCATTTAGACAATCCTTCAAAATGTTTAATTCTTGAAACAAAGGATTGGCATAAAATGTACGACTTCACTCCTGATGCAGTACTTTTAGTATTTGCTTCTACAACATTTGATTCTTCTGATTATATCTATGAGCCTTATCCAGAAAAAGTATGATGATTCCTTACGATAATTTATCAAAAGTTAATGAACCGTATACCCTGCTTTTTCAAAGTAGGTTTAATAAGTTTTTGGAAAAAGGTTGGTATGTCTTAGGAGATGAAGTTAAAAAATTCCAAGAAGACTTTGCTCGTTACAACCAAATGAATTACTGTGTTGGCGTAGCCAATGGGTTAGATGCTTTAATACTGGCTATTTGGGCCTTGCATTTGCCCAAGGGATCTGAAATTATCGTTCCGTCTAATACCTATATTGCCTCTATCATTTCAATTATTCATGCAGGTCATAAACCTGTATTAGTAGAGCCTGATATTCGAACCTATAATATTGATCCGAATAAAATTGAAGCCGCTATTACCTCTAAAACAAAAGCCATCATGGTGGTGCATTTATATGGCAAATGCTGTGAGATGGATCCAATTTTAGAAATTGCCGATAAACATGGGTTACATGTGCTAGAAGATTGTGCGCAGTCTCATGGAGCTACTTATAAAGGAAGAATGGCTGGCACTTTTGGAATCATGAGTGGTTTTAGTTTCTATCCAAGTAAAAGCCTTGGCGCATTGGGCGACGCAGGCGCTGTAGTTACCAATGATCCAGCGCTTTGCGAAGAATTGAAAATGATTCGTAACTACGGGTCTCATGGTAAATACTACAATGAAGTAGTAGGTTATAATAGTCGATTAGACGAAGTACAAGCATTGTTTTTAGAAATCAAACTTCCCTACTTAGATAAAATAAATGAACACAAACGCAAATTGGCTTCCATGTATTTGGAACAGTTAAATGATCAATTCATTTTGCCAGTAGTTCATCCTGATTATTTTGACGTATATCATATATTTAATATAAGACACCCTAAGCGGGATGCGCTTAAAGAATATTTGTTGAAATTGGGTATTGGAACTGAGATACACTATCCTGTTGCACCCAATAAGCAAAAAGCGATGGCTTATTTATTGGGTACACAGCATTTTCCTATTTCTGAGGAAATTCACAGCACTACATTAAGCTTACCCTGTTCTTCTTGCCATACCGAAGCCGATATTTCCATGGTAATTGACGCTTTAAATGCATTTTAGTTTGGTAGAATAGTTTTATTTACTACCTTTGCCGCCCCAAAAGTTCTTTTTCGAAAGGGCGATTGAATTTGGGAGTCCCGATTAATATCGAGACGCTATAACCAATAAATCAAATAAAATGGCAAAAGAAATCTCTGGCTTTGTGAAGCTGCAGGTGAAAGGTGGTCAAGCCAATCCTGCGCCTCCAGTGGGCCCCGCACTCGGTTCTAAGGGTGTGAACATTATGGAGTTCTGTAAGCAATTCAATGCTAGAACTCAAGATAAAATGGGAAAAGTTGTTCCTGTTTTAATTACTGTTTATTCAGACAAATCTTTCGACTTTGTAATCAAAACTGCTCCTGCTGCTGTACAGTTAATGGAAGCTGCTAAGATTCAGAAAGGTTCTAAGGAAAGCAACCGTCAAAAAGTAGGTAAAGTAACTTGGGATCAAGTTGAAGTTATTGCTAAAGACAAAATGTCTGACCTTAATGCATTCACATTGAATAGCGCTATGAGCATGGTAGCTGGTACTGCACGCAGTATGGGTATCACTGTTGATGGTAAAGCTCCTTGGGAAAACTAATTTATTCACCTACTTAACTAATTCAAATGTCAATTACTAAAAAAAGAAAAGTAGCGAACACGAAGGTGGATAAATCAAAAGTTTATTCCCTTAAAGATGCTGCTTCACTCGTAAAAGAAATTAACTGTACTAAGTTTGACAGTTCTGTTGATTTACATATCCGCTTAGGCGTTGATCCTAAGAAAGCAGACCAACAAGTTCGTGGTACTGTTTCATTACCGCATGGTACTGGTAAAACCAAGAAAGTATTGGTTTTATGTACACCTGACAAAGAAGCTGCTGCAAACGAAGCAGGTGCTGATTATGTTGGTTTAGATGAGTTCATTGCTAAAATTGAAAGCGGATGGGTAGATATTGATGTAATCATTGCTACTCCTGCTGTTATGCCTAAGATTGGTAAACTAGGTAAAGTGCTAGGACCTCGTAACTTAATGCCTAACCCTAAAACTGGAACTGTAACAAATGATGTTGCTGCTGCAGTAAATGAAGTGAAAGGTGGTAAGATTGCATTCAAAGTAGACAAAACTGGTATCGTTCACGCATCTATTGGCCGTATCTCTTTTTCTCCTGAGAAATTGACTGAAAATAGTACTGAACTAATCAATGCAATCATCAAGTTAAAGCCTTCTTCTGCTAAAGGTACTTACCTTAAAGCTGCAAGCATGGCTAGTACCATGAGTCCTGGTATTGCATTAGACACCAAATCATTAATGAACTAATCCTGGCGATCCTGCTGAGTGGGAAATGACCCGGGTTTTAAAAAAAATTAGTTATGAACAAAAATCAAAAAAACGAAGTAATTGAAGTACTGAAGGAGAAATTTTCTCAGTACAACAACTTCTATATTACCGATACAGAATCATTAACTGTTGAACAAGTTTCTAATTTAAGAAGAACTTGTTTCGATAAGAATGTTGAAATGAAAGTTGCAAAGAATACCCTTATTCGCAAAGCATTGGAGTCTTTAGATGCGGAGAAATATGCAGGTGTTTTTGATTCTTTGCATAATGTAACTGCATTAATGTTTTCTGAAAATCCGAAAGAGCCAGCTTTAATTATCAGCTCTTTCCGTAAAAAAGGAAATGTTGAAAAGCCAGTTTTAAAAGCTGCTTTCATCAACGGTGATATTTACAGTGGAGACAATAACCTTAAAGCACTTACTCAGATTAAAACTAAGAATGAGCTTATTGGTGAAGTTATCGGATTGTTACAATCTCCTGCTAAGCGTGTATTGGCTGGATTGTTACACCACCACGAGAAGCAAGCTGAAGCTGCTGCTCAATAGTCAATGTTTAATCCCAATGCCACTGAGGTTAAAATGTGGCAATATTTATAACCATCCGCTGGAGCAATTGCTTTGAAAGCGGTTTAAAAAGTAAAAAAATGGCAGACGTAAAAGCATTAGCCGAACAATTAGTAGGCTTAACAGTAAAAGAAGTTCAAGAATTAGCTGATGTATTAAAAGCTGATTACGGTATTGAGCCAGCTGCTGCTGCAGTTGTGGTTTCAGCAGGAGACGGCGGTGGCGCTGCAGCTGTTGAAGAGAAAACATCATTTGACGTTATCTTAGTTTCTGGCGGTGCTAGCAAATTAGGTGTAGTTAAAATCGTTAAAGAATTGACTGGTTTAGGCTTGAAAGAAGCTAAAGACTTAGTTGATGGAGCTCCAAAGCCTGTAAAAGAAGGCGTTTCTAAGGCTGAAGCAGACGATTTAGCTGCTAAGTTAAAAGAAGCTGGTGCTGAAGTAGAAATTAAGTAATCAACTTCTACCATAGAATGGACCTTCCCCTCGGTAAAACGGGCGGGAAGGTTTTTTTTTAGTTAATTTATCCCCAAATGGCAGTTTGGCGCAAAATTTGTTTTTGCGGTTCTATTACATTCCTTAACTTTGCCATCCTTAATTTTGGGCAATTTAGCGGGTGGACATTTTTATCATTGTGTTTAGGTGATGAATGAGCCGATTGTACGTTAAGAGAATTTCACCATTCTCCCCAATATTTTATCGTATCAAAAACCGGTTTTACATACATATGTCTACTACAACATTGAACAACAGGGTCGGCTTCGGTAAAACTAAACATTTGGCTGATGCCCCTGACCTGCTCGACATCCAGTTAGAATCTTTTAAAGAGTTTTTTCAGTTAGAGACTACACCCGACAAACGTAATGTTGAAGGGCTGTTCCGTGTGTTTAAGGAAAACTTTCCGATTACAGACACGCGTAACATCTTTGTGCTGGAATTCCTGGATTATTTTATTGATCCGCCTCGTTACACTATTGAAGAGTGTATGGAGCGTGGATTAACTTATGCCGTGCCCTTAAAAGCTAAATTGCGTTTAAGTTGTAACGATGAAGAACACGTAGATTTCCAAACCATTGTACAGGATGTATTCTTAGGAAATATCCCTTACATGACTCCGCGTGGTACTTTTGTAATTAACGGTGCAGAACGTGTGGTAGTTTCTCAGCTACATCGTTCTCCAGGCGTGTTCTTTGGACAGTCTGTTCACCCTAACGGTACGAAGATTTACTCTGCTCGTGTGATTCCTTTCAAGGGTGCATGGATGGAGTTTGCTACCGATATCAACAACGTAATGTACGCGTACATTGACCGTAAGAAGAAATTCCCGGTTACTACTTTGTTGCGTTCTATTGGCTTTGAAACGGATAAAGACATTCTAGAGTTATTTGGAATGGCTGATGAAGTTAAAGCGGATAAAAAATCATTGGCTAACCAGGTGGGTAAGAAATTAGCTGCACGTGTTTTAAGAACATGGGTAGAAGATTTTGTGGATGAAGATACTGGTGAGGTAGTGAGTATTGAGCGTAACGAAATCGTTATGGAACGTGATACTGTATTGGATGAAGAAGCAATTGCTACCATTATTGAAATGGAAGTAAAGAGCGTATTCATTCAAAAAGAAGACGTTGGTGGCGATTATGCAATCATTTACAATACTTTAAATAAAGATACTTCTAACAGTGAATTAGAAGCGGTTCAGCATATCTATCGCCAATTGCGTGGTGCTGATGCTCCGGATAATGAAACTGCTCGTGGTATTATTGATAAATTATTCTTTAGCGATAAGCGTTATGATTTAGGAGAAGTTGGTCGTTACAAAATCAACAGAAAACTAGGTCTTGAATATCCTTTGACTAAAAAGGTATTAACCAAGCAAGATATTATTGAAATCATTAAGTACTTGGTTCGTTTAACCAACGCTAAAGCGGAGATTGACGATATTGATCACTTGAGCAATCGTCGTGTTCGTACAGTAGGCGAACAATTGTATGCGCAATTTGGTGTTGGTTTAGCCAGAATGGCTCGTACCATTCGTGAGCGTATGAACGTTCGTGACAATGAGGTATTTACTCCAGTAGATTTGATTAACGCTAGAACCTTAAGTTCTGTAATCAACTCTTTCTTTGGTACTTCTCAATTGTCTCAGTTCTTAGATCAAACAAATCCTTTGAGTGAGATCACGCACAAGCGTCGTATTTCTGCACTAGGGCCAGGCGGTTTAAGTAGAGAGCGTGCAGGTTTCGAGGTTCGTGACGTACACTATTCTCACTACGGTCGTTTATGTACAATTGAAACTCCTGAAGGTCCAAACATTGGTTTGATTTCTACTTTATGTGTACACGCTGCTATCAACGATATGGGCTTCATTGAAACCCCTTATCGCAAAGTTGAAAGTGGTAAAGTAAACATGAAAGAATTAACTTTCTTGAGTGCAGAAGAAGAAGATTCAGCTAAGATTGCACAAAGCAATGCTCCGTTGAATGAGAAGGGAGAATTTGCAGAAGACAAAGTGGTGTCTCGTCAAACTGGTGATTTCCCAATTTTAGATAAAGAAGAAGTGGAATATATGGACGTTGCACCTAACCAAATTGTTGGTTTGAGTGCTTCTCTTATTCCTTTCTTAGAGCATGATGATGCCAACCGTGCGTTGATGGGATCTAACATGCAACGTCAAGCTGTTCCTTTGATTGTACCTGAAGTTCCAATTGTTGGTACAGGTTTAGAAGGTAAAGCTGCGCGTGATGCACGTATCCAAATTCACGGATAAGGCAATGGTATTATTGAGTTTGTTGATGCAAACGAAATTCATGTTCGCTACGATAGAAATGATTTAGACCGTTTGGTTTCATTCAGTGATGATTTACAAGTGTATAAACTCACTAAGTTTATCAAAACAAACCAAGCTACTTGTATCAACTTACGTCCTG
>JACCDH010223550.1_pt1 | contig 18849 bp, 2 predicted proteins | sample 7442481 | NCBI WGS metagenome assembly JACCDH01 (sample SAMN15323433, study PRJNA562643) | freshwater metagenome | isolation source: river surface water | place: USA:Blue River Watershed | collected 2017-08-15 | reverse complement strand
CCGCGGCAGCCACCGGCACTTTTGGCAGCGCCAATGTGGCCTACAGCGGCTCAGCCTTGTTGGCACAAGTGGTGGCGTTCGCCAGCACCTACGGCGGGGCGGACGTGAACAACTACACCTACGCTGGCAGCCCCACCACAACCACTGCCAAGATCACCCCCAAATCACTCACCCTCACTGGCGCAGCAGCCAACGACAAAACTTATGACGGCGGCGTGGTGGCCACCCTCAGCAGCTACGGTTCTCTCACAGGCGTGTTGGCAGGCGACGCTGCCAATGTCAGCCTAGTCACTACCAACGCATCCGCCAGCTTCGCCGACAAAAACGTGGCCTACAGCAATGGCGCAGTCACCAGCAAAACCGTCACACTTTTAGCTTCTAGCCTCGGTCTTTCAGGCACCAAGGCCGGCAACTACGCCATCGTGGACAACACCACACTCAGCGCCAAGATCAACCCACGCGCCGTGACTGTTTCAGGCATTGCCGCCAACGACAAGGTGTACGACGCCACCACCAACGCCACCGTGAGCGTGGCCAACGCCGCATGGTCAGACAAAGTGTCGGGCGACGATTTGAATGTGTCGGCCACCGGTGTGTTTGTGTCCAAACACGTGTACGCAGCCCGCGTGGTTAACCTCACCAGCACCTACACCGGTGCGGACTTGGCCAACTACGACATCACCGACCAAGCCACCACCACTGCAGCCATCACACCCAAGGCGTTGACGGTGTCAGGCTTTGTGGCCAATAACCGCGTGTATGACGGCGGCGTGGTGGCCTCCATTGACGCCACCAACGTGATGTTGGCAGGCCTCATCAGCGGCGATGTGGTCACAGCCACGGCCACCGGTGCGTTTGCCAACAAAAACGTGGGCACCGCCAAAGTGGTGACCCTCACCAGTACCTACGCTGGCGCGGATGTGAACAACTACGCGATTACTGACCAAGCCACCAGCACAGCCAACATCACGCCAAAGGCCTTGACCATCAGCGGCATCACAGCGGCTGACAAAACCTATGACAACACCAATGCCGCCACCGTGTCGGTGAGCGGTGTGGTCAAAACAGGTTTGGTGGCGAACGATGTGCTGGATGTGGCTGCCACCGGTGTGTTCAGCGACGAAAACGCGGCCAACGGCAAAACCGTGACCCTCACCAGCACCTATACCGGTGCAGATGTGAACAACTACACGATCACCTCACAGGCCAGCACTACAGCCAGTATCACCCCGCTGGACGTGGAGTTGCCAGCCACTGCCAACCTGACCAAGGTATACGACGCCACCACGCTGGTGGCCCCCGCCTTGAGCGGCAACGCCACAGGCTATGGCAGCTTGGGCGTGGGGACGGCCAACAACAGCGCGCCTTACACCACGGCTCTCACAGCAGACAGCGCCATTAACGGTGGTTTGACCTTGGTGGGACGCCCCGTGTTCAGCAGTGCAGACGCTGGCAGCGTGACGGTGGACCAAGGCAGCGTACAGCTCACCGGCTCACGCGCTGCCAACTACCGCTTGGTGTGGGTGGCTTCTAGCGCCACCATCACGCCAGCGCCTTTGACCATCACGGCCAACGACGACGCTCGTTTCTATTCACTGGCCGACACAGCTGGCTACAACGGCGTGCGTTACAGCGGCTTTGTGGGGGGGCAGACTTCTGCGGTGCTGAGTGGTAGCTTGGCCATCACGCGCGACCGTAGCGTTCAATTGACCGCCGATGCGAACAGCGTGGACACCCAAGACGCAGCAGGCATCTACACTGGCGTGCTGGTGCCATCGGGCTTGTTGTCGAACAACTACAACATCAGTTACGCCAACGGCAAATACACCATCGTGCCTGCGGGCGAGTTGTTGGTGAAAGTGTCTAACACCAGTGCCACCTATGGCAGCGCCCCTGTGTACACAGTGACAGACGCTGGCTACATGAGCAACGCCAATGTGGTGACCGACTTGTTGAGCGCGGGCTACGCCACCGTCAGCGGTACGCTGGTGACGGTCACTGACGGCACCAACACCGTGGCCACTTTCAACCTAGGTGCAGCCAACCCCGCCACCAGCACCTCGGGCACGCTCAAGGTGGGCACGTACAGCGTGGCGCCCACCGTAGTGAGCCGCACCAGCACCAACTTCAGTAACAACATTAATGTGGTGGGTACATATGAAGTGACGCCCAAGTCAGTCACAGTCAGTGCCACGGGCGTGACCAAAACTTACGACGGCAACACAGCCGTCACCACTGCCACCTTGGCCCCTGTGGGTTTGGTGGGCAGCGATGTGGTGAGCCTCACCGGCGTTGGCAGCTATGCCAATAAGAACGTCACAGGCGCTGCCGACAAGACCTACACCTTCACCAGTTTGGCCATCAGCGGCACTGATGCGGCTAACTATGTGTTGACCGACGGTGCTGCGCCTACCACCACCTACACCGGTACGAATGGTGAAGTCACGCCACGCACCCTGACGGTGGGCTACACCGGCGTGAACAAGGTGTACGACGGCAGCTTGAACGCCACCGTGACCACCACCGACAACCGCGTGGCGGGTGACACCTTGGACATCATCCGCACGGCCAGCTTTGTGGACAAAAACGTGGCGTTTGACAACGCCCAAGCCCCTGCGCCCGTGAACGTTGACGTGACCGGCGTGAGCCTGAGCGGCACAGATGCCATCAACTACACCGTGGCTGCCACCGGTAGCACGAGTGCCACGATCACCCCACGTGCGTTGACCATCAGCTACACCGGCGTGAACAAGGTGTACGACGGCGGCACCACAGCCACTGTCACCACCAGCGACGACCGCGTGTCGGGCGATACCTTTGTGATCAACCGCACGGCCAGCTATCTGGATAAAAACGTGGCGGGTGGTAAAACCATCAACGTCACTGGCGTGAGCTTGAGCGACCCTGTGGCGGGCATCATCGATGCTGGTAACTACACCGTGGTGACTACCGGCAGCACCATTGCCAACATCACCCCTCGGGTGTTGAACGTAACCTACACCGGCGTTGACCGTGGCTACGACGGCGGCACCGACGCCACCGTGACCACCGCTGACGACCGCGTGGCAGGCGATGTGTTGACCATCAGCCGCACAGCCAGCTTTGCCGATAAGAACGTGGGCACAGCCAAAACCGTGAGCGTGAGCGGCGTGAGCTTGAGCGATACCGACGCCAACAACTACAGCGTTGTGGCCACGGGTACCACCACCGCCAACATCACCCCACGCGCCTTGACCGTGATTTACACCGGTGTAGACAAGGTGTACGACGGCCTGCTAGATGCCAGCGTGACCACCAGCCTCACCACCGCCAACGGCTATGTGAACGGTGATGTGTTGACCGTGAACCGCACCGCTAACTTTGTGGACAAAAACGTGGCCTACTTCAACAGCAGCGTGGCGTCCGTGAATATTGACGTCACAGCCGTGAGCCTGAGCGGCACCGATGCTGACAACTACAGCGTGGCCACGACAGGCAGCACCTCAGCCAAGATCACGCCCAAGGCCTTGTCTGTGGCGTTGACCGGCAGCATCGCCAAAACCTACGACGGCAACACCGACGCCACGCTTGCTGCGGCCAACTACAACCTCACAGGCTTTGTGACGGTGGCGGGCGTGACTGAAGGCGCCACCATCACCAAAACCACCGGCAGCTACAACAGCCGCAACGTGCTGGAAGCCAACAGCGCATCGACCACGCTGGCCGCGTCTGACTACACCGCCGACAACGGCACCACGCTGACCAATTACACCTTGCCCACCAGCGCCACCGGTGCGGCCAGCTTGAGTTTGCGCACCTTGACCGTGGGCTACACCGGGGTGAACCGCACCTACGATGGCACCGATGTGGCCACCGTGAACACCACTGATGACCGTGTGACAAACGATGTGTTCAGCATCAACCGCACGGCCACGTTTGCCGACAAGAACGTTGGGGCAGGCAAAACCATCAGCGTGTTTGGCGTGTCGCTGTCTGGCGCCGATGCCACCAACTACTTGGTGTCAGGCACGGGCTCTACCTCTGCCGATGTGACGCGTTTGGATTCAGTCACTTGGGTGGGCGGCGCTTCTGGTGAATGGTTCAACCCCAACAACTGGGCGGTGACTGGCAACTTGAGCGTCACAGGCGTGGTGCCCGATTTGAACAACGTGCGTACCGTGCTGGTGCCTAGCGGCGTGAGTGGTGCCGCCATCAGTTTTGACGACAGCGTGGCAGGCCGCAGCGCGGGCACCATGTCGGGCATTGTGTTGGTGGACAGCATCATCAACCAAGACTCGGTGGTCTTGAACAACTTGAATCTGAAAAACGGTTCCTTGGTCGTGAGCGGCGACGCCACCTTGGGTGGGTTCGAGAGCGCCGCAGGCACGAGCTTGACGGTGGGCGGCACGCTCAGCACAGACATTGCGTCTGGCAGCAAGACGATGGCTGGCTTGCTCAACGGCGCAGGCAACTTGAACAAAGCAGGCGCGGGCACCTTGGTGTTGACCGGCGGCAGCGCCTACACGGGCACCACCACCATCAGCGCGGGTACATTGCAAGTGGGCAATGCAGGCACCTCGGGTAATTTGGGCAGCGGCAACATCGTCAACAACGCGACCTTGGTGTTCAAGCGCTCCAACGCGATTGGCATTCCTAACGTCATTTCTGGCTCGGGCATCGTCAAGCAAGAGGGCGCAGGTGCTTTGACCTTGAGCGGCGCCAATACCTACACCGGCAAGACCTACGTGAACGCCGGTAGCTTGGCCATCAGCACCGATGGCAACTTGGGCCAAGCCCCCGCCAGTAGCACTGCTGACCAGTTGGTGGTGAACAACGCCACCTTGTATTTCTACCCAGCCTTCACCACGGCCACCAGCGCGACCCGTGGTTTGACCTTGATGGGCAGCAGCTCGCTCAACGCCGCCACGGGTAGCAGCGTGACATGGGCTGGCCCCGTGACCGGCGCAGACCTGACCAAGATTGGCGCAGGTACTTTGATTCTGAGCGGCACTAACAGCTACACCACCACAGCGGTAGACGCCGGTACCTTGCAAATTGGCAGCGGCGGCACCACCGGTACTTTGGGGACGGGTGCAGTCACCGTGGCGGGCACATTGGCTTTCAGCCGTTCTGACGCCGTGACGTTTAGCCATGCGGTGTCGGGCGCGGGTACCTTGAGCAAGCTCGGTAGCAACACCGTGACGCTGACTGGTGCGCAAACCTACACCGGCGCAACCAACGTGGCCGCAGGCAGCTTGGTGTTCCAAAACGATGTGGCGCCCACCACCAGCGGTTTCACCGGTGCGGGTGCGGTGACGATTGAGCCAAGCAGCAGCGCATTTAGCTCTGCCGTGACATCGAACTACACCTTCGCGTCGACCCTCACGGGCTTCACATTGGGCAAGCTCAATTCGAGTAGCGATCTCACCATTGCGTCAGACATCGCCATCGCAGGCCCCATCCGCTTGTATGGTGGCAGCTTGGTGCTGAACGCCAACGTGGATTTGACGACATCCAATGCGTCTCTGATTTTGTTGGAGAGCTCCGAAAAAATTACCATGAGCAATGGCGCTAGCTTGGTCACCCAAGGTGGCGACATCACGCTCAATGCCAATGTAGCGGCCACCACTGGCTCGTTGATCAACCTTGATAACTTGATTGACGCCAATGGCGGTGACATCTCGGTGTCTGTGGTTAGCACCGCACCTGTTACAGGCTCGACGTTCTTGATTCAGGGTAACGGTAACGGCGGCACAACCTTGAAGACTTCTGGCGCAGGGTCGATCAGCTTGTTTGGCGATGCGCATGGTGTGAGCACCACGGGTGGCAGCGTGTGGGGCATGGAACTTCGCAAGATGAATTTCCAGACCGAAAACGGCGACATGACCTTCCACGGTATTGGCGGCTACAACACGGCCAACTCACGTGGCATCGTGATTGATGACGCAACCGCCGTGAGCTTTTTGTCAGCCAGCGGCACCATCACTTTCATTGACGAAAAGCCAAGCAACGCTGCGGCAGGTTGGACTGGCTATAGCGGGTTCTACTTTGGTAGCCCCACAACGATTGGCGCAAACGGAACATCGGTTGCCAGCAGTTCCTCGAATGTGGTGTTCCAAACTGATTCAGTGAGCTTCGGCAGCTTACTCACGACGATCAACACCAGCGGTTCGATCATCATGGAACCCGTTGGGGCGAGTTTTACCAATGCCGTGTCTACCGCCAATGTGGCCATGACTGGCATTTCAGGTTTGCGCATCGGCAAAGCTGGCAACACCGCCAACATTGGCATTGACCGCGCGTTGTCGGTGGCAGGCCCCGTGACCTTGTACGGCGGCAGTATCAACAGCGCCAACAACATCGCGTTGACCACGGGTGGCACACTGACCGTGAACAACTCCGGCAGCAGTTTGTTCTCGGGCGTGATCTCAGGCACAGGCGCGAGCGTGGACAAGCAGGGCGCTGGCGTGTTGACGCTCACCGGCACCAACACCTACACCGGCGGCACCAGCCTTGACGCCGCCAGTACCTTGGTGGTGGGCAACGGCACCGCCGTGGGCGCCTTGGGCACGGGCAACATCGTCAACAACGGTGTGTTGATCTTCAAACAGTCCGACGCGATGACCATCGCTGACATCATTTCAGGCTCGGGCATCGTCAAACAAGAAGGCTCAGGTACCTTGACCTTGAGCAACACCAACAGCTACGAAGGCGGCACGCAAGTCAACGCCGGTACCTTGGCCATCAACACCGACCGCAACTTGGGCGCAGAGCCCGCTAGTTTTGATGCAGACAACATCAGCCTCAACGGCGGCACTTTGCAGTTCACAACAGGCTTTACTACCTTGCACGCCAACCGTGGCATCACGTTGGCAGGCAATGGCACCTTGAGCACCGACGCCTCCGTGTCGGTCAACTACGCAGGCGTGATCGCTGGCACGGGTGTTTTGACCAAGTCGGGTTCTGGTACGTTGACCTTGACGAATGCCCAAACCCACACCGGCACCACCACCGTGTCAGGCGGCACATTGAACGTGGGTGACGGCAGCAACACCACAGCGGCCTTGGGCGCCAACAGCATCAGCATTGGCACAGGTGCCACGCTCAACTTCAACCACAGCGCCGACGTGACAGTGGCCAATGCCATCGGCGGCGCTGGTGCACTGAACAAGCTGGACACACACACGCTCACGCTCACTGGCGTGAACAGCTACACAGGCGCCACAGGCACGGGCACTGCGGGTGGCGTGGTGTACACCAACAACACAGCACCAACGACCGTTGGCTTCACAGGTTCGGGTGCCGTGACGATCGAACCCAGCACTACATTCGCAGTCAACGGCATCAGCAACTACACGTTTGCAAGCAGCATTTCTGGTTTCACTTGGGGCAAGTCGTCCAATGTGGCTAATTTGACCATCGCCACCCCACTTAGCATTGCAGGCCCCATCAGCTTGTACGGTGGTGATATCAACTTGAACGCCAATGTCGGCAGCAGCTTGGCTAATGCAGCTCTGTTGTTCAAGGCCGCTGGCAATATCACTCAAGCCAACAACGTGACAGTCAGCAGCAATAGTGGTGATATCACCTTATGGGCCAATAGCGATGGTGACACCAGCAACTATGGCGGCATTCTGTTGAACCCAGGATCAACCATCAACAGCCAAAACGGCAACATCACATTAGGTGGTGGCACTGCGTTGGCCACGGGTTACGCCACCAACAAAACCACCAATGTGGGCAACACGGGCGACAACGCAGCCAACTACTCGGGTGGCGTGGCCCTATTCGATGCAGCCATCAATGCAGGCACTGGCGCTGTAACTGTCCGTGGCGAATCTGTGGGTTCTGCCGATGACTACGCCATGGGCATTATGTTGCGTGGCGATGCAGGCACTTCGTCGATCACGGGCGGCGACATCAGCTTGGTGGGTATTTCAAACAACGCAGGCAATGCAGGTGGCAATGGTTCATCGAACCGAGGCATCGCACTGGTCAACAGCAGCATCACAGGTTCTGGCGCCGTGAGTTTGAATGGCACGGGCTCTGCAGGTGTTGGCGGTTTATCTTGGAACAACAGCGGCATTCATTTGAATGGCTCAAGCATTAGCTCTACAGGTAGCAGTGTGAGCTTGAGCGGTACGGGTCGTGGCGTCAACGCGGGTGCTGATGGCGTGGTGATGACGCAAACATCCAGCCTGTCTGCCGCCACGCAGTTGACGGTGACGGGCAATACATCGCAAGCCGCTTCGTCTGCCTTGAACATGGGCGCACAAAGCACGCTCACCTCGGTTGGTGCGATGCAGATCAGCGGCAATGCCCCCATCGTGCTGGGCAACCTCGACAGCATCGGAGCTTTGAGCATCAGCACCACCAGTGGCAGCGTCACTCAGACAGCAGGTACCACCGTGTCTGCAGCTGATACAACTGGCGTGACCGTGGCCAACGCCAACGTGACCTTGGACAACACGGGCAACAACATGGTGGGTCTCATCAGCGTGACCAACGCCGCCAACCTGACCTTGCGCAGCACTGCGCTGACCATGAACTCGGTCACCACCAGCGGCACACAGGTTTACAACAGCCCTGTGGTGTTCCCCGTCAGCACCACCTTCGATGGCACACAAGTGACCTTCAACCAAGCCGTCACAGGCACAGGCTCATTGACAGTCAATGGCTTGGGCGTTCTCAACGGCGCCACCATCACCACCACCAGCGCGCAAAGTTACAACGGTGCTGTGACCTTGGGCGCACCCACCACTTTGACCAGCACCGGATTAGGGGCGATCACGTTTGGCAGTACCTTAGACGGCGGCAACACCTTGGCCATCAACACCTCAGGCATTACGACCTTCAGTGGGGCCGTGGGTCACGGCACAGCGCTCACCAGCTTGACCACAGATGCAGGTACCGCTGGCAGCGTGGCCATCAATGGCGGCTCAGTGAGAACAACGGGGACCCAAAGGTATGGTGAATTGGCGACCCTAGGCACCACTACGACCTTGACTGCCTCTGGCGTGACGTTTGACGCGGGCGTGTCGGGTATCAGCTTGACGGTAAACGGCACAGCCACGATCAATGGCGGCAGCGTGACGACTAGCGGCGCACAAACCTACCACGATGCCGTCACCTTGGGGGCTGCCACCACCTTGAGCGCTTCAGCTGTCACATTTGAAGACGTGGTGTCTGGCACAAGCTTGACCGTGAATGGCTCCGCAGCCATCAACGGGGGCAGCGTGACGACCACCGGCGCACAAACCTACCACGATGCCGTCACCTTGGGGGCTGCCACCACCTTGACTGCTTCTGGCGTGACGTTTGATGCCGCCGTGTCTGGCACGAGCTTGGCGGTGAATGGCGCCACCACGATCAACGGTGGCAGTGTGACAACCACTGGCGCACAAACCTACCACGATGCCGTCACCTTGGGGGCTGCCACCACCTTGAGCGCTTCAGCTGTCACATTTGAAGACGTGGTGTCTGGCACCAGCTTGACTGTGAATGGCACCACCACGATCAACGGTGGCAGCGTGACGACCACCGGTGCACAAAGCTACAGCGGCGCTGTGACCTTGGGCGCAGACACCACCTTGACTAGCACCAGCTTGGTGGCCGCCAACGCAGGCATTACTTTGAGCAGCACGGTCGATTCAGCCAACAGCACCACAGCGCGCGCACTCACCATCAACAGCATTGGCGCCACCACCTTGGGTGGGGCCGTGGGTGGCACACATGCGCTGAGCAGCATCACCACCAACGCTGGTGGTACCTTGGCCATCAACGGCGGCTTGGTCCGCACCACAGGCGTACAAACGTATGGCGAAGTGGTCACCTTGGGCGCAGACACCACACTGCGTGGCGTGAATGTGGCGTTTGCATCCACGATCGACAGCGTGGGTGGCACGCCTTACAGCCTGACCATCAGCGACAGCGGCGACACAGTGCTGGGCGGCTCGGTGGGTGCCTTGCATGCCTTGAGCAGCTTGACCACCGACTCGTTGACCACAGCTGATGGTGAAACACACATCAAGGGCGCACAGATCGTGGCGAGTTCTGTGGTGTTCTACGACATCGTCAAGGTGTTCACCGATGCCACCGTGCAAACGCAAGGCGAGATGACCTTCATGCAAACGGTGGATGCCGATGTGGCCAACACCCGCACGCTCAAGCTCGATGGCAGCAGCAACGGTGCCATCAGTGTGTACGGCGCCTTGGGTGGCAGCGTGGCGTTCAAGACCTTGGAAGTGGTCCACAGTGAAATGACGGCTTTCACGGGCATGGTCACCACCAGCGACAGCGTGGTGTTGATCGACACGCGTGACAGCAACACCATTGCTTTCAATGGCGGCTTGAGCACCGCCACACTCACCGTAGCAGCAGAGCCGTTTAACCTCGTCTTGCGCGCCGAGGTGAGTGTGACCAACGCCACCACCTTGGCCAACACCGGCACCTTGCAATTGGGTGGTGTGGAGTCAGACAACCTGTACTTTGCAGGCGGCTTGGTGGCCACAGCGCCAAGTGCCATCACCACGGCAGGCGTGATACGCAGCAACAACACCGGTATAACCCTGGGCCGTGCCAATAGCAGCATTGAATTGCTGGAGATGACCGACATCAACAGTGGCACAGGCAGCTTGCGCGTCGCCAGCCCTGTGACAGCCAATGCTTACCGCTTGCGTTTGTTGAGCACCGGTCCCATCACCTGGGACGGCGACTTAACCAGCACTGGCGCTTTGAGTTTTGCGGGCCCTGTGACCTTTACCAACCCAGCCACTTTGACGGCTGCTTCGTTTGACTTTGCCAGCAGCGTGGCGTTTGGTGGTGCCACCAACGTCACAGCCAACACCGTGACTTTTGGTGGTGCTGTGACGGCAGCGGGGGCGCTCACCGTCAATGGCGCCACCACGATCAACGGCGGCAGCGTGAACTCAGGCAGCCACACACAAACCTACAACGGCACAGTCACGGTGGGTGGTTTGGCTACGGATACGACCACGTTCACGGGCGTGGGCATGACGTTTGGTAGCACCTTAAACGGCACCAGTCGTGTGTTGGTGGCTGACAGTGGCGCAACCACCTACACGGGTGCGATTGGTGGCATTACCGCACCGGCTCACTTTGAGACCGATGCTGCAGGTAGCAGCACCATCCGTGGCGGCTTGGTGCGCACGAGCAGCGCTAACTCAATCAACATTGCTGACGATGCTGTGGTGACCACAGACACCACGTTTGACACGACCAACAACGGTGCTTTGACCGCAGGTGCAAACATCACCTTTGGTAAGACCTTGAACAGCGATGCCGTGGGTGCGCATGCGGTCACGTTGAACGCAGGGACCAACGGCGTGGTGTCGGTGGTGGGCACCATCGGTAACGCACACCCCTTGAGCACACTGACGCTCACGAACAGCAACGGCGCCACATTCAGCAGCGCTGTGACGGTGGACACCGCGGTGGTGTTGAGCAACACCGTGGCTGGCCAAACCATCCGTTTTGCAAACAACCTGAGCACGCCGGTGCTCACCACCACCGCCAATGGCTACCACTTGGAGTTGTTGGGCACAACCACCAACGTGAGCGCAGCCAGTACAGCCACCACCTTCTTGAACAACGGCAACTTGGTGTTGGGCAATGGGGCAGGGGATACGTTGACGTTTGCAGGTGGCCTCACCGCCACAGCCCCAGCGGCCATCAGCGCAGCAGGCACGATCAACACCAACAATACAGCGATGAGCTTGGGCGATGCTGGTACTGCGCTTACGCTCGCCGCCGACCTCACACTCAACACTGCCGGTGGTGGCTTGGCTTTGGGTGGCGCAGTCGATGGCACCACCGCCAACACTGAGTCGTTGACCTTGAACGCAGGCAGGACAGGTGCGGTGAGCGTGGTGGGTAGCGTCGGTCAAACCACCAGCTTGAAGACCATGACGCTCACCAACAGCTACGGTGCTGTGTTCAGCAGCGCTGTAACCACTGATACCAGCGTGGTGTTGACCGACACCACCGATGGTCAAACCATCCGCTTTGCAGACAACCTGAACACACCGGTGCTCACCACCACCGCCAATGGCTACAACCTGGAGTTGTTGGGTACAACCACCCACGTCAGCGACGTCAACACCGCCACCCCCTTCTTGAATACAGGCAACTTGGTGTTGGGCAATGGCGCAGGGGACACCTTGACGTTTGCAGGTGGTGTGACTGCGACAGCCCCCGCCGCCATCAGCGCCGCAGGCACGATCAACACCACCAACACCGCGATGAGCTTGGGTGATGCGGGCACCGCGCTCACGCTCACAGCTAACCTCACATTCAACACCACAGGCGGTAACCCCAGTGCCGGTGGCAGCTTGACTTTGGGCGGCGGAGTAAATGGCACCACGGTCAACACCGAATCACTCACGATCAATGCCGGTAGTACAGGCGCGGTGAGCGTGTTGGGCGCGATGGGCCAAGGCACGAGCTTGAAGACACTGACGCTCACGAACAGCAACGGTGCTGTGTTCAACGCCCCAGTGACCACCGGTACGAGCGTGGTGTTGACCGATACCACCGATGGCAAAACCATCCGATTTGCCGACAACCTGAGTACACCCGTGTTCATTACCACTGCCAGCGGCTACCACTTGGAGTTGTTGGGCGCCACAACCAACGTCAGCGACGTCAACACCGCCACCACGTTCATGAATACCGGCAACTTAGTGCTAGGTAACGGGGCAGGCGACAGCTTGACCTTTGCGGGTGGTCTCACAGCCACAGCCCCAGCCGCCATCAGCGCAGCAGGCACGATCAGCACGATGAATGCAGCCCTCACCCTGGGCACTGCTCCCATTCAGTTGCTGGGCGATACCGTGTTTGACGCAGGTACGGCCAACATCACCTTGGGTGGGGCGATCACCGGTCCTTACCACTTGACCTTTGAAAGCCCGTTGGTGCTGAACACAGCCGCCAACATGACTGTGACCAGCGTGACCTTTGAAGCGCCCGTGACAGGCAGCAGCAGCCTGAGCGTGGTGGGTAGCACCACGATGAATGCGGGCAGCGTGACCACCGTGGGTGCACAAAGCTACAACGGTGCCATGACCCTCATGCGTGACACCGTCTTGGATGCCGGGGCAAGCGACATCACCTTGGGTGGCGCTGTCGATGGGGCTCACGCCCTGACGGTCAACACCAGCGGCACCACGCATTTCAATGGCGCTGTGGGTGGCGCAACAGCACTCGCCAGCCTCACCACAAACGCCACGGGCATGGTGTCAATTGCCACAAACACCATTCGCACCACAGGCCCACAAACCTTCCATGAGATGGTCAGCGTGATGGGTGACGTCACCTTCACGGCCAGCCAAATGACGTTCAATGCCGCGGTGATGGGCTCAGGCGATTTGAACTGGGTGGGGCCTGTGACGCTCAATGCCGCGAGCGTGACGAGTGCAGGGGCGCAGACCTACAACGGTGCTGTGCTGTTGATGCGCAACACCTTGATCGATGCAGGCAGTGACGATGTCACCTTCAGCAGCACCGTGGATGGTGCGTATGCCTTGAACATTCAAAGCGGAGGCGTAACGACTTTGGGCGGTGCTGTGGGCGCGGGTACCGCATTGACCAGCTTGACCACGGATGCAGGCGGCAGCGTGTTGATCAGCGGCAGTGGCGTGAGCACCACGGCGGCACAAACCTACAACGATGCGGTGAACTTGGGTGCCAACACCACACTGACCAGCACGGGTGGAGGCGACATTCGCTTGGTGGACGCACTCAATGGCGCGCATGCCTTGACGGTCAATACCGCAGGGGTGAGCCGCTTTGAGGGTGTGGTCGGTGGTGTTGCGCCGTTGAGCAGCTTGACGACCGATGCTCCAGGCTCGGTGTGGGTGAGCGGTGGTGCTGTGACCACTACCGGCGCGCAAACCTACAACGATGCTGTGGTGTTGGGTGCCAATGCCACCTTGATGTCGACAGGCAACACGCTGCATTTCGTGAGCATTGCAGACGGCGCCTCATCGTTCAACTTGAACCTCAAATCAGCCACAGCCTTGGTGCTGCACGACATAGACATTGGTGGCAACTTGCATGGCACCATCCGTGCGGGTGGTGTGTCGCAACACACAGGCACCAGCCTCAATGTGGGCGGCACCAGCACCTTCACTGCTGATACCGGCACACATCAGGTGGCAGCGTTGAGCAATGCTGACAACACCTTCACAGGCACGCTCACGCTCAACCAAATCAACGACGGCTCGTGGGCGGATGTTTCGGTGACCACCGATTCAGCGCTCACCTTGGGCGCCTTGCAAAGCGGCGGCACAGTGAACTTGCAAACGCAAGGCGCTTTGACCACCTCCACCGTCAGCGCTTCGGGTGACTTGACGCTCAATAGCCATGGCGGCGCTGTGTCTTTGGGTGCTGCAACGGTGACAGGCAGCATGACCGTGCTCAGTGGCAACGGCAGCGTGGCTCAAACTGGCCAGTTGGTGGTCACAGGCAGCACGTCGGTGACGGCGGGCACAGGCACCATCACCTTGTTGAATGCGCTCAACAGTTTTGGCGGTACTTTGGCGCTGCAAGGTACATCCACCTCGGTGGCGACCAGCGGCAACTTGCAATTGGCGAGTGTGACCAACACCGGCCCGATGGTGCTGCGCGCCCCGAGTGGCTCGATCGATTTGGGCACAGCCTTCATCACCGGCGGCGACTTGACGCTGGAAAGCCAAGGCAATATGAACTTGGGCGGCGCCAACATCACGGGCGACTTGAACATGACCAGCACGCAAGGCACGGTGTCTTTTGGTCAAGCCACGGTGACGGGTGATTTGTCCGCCACCACCAACGGTCGACAAGTGGACTTGGGTTCAGCCAATGTGGGCGGGGACCTGCATGTACAAACCAATGGCGGCCATGTGGTGCAAAGCGTGAACCCCAACTCGGCCTTGCACGTGACAGGTGCCAGCACGATCAACGCTGGCTCCGGCAATGTGACCTTGCCCAATGTGCCCAACCAATTTGGCGGGGTTATTAGCCTCCAAGCAAATACCGTTGCGCTGGTGGCCAGCAGTGATTTGGTGTTGGGTAACAGCACGATCACAGGCAATTTGAATGTGACCTCGATCACCGGTGATGTGACACAAACGCCAAGCAGCGTGATCAACGTCAGCGGCACCACCGACTTGACCGCCACACAAGGTGATGTGCTGCTGGGCAACGCCAACACATTCACACAAACTGTGACCTTGGACACCACGAATGCGACCATCAACACCACCAGCGCCTTGACCTTGGGCACCAGCACGGTGACCGGCGATTTGCAGGCCACGGTGGATGCCGGCGACATCACACAAACGGGCCCATTGACGGTGGCAGGCACCAGCAATTTGGTGGCCACGGCCGGCAATATCACGCTGACTGATGCCGCCAACAGCTTCGCAGATCGCGTGTCGATCGACACACCACAGGCTTTGAAACTCACCGCCAACGGGCCGCTCAGCATGGGCGAAGTGAACGTGGGCTTGACCACCGACTTGCAAAGCCAAGGCGTGTTGGACTTGGGCACACAGGCGGTCTACAACGGCAAGCTGGTGGCCAAGAGCGGTGGTTTTGACATCATCCAATCTGGCCCCCTGAAAGCTGGCAAAGACACCGACTTTGATGCGGGCAATGCCAAGATTGACCTGTTCAATCCGAAAAACTTGTGGTTGGGCGCGTTGTACTTCAAGGGCGGCATCATCATGATCAACCACCCGCAGTTGCTCAATGCGGTGAACTCGGGCGTGTTGATGGTGCGTGCGGAAACCAGTTTGTCTGTGGGTACCAAAGTGGGCGGTGGTATAGCGACAGCGCCCGCGCAAACAGCGAGTGGGTCTGGCGGCAACACAGTGTCTGTGGTGGTGAATCGTGCCCCTGGCGCCACGCAAACCGGTCTGATTCAGGTGCAAGTGGCGCCAGAGGCAGCCTCGGCCGGTAAGTCATTCAGTTTTGAACTTGATCCACATGCCGTGGCCGGTCATGCAGCGGATGCACCGGTGAAGGTCTCGCAAATTGATGGTAAGCCGCTGCCCAATTGGCTGCGCTATGACGCCAACAACAAAACTTTCACGGCCAATGATGTGCCTGCAGGTGCCTTCCCATTGCAGCTCAAGTTGGCGGTGGGCAACACCGAGTCGGTGGTGGTGATTCAAGAGAAGCCGCCGGGTCGGTGAGGGGACTGGGGCTCATAGAATTTCTCACCTATGACCGAAGCGCTGTTTATTTTGTATTTCTTGGTGTTGGTGGCCACCTTGGTCATCAAGACACCCATCATCAAAGGGCCGTGGCTGTTTTTGCTGCGGGCTTTTTTTCCGAATTGGAAGTTCTTTCATGCGGTGGGGTATGTGCCGCATCTGTACGCTCGGTCAGCAGTGGCTTTGGCGTCTGGCGAATTGCAATGGTCGGACTGGGTGTTGATCTACCCACGCCGCGTGCGCCGTTTGAGCCACCTCGTGCACAACCCCGACACCAACATCGGCTTGGGCCAACAAAACATGGTGGACCATTTTTGGGCCGACTTGCATGACTTACCCGAGGGCGTAGACCCACGCGGCTTGGTGAGCTACAAGATGATGCAGCGCCTGAGCGACCAAGTGCTGCGCGCGCGTGATGTGAACTTCACACACCGCCAGTTTGAGCTACGCATGGCGCTGGATGGCCGTGATGGCAATGTCGATACGCAAGTGATGATGACCTCGCCTGTGGAGGCTTGCACATGTTGAGCCTCGACGTTGTTCAAACCTTTATTCACGCGTTGCTCGATGCGCCCATGCTCATGGCCATACGCGCTACGGAGCTGGTGTTTGCTTGGAGCTTGGCCATTCAAACGCTGGAGTATTTGCGCATGGGCAAGTACACCGCCAACGATGCGTTTTGGTCATGGCAGTTGCAGCGTGACGACATTCCAAACGCGCCTGTGCGAGCTTTGTTGGATGTGTTGTTCCAGCCGCGCATGCATCAATTGCATTTGTGGCTTCGCTTAGCGGCAGCGATAACGTTGGCAGTGCAGGGCGCTTCGCTGCCCTTGGTGGTGTTTTTGTTTGTCGGCAATTTGCTCATCCTCATCCGTTGGCGTGGTGCGTTCAACGGCGGCAGCGACTTCATGACCTTGGTGGTGCTCACGGGCTTGCTCATCTCCCAAGTGGTGGGTGCCTTTGGCAATGTTCAGTTAGGTTGGCAAGCGGGCTTTTGGTACATCGCCATTCAAGCCATCACGTCGTACTTCATGTCGGGGGCTGTGAAGTTGTTGCGCCGTGAGTGGCGCAATGGCTCGGCCATGACCATTTTTTTAAATGGTGCGATTTATGGGCCGTTATCGGCCACACATCCACTGCGCAACAAGTGGCTGACGCTCATGGGCTCGTGGGGCTTCATCGTGTGGGAAATTTTGTTTCCCTTCAGCTTAGCTGACCCGCGCTTGGCCGCTGTGTTTTGCGCGGTGGCAGCGCTGTTTCACTTCTTGGTGTTTTGGTTCTTTGGCTTGAACCGATTTTTCTGGGCGTGGCTATGTTCGTTCCCCGCCATCATTTGGTGCAGCACGCAATTCAGTGCACGCTTTGTCTGAGGCCTTGAAGTGATTTAAGCCATTTCGGCTTCAATCGCTTCCATCGCCTCGGTCAGTTCGAGCCAGCGCATCTCTAGCGCAGCCAACTCGTCTTCCACCACCTTCAGGCGTTTACCTGCTTCGGCAATCTCTGCAGGGGGCAGGGACGTAGCGAGTTTGTCGTGCAATGCGGTTTTCTCGGCTTCGAGTTGGGCCATTTGGACTTCAACGCTGTCTTGTTCTTTCTTCAACGGACGTTTTTTCTCGTTGATAAGTTTGCGTTGTTGGGCGTCGTCTTTGCGTTGTTCGCGCGGCACGATGGCGGGTTTGGCTTCAGCAGCGGCCTTGTTTTCTTTCGCGGCTTGTGCTTCAGCGGCTGCCGTGGCCGCCGCTTGTTGCACAGCGGCATTGGCGGCAGCCACGGCTTCGGCGCGCAAGCGTTTGCCTTCGTCCAACAGGTATTTTTGGTAGTCGTCCAAGTCGCCGTCAAAGGGCTCCACGCCGCCGCGTGAGACCATCCAAAACTCATCACACACGGCACGCAACAAGGCGCGGTCGTGGCTGACCAGCATCACGGTGCCTTCAAATTCGTTGAGCGCCATGCTCAGCGCTTCGCGTGTGGCGAGGTCCAAGTGGTTGGTGGGTTCGTCCATCAGCAAGAGGTTGGGGCGTTGCCATACCAACATGCACAACACCAGACGAGCTTTTTCGCCACCGCTCATGCTGCCCACGGCCTGCTTGACCATGTCGCCGCTGAAGTTGAATTGGCCCAAGAAGTTGCGCAAGTCTTGCTCGCGGGTGGCTTGGCCGCTCAACTTGCCTTCGGCGGTGAGGCGCTTGCACAGGTCAATCATGTGTTGCAGCGGGTCATCTTGCGGGTGCAGCACGTCGAGTTCTTGCTGGGCAAAGTAGCCAATGTTCAGGCCTTTGCCTTCGGTCATGTCGCCGCCCAAGGACTGCAAATCGCGCGCGATGGTTTTCACCAGTGTGGATTTACCTTGGCCGTTGGCACCCAAGATGCCAATGCGTTGGCCCGCCAAGACAGAGCGGTTGATGTTTTGCACGATCACCGTGGGCGGTGTGCCAAGAGGCGCATCGGCAGGCGCGGGGTAGCCCACGCTCACGCCTTGCATGCTGAGCATGGGGTTGGGCAAGTTGGCGGGTTCTTTGAACTCAAAGCTGAAGTCGGCATCGGCCAACAGCGGCGCAATTTTTTCCATGCGGTCCAGCGCTTTGACGCGACTTTGCGCTTGCTTGGCTTTGCTGGCCTTGGCTTTGAAGCGGGCAATGAACTTTTGCAAGTG
>JACCDH011018283.1_pt1 | contig 18859 bp, 19 predicted proteins | sample 7442481 | NCBI WGS metagenome assembly JACCDH01 (sample SAMN15323433, study PRJNA562643) | freshwater metagenome | isolation source: river surface water | place: USA:Blue River Watershed | collected 2017-08-15 | reverse complement strand
GCGCATGCTCAAGCTGCACACCGGCACCGTGCTGTGGAGCGTCGGCTCCGGCTACCCCAACACCAGCGCCCCCCACGGCACCCTGCGCGGCCTGAGCGCCAGCCAGACTGTGCAATGGCAAGGCCTGAGCTGGACACCCGAACTGAGCTGGACCCAGCTCAGCGACGGCCAGGACACAGGCGCCAGCCAACGCCACAACCTGCGGCTGGGGGTGAGTGTGCAGATGCCGATGTGAGGTCCACGGTACATGGCTCAATGCGCCGTGGTTTGAAGCAGCCTTTGGGCTGCTTTGTCATTTTTGGGCCATGCCCAACGCCCTTGACCCGATCGCCCTGAGCTTGTCGAAGGGCTACCCGGACTTCGACAAGCTCAGTCCGAACGGGTGATGGACACAGTCTGAATGGGCGAGGGGCACAGCCCAAACGGGCTACGGGCACAGGCCCAAAGGGCAAGGGCCACATTGCGTAGGCATAGCGGATGCCTACGTTCGACCGGACAATGAGAAGTGTCGAAAAAGGTAAATTAGTGTTATTTTAGCAAATTTTGCATTTGTTATCGACATTACAATTCAGAAGATTTCCCACTGGTTCAGACCGCACCAGTCAGGTGCGCCAATATCCCCTCGCACTCCGACAAGCTTCGTGTCATCTTTGTCACCAACAATTGTTGGAGGATGTCCTGTCGCCTGCCGATGGGACTGCGGTAGCCTGCTCAACTCGTAGACTTCCCTGAATGGTAGACAAACAGAAAATAGAGACTTCCGCTGCTTTGAAGGAAAGAGCGATGAGGAAGTCGAAATTCACGGAGAGTCAGATCATGGCGATCCTGGGCGAAGGTGAAGCCGGATTGGCGGTGGCAGAGGTCTGCCGCAAGCACGGGATCAGCAATGCCACCTATTACCAATGGAAGACCAAATATGCCGGGATGTCGGCCAACGAGCTCAAGCGCGTCAAAGAGCTGGAAGCCGAGAACAGCCGTCTCAAACGGATGTATGCGGATCTGGCGCTGGAGAATGCCGCGATCAAGGATGTCCTGTCGCGAAAGTTGTGACGCCGACAGCCAAGCGCGCAGCGGTGGAGTGCATGGTGTCTGAGCACCGACTCTCCCGCAGCAAGGCTTGCAAGATCGTGGGACTCTCGCGGTCGGCGTTGTACAAACCCACGGTGGATTGGACGGCCAAGGATGCGCCAGTGATTGCTGTGCTCAACGAGATTGTCAGCAAGCGCAGCCGCTGGGGTTTTTGGAAATGCTTTCATCGGCTGCGTGGCGATGGGTATGGCTGGAACCACAAGAAAGTGCACCGGATCTACTGCGCGATGAAACTGAACCTGCAGCGCAAGGCCAAGAAACGGGTGGTTACCCGAGAGCGCCAGCCGTTGGGGATTGCACAAGAACTCAACTGTGTGTGGGCGCTGGACTTCATGCGCGACACGATGTACGACGGCAGACCATTCAGAACCCTGAACGTGATCGATGAGGGCAACCGCGAAGCCCTGCGAATCGAGTGTGGAACATCCATTCCGTCGGGAAGACTGGTCAGGGTGATGGAGCAGTTGATCGAGGTCTACGGCAAGCCGCAGGCTATTCGTCTGGACAATGGCCCCGAGATGACGTCTCAGGGCTTCACGGATTGGGCCCAGAGGCACGGCGTGCGACTGCTGTTCATCCAGCCTGGCAAGCCCAATCAGAATGCGTTCATCGAACGGTTCAACAAGAGTTTCCGGGTCGAGGTGTTGGACGCAAACCTGTTCAACTCGATATCGGAGGTGCAGGCTGCGGCCGATGACTGGTTGATGGATTACAACGAGTATCGGCCCCACGAGTCCCTGGGGGATGTGCCGCCAGCGGCATTCAGGCCAAGGATGTTTAAACAGGATGTCTCTAGTTTTGAACTGTCCACTTGACAGGGAAGTCTACGATTCCATCCATGCGTGGCGTGCCACTTTTTGGGTTGGAGATCACGCAGTTATTCAGCCACGAAGTGTTGATGCTGCACTTGCGCAACCAGTTGGCCAGACCTCCGCTGAGGCTGATCAAGCGTCTGTTTGACGTTGTCGGATCGGCAGTCCTGCTGCTGTTGTCCCCCTTGTTTGCTTATGTGGCCTGGAAGGTCAGCCGCGATGGCGGCAGTGCCTTCTTTGCGCACGAGCGCGTGGGCCAGGACGGGCGCAAGTTCAAATGCTACAAATTCCGCAGCATGGTGGTGAATGCTCAAGAAGTGCTGCAAGAGCTGCTGGCGCGCGACCCTGTGGCCCGAGCCGAATGGGAAAAAGACTTCAAGCTCAAGAACGATCCACGCATCAACCCTATTGGCCATTTTTTGCGGCGCACCAGCCTGGACGAGCTGCCCCAGCTGTGGAACTGCTCAAGGGCGAAATGAGCCTTGTGGGCCCGCGTCCTGTGGTGCAGACGAGCTGGCGCGCTACGGTGAAGATGTGGTCTATTACCTCATGGCTAAGCCCGGTATGACCGGGTTGTGGTAGGTCAGTGGCCGCAATGATGTGGACTACGATACCCGGGTGTACTTTGACGCCTGGTATGTAAAGAACTGGTCCCTGTGGACCGATATTGCCATCCTGTTCAAGACCATCTCGGTGGTCAAGGGCAGGCGCGGCGCATATTGATGAAAGAAAAAATGAGCTATCCAGTCCAACCCGTCATCTTGTGCGGCGGTTCGGGCACGCGCCTCTGGCCCTTGTCGCGGGCGGGCTTTCCCAAACAGTTTTTGAGCCTGGCCGGCACGGACAGCCTGTTTCAGCAAGCTGTGCAGCGTTTGCAAAAGCACGGTGCGGCGCCATACATCGTGAGCAACGAAGAGCACCGCTTTCTGGCGCAAGAACAGCTGCGCGAGATCGGCGTGCCCCAAGCCAGCTACCTGCTGGAACCCACAGGCCGAAACACTGCCCCTGCCCTGACGCTGGCCGCACTGGCCGCGCAAGATACCGGCGCCGACCCGGTGCTGGTGGTCACCCCCGCAGACCAGACCGTGACCGATGCTCAGGCGTTTGACCAAGCCCTGCAAACCGCCATTGCAGAAGCCGCCCAAGGCCACATCGTCATCCTCGGCGTCACCCCCGATAAACCCGAAACCGGCTACGGCTACATCCGCACAAGCACTGAGAGTGCGCAGAACTGTGGGAGCGCACCCCCGTGCGCGAAGGCCCTCCCTGTCCAATCCTTTGTAGAAAAACCTGACCAAGCCACCGCCCAAAAGTACCTGCAAGACGGCCACTACTTCTGGAACGCCGGCATGTTCGTCCTCAGGGCCTCTGTCTGGCTCAAAGCCCTGGAAGCCTTTCGCCCCGACATCGCCCAAGCCTGCCAGGCCGCATGGGCCGGGAAAAAGCAGGACGGCCAATTCATCCGCCCCGACAAAGCCCTGTTTGAGCAAGTGCCCAGTGAATCGGTGGACTACGCCGTGATGGAGAAATGCCCCGCCAGTATGCAGAGCATCCGCATGGTGCCGTTGAACGCCGGCTGGAGCGACTTGGGCGCCTGGGATGCTGTGTGGAACGTCAGCCCCAAGGACGCCCAAGGCAACAGCCACCACGGCGATGTGATCAGCCACAACAGCCAGAACACTTTGGTGCACGCCAGCAACCGACTGGTTGCGCTGGTGGGCGTAGACAATCTGGTGGTGGTGGAGACAGCAGACGCCGTGCTGGTGGCCAGCAAGACGCACAGCCAGGATGTCAAACACATCGTCAACCAACTGAGCGCCAAACAGCGCGAAGAACAAGCCCTGCACCGCAAGGTCAACCGCCCCTGGGGGTGGTATGACAGCATTGACGAAGGTAGTCGCTTCAAGGTCAAACGCATCCAGGTCAAGCCCAAGGCCAGCCTGAGTCTGCAAAAGCATCATCACCGTGCTGAGCATTGGATTGTGGTGAGCGGTACCGCCGAAATCACCAACGGCGACAAAGTGCTGACCCTGACAGAAAATCAGAGCACCTACATCCCATTGGGCGAGGTGCACCGCCTGGCCAACCCTGGCAGCATCCCGCTCGAAATCATTGAAGTACAGTCAGGTAGTTATCTTGGGGAAGACGACATTGTCCGTTATCACGATAACTACGGCAGGGAATCTTGAAGGTAACGAATTCAATCATTATTGCGTAAGGAAAATCATGACAACAGCTATCCAATCCGAAATTTTTTTGAAAATTCATTCATTGCTTGAGGATAAAAGTATTGAAGTTACAGGCGATATGCAATTGATTGGAGGTAATGGTGTGTTGGATTCTATGAAGTTGGTAGAGCTTTGCTTGATGCTCGAAGATATGGCAACAGAACTCGGTTTTGAGTTCGACTGGACTTCAGATACTGCTATGTCTCGCTCCCGTAGCATGTTCAGGACTGCTGAATCCTTGGCAACTGAATTTCTTGAGCAGTTGGAAGCTAAAAAATGATTGTTGTTACTGGTGCCAGCAAAGGGTTGGGACGAGCCATCTGTGAAAGACTGATCGAGAAAGGTCACTCTGTTCTTGGCCTCGCCAGGAATGTGGAAGGGCTTCCATTCAATGCACTCAGCTGCGATGTGTCTTCTTATGATGAGGTTAAAACTGTAGCGCAACGCTTAAGAAAAGACGCAGTCAGAATTGAAGGTCTGATTAATGCAGCAGGCATTGCATCCATGAACCTGGCTGTAACCACGCCGCCTACAGTGACTCAAAAATTGATTAATACCAACCTGCTTGGAACCATATATTGCTGTCAATTGTTAGCGCCATTGATGTTGAGAAACAAGAGCGGATCGATAATTAATTTTTCCACAATAGCTGTTGCGCTTGGATTGAAAGGGGAGTCTGTTTATACAGCCTCTAAAGCTGGCGTAGAGGGTTTTACTCGCGCATTTGCGCGAGAGGTTGCCGATTTTGAGGTGAAAGTAAATTGTATTGCACCTGGGCCGATTGACACCGATTTACTCAAAGGCATAACTGCTGCCCAAATTGACAAAATTACGTCGCAGCAAATCATTCCTAAAAAGTTTACACCATCGGCGGTTGCTGATCTGGTTGAACTTTTGCTTGACCCCAGAAATACTTCGTTGTCGGGTCAAGTTCTCCATGTTGGAGGTGTTTAATGAAAATTTTGGATAAACTCTCTGATATTTGGCAAGACGTTACATATCCATTCCTGATTTACAGAGGGGCAGAGCTTCACTTTTCTGAAATAATCACGCAGCAATTGATTGATCTGAGCGAGGTTAAGCAAGGTGATGTGGTTGCTGTCATCGGAGATTTTAATCCGAAGAGCATCATGACGCTTTTGCGTCTAATGGATATGGCAGTGACCCTCGTGCCGTTGACGGTCGATACACGCCATGAGCATGAATATTTTTTCGAATCTGCTCTGGTGGATGTAGTCATCGAGGGGCATAAAGTCGAAAGACGTATTCATTCAAATAAGCATGAGTATGTTGAGCATTTGAGATGTCTTCAACATTCTGGTTTGGTTCTATTTTCAACAGGTACAACCGGAAGGCCAAAGGCAATATTGCATGATTTGACCCTTTTTCTCAAGCGTTTCGAAACTCCACGGCCTACGTTAAGGACAATCAATTTTCTTTTGTTTGACCATATTGGTGGAATCAATACTCTTCTGCATACTCTATTTAATAAGGGTGTAGTGATTGCTCCGGAGTTGCGAACGGTTGATTCTATATTGGATACTTGCCATAAATATAATGTTGAAGTTTTACCCACGACTCCGACTTTCTTGCGAATGATGCTCATGAGTGGCGCTGTTCCAGATCGAGTGCCAAGTTGTTTGAAAGTGATTACATATGGAACGGAAAGGATGGATCAACCCACACTGAGCGAACTCTGCAGACTCCTTCCTGATGTCGATTTCCGGCAGACATTTGGCATGTCCGAACTGGGTATAGTTCGAGTCAAGTCAGAAGCCAGGGACAGCCTGTACATGAAAATAGGCGGTGAAGGAGTGGAGACGCGTGTGGTTGATGACGTTCTGCAAATACGCTCCCAATCGCGAATGCTGGGTTATCTAAATGCCGAATCGCCATTTGATGCGGATGATTGGTACGACACCAAGGATATTGTGGAAATAAAAGATGATTATTACAAGGTAGTTGGTCGTAGAAGTGAAGTCATTAACGTTGGTGGCTTGAAGTTCATGGCTTCAGAAGTGGAGCGTGTGGCGTTGATGTTTCCTAATGTCTCCTTGGTGAAGGCAGTTCCTAGACAAAATCCCATTACCGGACAACACGTTGAGCTGTCAGTCCAAACTGTAGATGATAAGACGTTCGACAAAGCAGCTTTTACCGAATATCTGAAAGTCAAGCTACAGCCTCATATGATGCCCAAGCGAATCAGCATCGGATCAATTGCAGTTGGACACAGATTCAAGAGGGCCTAAGATGATCGACCAAGAAGGATTGATATCCGATCTTAAGAAAGAAAATTTCGAAGAAGCCTTGTCGGTCAGTATCGATGTATTAGATGCGACTGGGGTTGTTTGCGGAAAACTTGTGCCTGTCGGTGAGTGGATTTTAGGTGATTCTGAGAAAATTGAGTTAATTAGGACCTGGCGACAAAAAGCTATGCGAATGTTTTTTGCTCAATTCGAATCAACTTTTGATAGTACATTCAGTTATCTAAAAAATTTTTCGATTGGCCTTAAAGATAGAGTTTTATTCCTTATTTTTGATAAAAATCAAAATTTTATTGGACATGTAGGGCTTTCAAATATTGGTCAGCACTCTGCTGAGTTGGATAACTTAATGAGAGGGGTTCCTGGTGGAGATCCCAGATTGATTTTCAATGCTGAAGTTTCTATATTGAAGTGGTGCTTTGAAAATTTCCCTGTTGATAAAATTATTGCAAGAGTAATATCCTACAACTGGTTGGTGATAGATCTCCACAAAGAAGTGGGATTTTTAATTGGAAATGTGGAGCCCTTGCGTAAATTTGAGGTTGATGGGGTTATTAACCACCAAGTGGTTCAAGAGAATGAGGCGAATGTGAAATACAATGCCGTAACGATGGAACTAACGGCTGATAAAATAATAAATAAAAATCAATGCCTTTGATTTTTTGGTGAAAATCATGATCCCTTTTAATAAACCCTATCTTCATGGCCGTGAATTGGTTTATATCGCACAAGCGGTTGCTTCCGGTAAGATTTCTGGTGACGGCCTATTTACGAAAAGATGCCATGATTTTTTCGAGGGGCGCTACGGATTTTCCAAGACACTGATGACCACGTCTTGCACGGACGCGCTGGAGATGGCGGCAATCTTGCTCGACATCCAGCCCGGCGACGAAGTCATCGTTCCTGCCTTTACCTTTGTTTCCAGCGCCAACGCCTTCGCCTTGCGGGGTGCCAAGCTGGTTTTTGCCGACAGTGAGCCAGACAATCCCAACGTCAGTGTGGCAACTATCGCGCCGCTGATCACGCCCAGAACCAAAGCCATCGTGGTCGTTCATTACGCCGGCGTTGCCTGCGATATGGACCCTATCCTCGCTCTGGCAGAACGCCATGGCGTTCGTGTAGTGGAAGATGCTGCCCAAGCCATTGACTCGTACTACAAAGGCCGGCCCCTGGGCAGTCTTGGCGCATTGGGTACGTTCTCTTTTCACGAAACCAAGAATGTCATCGCTGGGGAGGGCGGCTTGCTGGCCATCAATGATCCAGGCTATATCCATCGGGCCGAGATCATCCGTGAGAAAGGCACCAACCGCAGCTCATTCTTCCGCGGTGAAGTGGACAAATACGGCTGGGTCGATATCGGATCATCATTTTTGCCATCAGATATTGTTTCGGCCTATCTGTTTGCGCAGCTTGAAAACCTGGAGGTCATTCAAGCACGCAGAAAGAGCCTTTGGCAACAATACTGGAATGCGCTGGCAGCCGAAGCCCCCAAGCACGGCGTGCAGCTTCCGGTCGTCCCGGACTACGCGACCAACAATGCCCACATGTTCTATCTGGTCTGCCCCAGCCTTGAAGTCAGGACGCGGTTGATCAACGGACTCAAAGCCAACGGCGTTCATGCCGTGTTTCATTACCTGTCGTTGCACAGCAGCCCCTATTTCGCGGATAAACATGATGGGCGCAGCATCCCCAACAGCGACCGTTTCTCTGACTGCCTGGTCCGCCTGCCGCTGTTTTATGAGCTGACCGACGAGCAGTGCGCGCATGTGAGCGACACAGTCATCCAGGTTTTGCGCGAGGCATGCTGACCGCGTTAGCGCCTTGACCGCAATGAAAGACCTCAAAAAAACGCTGTATCTGGGCCTTGGCCTGGGCGTTAAGCTGCTCACCGGGCTTTATGCAGTCAAACTCTGCGCCCAATACTTGGGGCCGGAATCCTTCGGCATCACAGGCCAGCTCAGCAGCCTGCTGTCGGTCATATCGCTGCTTGCGGGTGCAGGTGTGTCGGTGGGCATCACCAAAGTTTATGCGGGGAGCGATTTTCCGCATGAGCAGCGTCCGCATTGGCTCCAGGCGGCGCGCAAGCTCGTTTTTGGTTCTGCGGCACTGCTGGCACTGCTGGTTGTGCTGCTTTCTGGTTGGATCAGCAAACATCTATTCAACTCCATAGAGCAAGCGCATTGGCTACTTTGGGGTCTATTGGTTTCAATATTGCCCATAGGCTACGGAGGTATTGGGCAGGGCAAAATCAACGGGTTGTACCGTGATGATCTGTATTCAATCTCCATGGTGTCCGGCAGCATGCTCGGGCTTGCAGGTCTTTGGATTGGCGGTATTTACTTTGGCCCTGCTGGTGCGCTACTTGCAATGATCTGGTTGCCGGTGGCGCAGGCGATCGTGATGAGCGGATTTGCCTCCAGGCTCGTTGAGCCTGCCGCGCGAGTCGTAGCGGGCACGGCTAGTGTGAAATCGAAGGCCCGCTTTTTGCTGGGTTATGGTGCGTTGTCGATCGCGGCAGGCGCGATCATGCCGATCGTTTATATCGTCATACGGTTATTGATACAGACGCACAGCGACAATGAGATCTTCGGACTTTGGCAGGCCACACTGAGAATATCCGAAGCCTATTGCCAGTTACCCTTACTACTGCTGTCGGTCGTGCTTTTCGCCCGATTTGCAGGTTCGGCATCAGTGTCACTCGATTACAGGACAGTTGCAAAGACCTATTTGTTCATCGTCTGCTTAATGACTTGTATCGCGGCGTTTGTTTATCTTGCGAGAACTTTTTGGATCAAGATCGTCTTCACGCCTGATTTCTTGCCGATGGAGGACTTCGTTCCCTGGCAGTTGGCAGGCGACACATTGCGGATCATTTCATACCTTGGGACCACGATACTTGCTGCCCGGGGCAAGGTAAAGGTCTGTGTGTTCGCTGAAGTCTTGCAGGGCGCGCTGCTTCTTTTTTTTAGTGCTGTTCTCATTCCTGCATACGCTGAGTACGGCGCATATTACGCCTACCTTGTTTCGTACGCGCTGTATTTCAGCGTGACGGTGATACTACTGTGCTGGTACAACAAGCCCTGCGTACCAAACCGTGCTGCCTGAGTAAAGCTGTCGCAAAAATATTTCCAGATGAAATTCTTACATGTTTCCACCGGCGACAACCGGGGCGCGTTCAGCGGTGCATACCGTCTTCACAGGAACCTGATCGAATGCGGCCATGAGTCCTTCATGTTAGTTGGAAAAAAGACTGTCGATGATCCGACGGTGATCGCTCCAGCGAAGATATTCCAGCACATCCGTTTTTTTCTGGAAAAGCTTTTCAGCTTAGCTGCAAAGAAGGTGTTTGGTCTTGATGTCCAGGTCAGCCGAATCTTCAAGTCGAATCTCGGTTTTGTTCCAACGCTTGAAGTGACCAGGAAAATCAAAGCGATAAAGCCCGATCTGGTCATCGTTTACTATGTTGCAGACTTCCTGTCCGAGCGCCAGCTGCTGGAAGTACGGCGGGTGACAAAAGCCCCGCTCGCCTTCTATTTGATGGACATGGGCATGCTTACTGGAGCTTGTCATTACGCCTGGGACTGCAAGGGCTACCATACCGACTGTTCCGACTGCCCGATGATCCAGTCGGGGGTCATCAAGAAGATCATTGCCAGAAAATGGAAGTCAAGGCGCGCCAGCTACGACCAGATTCAGCCCGTGATTATTTCCGGCAGCGAGCAGTTGAGTCAGCAGGTCAAGTTCAGTAGCCTGACTCGGTCGCTGGATCTCAAGAAAATCCTGACAGGGGTGAACTCGAAAAGTTACAGCCCTGACAATCGGAATGCCGCCAGGGAGTATTTTTCCTTCGCCAGTGATGACATAGTTTTGTACTTCGGTGCCCAGAACGTGGACGACAAGAGGAAGGGGTTTTCGTATCTTGTTGCAGCCTTGAAAATTCTCAACGAATCACTGGCAAAGGAAGAACTAGCTCGGGTCTGCCTGTTCACGATTGGGTCTGGCGATCCGATCAAGAACCACAAATTCTCTTTCAAGCATATTCATTTTCCTTTTATTTCGGATCAGGTCTTGTTCAGTAAGACATATGCTGCCGCAGATGTTTTTATTTGCCCATCGGTTGAGGATTCCGGTCCAATGATGGTCAATGAATCGATGATGAGTGGCACTCCGGTTGTCGCCTTCGATCTGGGAGTTGCGAAAGACCTGGTTATCAGCGGTGAAACTGGATACAAGATTCCTGAAGTCAATTCATCAGAACTTGCGTCCGCGTTAGCAACCTTCGTGCGATTATCTGATGAGGAGCGGGCACGAATGAAGAAAAATTGCAGAGACGTCGCCATTAAATTTTGTTCGATGGAGCAACAGGTACAGTCTTTTGTCGCACTAGCTGAAAAGCATAGAAGAATATGATCGGCTTGAGGCAATTTTTTCTTGCGCACGGGTTTTTCGTATTGAGCTGCTCCCTCTATCGCCTTTGCAACCCTTGGCGTTATTTACTGGTTTATTTTGTATTTGATCGTTTTGGAATCAAAGATTTTTTATGAAAATTGATGTTTTTTTGTATGGTTACTATGGTTTTTCACGTTTTCGGTCAATTCTCTACCGACTCCTGACAGGAATTCAATTCAGATCAGTGGGCAAGAATTTTAAGATTTTTGGCGCTCGTGCGATGAAAATCGGTGAGGGCTTGTCTCTGGGTGACGGTTGCTGGCTGCATGCAGTCACATCCTACAAGGGGTTTCGCCATTCGCCTGCGTTGATCATCGGTGATGGTGTTTCGCTCAGCGATGCGGTCCATGTTTCCTGCATCAAAGAAATACGAATTGGTTCGGGTACTCTTGTCGGAAGCGGTGTGTACATTGGCGATCATTCCCACGGCGCTACGAAACTGACGCCTGCCGACATGCGTGTTCCTCCCGCCTTGCGTCCTCTTTCGGAAGCTGCTCCGATCTGGATTGGCGACAATGTCTGGATCGGCGACGGCGCCAGAATATTGGCAGGGTCCGTCATTCCTGACGGGTCGATAGTAGGGGCGAATTCAGTCGTTAAGGCGAAATTCACCGAGCCAGGAGTCATAGCCGGCGTTCCTGCATCGATGAAAAAGAGGTTTTGAGATGATTTCGGCTGCCGATATTTCCGTTGTCGTTCCTGCTTACAACAGGACAATTGAATTAGTTGAGTTACTCGTTTCGGTTTTGCATCAGACCCAGATGCCTCGCGAGGTTGTCATCGTCGAGGATTTCTCGCCGGAGCGAGACGCCATCAGGAAAGTCTGCGAGGATCATGCTCCTTTGTTCAAAAAGGCTGGATCCAGCTTGCGATATGTCGAGAACGAAGTCAATCTCGGATTTGATAGGAATCTGCGCAAGTGTTTGAACATCCCTGAAGGGAAGTGGGCGTTGCTACTGGGAAACGACGATCTGCTGCTGCCCGTAGCGGTGGAGGAAGTTGTTCGCTACCTTTCTGAGAACGACGTGTCGGTGGCATCGCGGTCTTTCATCCGCTTTGACAAAGATGTCAAACAGCCGCTGGGACTATCGAAGATTTCTGACACGGATGCCGTCTTCAAGATCGGAAGCTCTTCTTCCAACATGATTTTCCGATCGGGCGCATTCATCGGTGGCCTGCTGTTCGATGTCGATTTCTGCCGTCGCAACGAGGTCAGCTCTTACGATGGATCGCTCTATTATCAAATATATCTTTTTTCCCTGGCCTTCTGCGCCAAGGGCATTGGCTACATTTCTACTCCGATTGCAGCCGGACGAGCAGGAAACCCGCCAATGTTCGGGTCATCTGACAATGAGAAGTCTGTCCACGTCCCGGGTGCATATACGGCTGCCGGCCGCGCCAAGATGTGGCAGGGAGTCCTGGATATCGTGGCGGACGTCCAGAAGAAATTCAATGTGGACCTGATGTCCGACATCAAGCGTGAGCTGATGGTTCGTCAGTCGTTTCACATTTTCGAAATGAACTCGCGGTCCGGTTACCGAGCGAACCGTGATCTTGCTCGTGAACTGTCTCGCATAGGCCTGTTTTCCCATTTCTTGCCATTCTCACTGTTTTTGCTGAATGCCGTTCTGGGGCGACGCGCTTCCGTCTGTTACGGATTGGCCCGCCGCTTCCTCCAGAAGGCCTGACGGCATCATTGGCCACGATTTCTAAAACCTAAATTTTTACCAGAATGTCGACCGAGCCCAGAATTGCCATCGTTCATGAGTGGTTCACGACGATCGCCGGGTCCGAGAAGGTCGTCGAGCAGATCCTGCACCTGTTTCCGCAGGCCGACCTGTTCGCGGTCTACGCCGACCCCGAAACCGTCAAGGCCACGAAGTTTCTCCAAGGGCGTCGTGTCGAATCCAGCTTCATTGGCAGGCTGCCGCGCGCGAACAAGTCCTACCGCTCCTACCTGCCACTAATGCCCCTGGCGGTCGAGCAGTTCGATCTCTCGGACTACGACATCGTGATTTCGAGCGCACACGCGGTCAGCAAGGGCGTGCTGACCGGGCCGGACCAGCTCCACATCAGCTACGTCCATTCGCCGATCCGTTATGCGTGGGATCTGCAGCATCAGTACCTGCGCGAATCGGGCTTGGATCGCGGGCTCAAAGGCTGGGTCGCCAAGTGGCTGCTGCACAAGATCCGGGTCTGGGACTACCGAACAGCAGCTGGAGTCGACCATTTTGTCGCCAATTCGCGCTTCATCGGTAGGCGCATCCATAAAGTTTATGGCCGCGACTCGGACGTGATCTATCCGCCAGTTGACGTCGCCGCCTTCGAGTTCTGCGCGCAGAAGCAGGACTATTACCTGACCGCTTCGCGGTTGGTGCCTTACAAGCGCATGGACCTGATCGTTCAGGCCTTCTCCCGCATGCCTGACAGGAAGTTGGTGGTGATCGGTGATGGTCCCGACATGCCCAAGCTGCGCGCGTTGGCCACCCCGAACGTGACGCTGTTGGGCTACCAGCCTTTCTCCGAACTCAAGCGCCAAATGCAGCAGGCCAAAGCTTTTGTCTTTGCTGCCGAGGAGGATTTCGGCATCACGCCGGTCGAGGCTCAGGCTTGCGGCACGCCGGTGATCGCCTACGGCAAGGGCGGCTCGCTTGAGACCGTCGTCGACAGCACCGATCCGACCCGTGCGACAGGCATCTGGTTCGCCGAGCAGTCGGCAGACTCTATCATCGGTGCCGTCGAACGTTTCGAGGCGCGGACCACGCCGATTTCTGCGCAGGTGTGTCGCCTGCATGCCGAGCGATTCTCTATCGAACGTTTTCGCGACGAATTCGCGTGCTATGTGAGTGAGCGCTGGGATCAATTCCATACATTACTGAGATAAAAATGCCCCTTCTTGTCAGAGGCGGCGCCGGCTTCATTGGCGCAAACTTTGTGCTCGACTGGATCGCTGGCTCCGATGAGCCCGTGGTCAACCTCGACAAACTTACCTACGCGTCTCTTTTTTCTGGTTGTCTACCGTTCAGGGAAGTTTACGTACGCGCTGACATGCCGACGTTTGCTTCAAGAACATAACGATGAATAAAACCAAAACTTGGCGCCAGTTGTCGGCCCTGCAAATCCGGCTGACCAAGGCGGCTTTGTTGCTGGGCGATGTGATGGCGTTTGTCTTGGCCGCTTTGCTTGCAGCCACGCTCGCGCAAGCCTGGGGCGATGTGCAAGATGGTCATTGGCTGGTGACGCAAGACTTGCAGCGTTACTGGGCCTGGCTGGGTGTGGCGGCTTTGGGGCTGGGGTTTTTTCTGGTGCGCTTTAGGCACTACAGCGACCGCAAGCCCTTTTGGACCGAGTTGGGCGAGCTGCTGCGCGTGCTGCTGGTGCTGGCCGTGCTGGACTTGGCGGTGATCGGCATTGCGCGCTGGAATTCCTCTCGCCTGTGGTGGGCTTTGGTGTGGCCACTGGCGGCGGTGTGTGTGCCGCTGGGGCGCGGGGTGTTGCGCTCGGGCATGCAGCGTTTAGATTTGTGGCAGCGGCCTGCGCTGGTGTTGGGCAACGGCCCCAACGCACGCGAGGCGGCAGAGGCGCTACAAAGCGAACCCGCGTTGGGCTTTGCGGTACTGGACTTTGTGGACCCAGTCCGAGCCTTGGAAAACGATGGCCATGACCTGAAGAAATGGGCCAAGGTACCGGGCGTGCAGTTTGTGCTGGCGCTGGAGGCGGGGCAGAGCGACCTTCGCGAAGCCGTGCTGCGCAAGCTGGCGCACTGGAAGGCCGAAGACGTGAGCGTGATTCCGGCCATGCGCGGGGTGCCGCTGTTTGGCACCGATATTTCCTACTTTTTCTCGCACGAAGTGGCCATGCTCAAGCTGCGCAACAACCTGCGCTACTGGCCTGCGCGTTTGCTCAAGCGGGTGTTTGATCTGGCTGCAGCGCTGGTGTTGCTGGTGTTGGGGGCTTTGCCTTTTCTGTACATCGCGCTGCGCATTCGCCAGGACGGTGGGCCGGCCATCTTTGCGCACCAGCGGGTGGGGCAGTCGGGGCGCATGTTTCCTTGCTTCAAGTTCCGCACCATGCACGTGGACGCCGAGCAGCAGTTGCGCGAATTGCTGGCGCGCGATCCGGCGGCCCGTGCCGAATGGGAACGTGAGTTCAAGCTGCGCAATGACCCGCGCATCACCCGCATAGGCCATTTTTTGCGCCGCACCAGTCTGGACGAGCTGCCGCAGCTCTTCAACGTCATCCGAGGTGAGATGAGCCTCGTCGGCCCGCGCCCGATCGTGCAGGCCGAACTGGCCCGCTATGGCGATGATGTCGACTACTTTCTGATGGTCCGCCCGGGCATGACCGGACTGTGGCAGGTCAGCGGTCGCAACGATGTGGACTACGACACGCGCGTGTACCTGGACACCTGGTACGTCAAAAACTGGTCGCTGTGGTACGACATTGCGATTTTGTTCAAGACGGTTCGGGTGGTGTTTGCGCGCAAGGGGGCTTACTGAGCAGGCCCATGGTCAGGCCTGTCATCAGCGACAAACCCGCCGTGTAGTAGTTGTGGGCAAAGTTCACGTTGCTCAGACTGCCTACGGCATACACGATCCACATGCCGGCCAAGGCAAGGCTGGCTGTGCTTGACCCTGTGATGCGCTGTTGCAGCACCACATACAACAGGCCCAACAGGATAGAGGCCTGACTGATCAGCCCCAGCAGGCCATGGTCAATCAGCTGGTGCAGGTATTCGTTGTGCACATGCCCGAGGCGGTGAATTTCGTCTGACTGCGCCTCTTGTGCCCATTGCTGGATCAATCGCTTGCGGCCATCGTGTCCGTGGCCCAGCCATGGTTCCTGCGCTATGGCTTGCAAGCTGCGCTGCCACATGTACAGGCGTGCACCGACCGAGCTGTTGGAGCCTTCCGCAGGCGATCGCAGTGCGTGTTGCGCTTCTGAAACCGCAGCTTGCAAGGACAGGCGAGGGCGCTCAAGCACGGGAGTGAACGACAGGGCCGTCAACAGCGATGCCGCTGCAGCAGTCGCCCATGCCAGTCGTCTGAGCCTGCCCTGTCGGTGTGACGATGGCTTGAGGCCGCGCCAGGCTTGCCAGCCCAAGACGCCGAGCCACCACAGCACCACCACAAACGCCCCGCGGCTTTGACTGGCCAGCACCGCCAGCACCGCCAGCCCGCTGCCTGTCAACCACAAGCGGCGCTGTGCGGGGCTGAATGCGTCATCCAGGCCAACGGCCAACAGCCAGCAGCTGAACATGGCCATGATGCCCGCCCAGGGAATAGGGTGACTGGGCACCCCCCCTCTGCCTTTCCAGACCACCCATGCCAAGCCCAGCAGGGCCGTCAGGCTCAGGGCGTATGAGAGCCACACGATCAGCAATTGCCTTTGTGCAGTTCTGGCTCGCCAGAAGCCATAAGCACCATATGCGGCCAGGGCCCCCAGCAGCATGCGGATTTCGCCATGTCTTTCGCTCCAGGGGTCGTGCCAGTAAAGCGTGGCCAAGGCTTTGGCCGTGAAGCCCGCCAGCGCGGCCAGTACCCAGATGCGTAAAAAGGCCGGAAAAGGTTCGACTTTGTTTTGCTGCAGGGACAGGCGCACTTGCCAAAGTCCCATCAAAGTAAACAAGGCCCATGCAGCGCCAATCGCTTTGCTGGTCAGACTGGCCAAAACCAGCAAGCCAACCATGAGCCAGCCATGCCAAGGCAGTGGATCGAAGCTTTTCACGCAAACGTGATGCTTTGCTACCGTCATTTCAAATGGAAATCATGCTCAACTGAAAAATCTTTTCAGACGCTGAAGTTTTGAGCGACTGGCGCGCTTGGCCAGCGAGTTCTTGAGCTTTTGCCCAAATCTGGTCTTTTCCAGTGCGCGCGGGAAGAACCACAGTTTGGCCTCGAAGTCCTTGAATCGGTAGTCTTGCGGGTTAACAGATTGACCGCCGTTGGTCACCGAATGGCCAGCGATGCAGGCGGCTCGATTGATCTTGAAGGCGACGATCGATTCAAAAGCTTCGATGGAATGGATGCTGTTGCGGTAGTCCAATCCTGAAGCATGAACTGAATGAAAGCGGGAGTTGATGTTGTCGATCAACACCTTGACCCATTCGATGAAACTGTAGCGGCTGGGATAACCGAAGTCCTTGAAATAGCTGGTGTGCGTGTCTTCAATGGCAATCATGCCGCCATCCTTGAGGTGGGGCAGGCAGTAATGAACCGTGGAAATTTGCTGTTCGTAGGTGTGCCCGCCATCATCGAGCACGAGGTCTACGGGACCGACGGAATCAAAGAATTGTTTCCAGAAAGCAGGATCTGATTGGCTACCAATGTGGATTTCGAAGCCGTGTTCACGCCAGCGCACGGCGTCCGGGTTGAACTCCACGCCAATGATGCGTGCCTGCGGACCGAAATAATCCCGCCACATGAAGAGGGAGCCGCCGCTGAACACACCGATTTCCACAAAGGTGATGGGCTTGCCCCGGTACTTTTCGAACAGCTCTCCATAGGTCTGGAAATAGGAAGAATGCTTGTTTGACAGGTAGGGCGACTGGCGGAACGCTTTGTAGATGTCTTGCCCCGCAGGACCGACTACTGGGGAGGCTTCGCAATAGGTTTCGGGGCTCGACATTGGGTTGTTCATTCAATGATCAATCAGGTAGTTAGATCATACTGAACTGCAGAACAGCAAAGGTCGCTTTCCCGTCTGAGTTGGTGGGGGCGACGCTCCTAAAATCGGCTGCATGAACTATTTGCACCCAGTATTTGCATTGGGCTTATTTGTTGAGGCGTTTGCAGTACTCTGGCTCATCAACCGATGCCTCCGGATAGTGCCTGTCGCGGGACATGCGGCAGAGATCGATGGGTTGCGCGGCTTGCTGGCATTTGGGGTATTTGTTCACCACGCCAGCATCTGGTATTTCTTTCTCCAGTCAGGGCGCTGGGTGGTGCCTGAGTCCAGGCTCTACACCCACTTAGGGCAAACGACGGTGTCCCTGTTCTTCATGATCACTGGTTTCCTGTTTTTCGGTAAGTTGTTGCAGAGCAGGGCCAGGCCAATTGATTGGCTGCGTCTGTATGTGTCGCGCTGCTTGCGCATCTTGCCCTTGTATTTGCTGGTGATGGTGGCGGGTGCGGTAATGATTGCCCTGATTCGCCACAGCGGGTGGGTATTGCCATTGGCTCCGCCATGGAATGAAAAATCCCTGACGGGTTTGTTCACGGCCGGGGTCACCTGGACGCTAAGCTATGAGTGGAAGTTTTATTACGCGCTGCCACTGTGGGCGCTGCTTTTGGGACGTGTGCCGCTGAAATGGTTGCTCTTTTCTGTGGGCATGCTGCTCATCTCAGGCATTGGCAAGGCGCTGGACATTCATGCGCTGACGTTTCTGGGCGGGGCTGTAGCGGTAGGGCTGGGGCGATGGTCTGGGTGGCAGCGGCTGGCCCGCTCGGTTTGGGGCAATGTTTTGGCCTTGCTTTGCCTGGCGGCTGCAGTGCTGGGTTTTGATACGGCCTATGCGATTTGGCCACTAGTTTTATCGACTGTCTCTTTCAGTCTTATTGCCAATGGCGCGGGGTTCTGGGGGCTGCTGACAGCGGCTTTGTCTCGCGTCTTTGGTGAGGTGACCTACAGCATCTACCTCTTGCATGGTCCATTGCTGTTTGTTTTCTTCAAGTTTGTGCTTGGCTTTGAAGCGGCTGCACAACTTGCACCATGGACTTATTGGCTGACCATGGCTGCGCTGGTGCCGGTGTTGTTGCTGATTTCGGTCTTGTCGTTCCGTTGGATCGAGCAGCCGTCCATGCGGAAGGTGGAAGGATGGACGACATGGCTCAAACGGCGCGGCGTAGCTCCACAAGGATCGGTGAAATGACCCCCAAGGTTTCCATTGCAATGTGCACCTACAACGGCCAGCGTTTTCTGGCCCAGCAGTTGCAGTCTTTTCTGGATCAGACGGTACAGCCCGATGAGTTGGTGGTGTGTGACGATGTGTCGTCAGATGACAGTGTTGCCGTGGTGG
>JACCDH011527026.1_pt1 | contig 18871 bp, 17 predicted proteins | sample 7442481 | NCBI WGS metagenome assembly JACCDH01 (sample SAMN15323433, study PRJNA562643) | freshwater metagenome | isolation source: river surface water | place: USA:Blue River Watershed | collected 2017-08-15 | reverse complement strand
GGAAAAAGAGATCAAACACAAAATCATCTTTGACGGCAGAAATTTATTTGATGTATACAAGATGAGAGAACTAGGATACCATTATGAGAGTATTGGTAGATTCTAATAAAATTAAAATAAAGATGAAAATATTAATAACCGGAGGTGCGGGATTTATTGGGTCTAACCTTGCAAGGAAACTTAAAATTGAATTTCCAAATTGTAGTTTAACAATTTTTGATAAGTTTAACACACTCGACAAAAATGTTAATGGCAATTATAAATATTTTGGCGATTATAAAAATTTATTAGGATTGAATGTTGAAATAATTGCAGGGGATTTGTCAAATGAAAGTGATCTTCAAAAGTTGCTAAGCAAGCCATATGATATTATTTTTCATCAAGGAGCTATAAGTGATACAACGGTATTGAACCAGGAATTAGTACTCAAAACCAATACTATATCATTTAGAATACTTTTAGAGTATTGTAAAGATTATAAATCAAAGTTAATCTATGCATCTTCTGCAGGAACCTATGGTAATACAAAATCACCAAATGTAGAAGGGTATTTTGAAACGCCTGAAAATATTTATGGCTTCAGTAAATTGCAAATGGATATTATGGCTAGAAATTATATTTCTAATTACCCTGATATGCATATCATTGGGTTAAGATATTTTAATGTGTATGGCCCCGGTGAAATATATAAAAGAAAGACCAGTTCAATGATTTTGCAATTAACAAAACAAATATTAGATTCAAAAAGTGTAAAATTATTTAAAAATGGTGAGCAAAGGAGAGACTTCGTTTATATTGAGGACGTCATAGATGCTAATATTTTAGCAATTGAGGGTTTAAGTGGAGTATACAACATTGGATCAGGCGTTAGTAGGTCTTTTAATGATATTATAAGTATTATCGCAAGTCGAATGAACTATAAAATAAATATTAATTATATAGACAATCCATTTGATTTTTACCAAAATAATACACAAGCAGATTTGACAAATAGTTTTTTAAATTTAAAGTATACTCCTAAATATAGCTTGGAAGAAGGGATTGATAATTATCTAAACGAAATCCTTAATTATTCTTCTGTAGTATGGAAAAATTTTCTTGACCAATAATGATAAATTCTATACTTGTAGTAGGTGATATAATTCTAGATCATTATATCTATGGCAATTGTGAAAGAATTTCACCTGAGGCCCCAGTTGCAATTTTGGATTATAAATCGCAAGATTGGAAGTTAGGAGGGGCAGCTAATGTTGCAAACAATTTATCAAAACTAAAATCAAATGTGTCTCTAATGGGGATAATTGGGGATGATTCTGAAGGTAAACAAATCAAGGGTATCCTAAAAAAGTCTAATATTAACCAATTCCTGCTTGAATCAAAAACCCGTCAAACAACAACAAAATCAAGAGTGATTTCAGGGTCACAACAGATGTTAAGAATTGATAAAGAAGATAAATATAGTATTTCAAGTAACGAAGAAGCATATTTTGTTGATTGTCTTAAAGATAATATTTATAGGTTTTCTCTGATCATAATTTCAGATTATAATAAAGGGTTTTTAACGGACAATCTAGTAAATAAAATAATTCAGTTAGGTAAATCGGCTGACATTAAAGTTTTAGTAGATCCCAAGAATCCTCCTTTTAAAAAGTTTCATGGGGCATTTTTAATAAAACCTAATAGAAAAGAAGCTTTTCTTGAAACCGGTATAAGTATTAGGGACAATGAAAGTTTACTTTTGGCATCAAAATTAATTAAAATCAATACAAATTGTAATGTAGTAGTAATTACATTAGCAGAAGATGGCGTAGGCTTTGTGAAGGATGACGAGTTAGTAATGTTACCAACTCAAGCAATTGATGTTTATGATGTTACAGGAGCTGGAGATACATTTATTGCATGTTTGGCTTTTTGTTTGGCGAAAGGAAAATCTCTTTTAGATGCTTGTGTTTTTGCTAATCATGCTGCTGGAATTGTAATAAGCAAACAAGGGTGTATGCCAATAGAACTCAACGAAATCAAACACTTACTTTAATAATTATGGAACAAAATTTATTAATAAATAAGATATTTTCAGAACACATAGAAGTTGCTAAAAATACACAAATTGAGTTATCTGATTCAATTATATTGTCATGTAATATTATTTTGAAAGCATTATTAGATGGTAAGAAGATAATTTTTTTTGGAAATGGTGGTAGCGCTGCTGATGCTCAACATTTTGCGGCTGAGTTTACAGGTAGATTTGTAAAAGAAAGGAGAGCTCTAGCTGCAATTGCTTTAACTACTGATACCTCTGCTATTACTGCTATTGGCAATGATTTTGGGTTCGATCAAATTTTTGAAAGACAAATTGAAGCATTGGGTCGTCCTGGTGATATTGTTATTGGTATATCAACAAGTGGAAATTCTTTAAATGTTATAAATGCTATTAAAAAATCAAATTCAATTGGTTGTATTTCTATTACTTTAACTGGTAATGATGGTGGGAAGGTGAAATCTATGAGTGAAATCAATTTAAATATTCCTTATAGTGTTACAGCTAGGATTCAAGAAATGCATTTAATTATTGGTCATATATTTTGTGATTTCATTGATAGCCATATTTAATTATTATGATTTACATTAGTCCTGGATTTACCGAGAGTGATTTATATATGATCTTAAAAATTGCTGATGAAATTGCTATTAAAGAAAAAATATCGACTATTATACTTGATGATAAGATAAATTTCAAGATTGATACCCTCAGCTTAAAGACCAAACTTAAAGTAGAAAGTAATCAAAAAAAATTATCAATAAAATCGTTATTTAAAAATTTTTTCGTTTTGATATTTTACTCATTCAAATTGGTAAACTTTCCAATCGTTTCTTCTAATAGTATGATTAATAATTTTTTTCATTCAGTTTGGGATGTGACTAGAATTAGGAATAGAAATATTTCAAATAATTTTCTATTTTTTCTTTATTTTTTTAGGAATCTTATCTCGTGTATTTTATACAAGAGTAAAATTGAAAATTATATATCAGCTAAAAAATTTGAATATTCTTTTTTTTCACACATAGTATATTATCAACGTATTTCTTATGATTTATTTAATGCAAAATATAAAAATGTTTTTTTTGAGGGCAATTTTGGATTAGGGAAGCAATTAAAAAAGGACCAATTTTGGTTTTTCAACTTTTTTAATAAATATTCAGAAATTGAGTTTTTGGTGAATTCGAACTTTCAAAAATTTTGGGAGATGAGAAATTTGGGTCTAGGTTATTATGAAGATTCTAAGTTAATTAGTAGCTATGATGATTTTTCCATAGAGAATGAAAGTAATGTTATTTTTCTTCATGTTTTTGATGATTCTCCATTTATGGATATAAATACAGGCAGGATTCATAAGGATTATTACGATTGGTTTATCTCAACTTTAAAAATTATTAATGAAAGTACTGAATTGTGGTATATTAAGCTACATCCAAGCAGTCAACGGTGGGGAGAGGATCAAATGAGTATTGTTAGGCCATTATTGCTTAAATATGCCAATAAAATTCTCCGTGATAAAAGATTAAATATTATACCTAATAAGGTTGCTAATTTAAAAATTATTAAAGATGCTAAAAGAATTTTGACATTCAATGGAACTATTATGTTTGAATGTGTAGCTAATTTTAAGAAGCCAATATCAATTTCTTATTCAATAGAATCAATTTTGGACTGTGGTATAATTGTCCCCAAAAATCTTAAAGATTACTCTGATGCTTTATTATTCGATATTGATTTAAATATCACCATCACTCAATCAGAAAATGCAAAAAAAATTCTATTCATAAGGGAAGAATTGTTCAATTTAGGGGAAGATTTTTCATTGGAGTATTTATATAGAGGAGATAATGAAAAAATCAGAGAATCTGTTTTTAAAAGAGCAATAGCTAATATCAATACAAACCATAATAAGATTGTTTATCTAGCGTCTTCTATTATCCAAGGTCGTCCTTGTTTTAATTCAAAATATGTTAAGTAAAAATTTTTTAATTATAGGTTTTGGCTCTATTGGTAAAAGACATTTTTCCAATATCATTAGTTTGGGCTACAATAATGTTTGGTTAGTAAGTAGTCATACATTATTAGAAAACAGAGCTGTCGCAGTTTTTAAAAATATTGAAGAGGCATTTGAATTTAATACTTACGATTTTGTCATTATATGTAATAAGACTTCTTTGCATGTTGATTCCTTAACTTTTGTATTAAACCAGGGCGTTAAAAATGTATATCTTGAGAAACCTTTGGGGATTTCTCTTACTGGCCTAAATAATTTTTCAAGTTTTGATTTGAATGGAGTTTTTGTAGGGTTTGATCTTCATTTTCACCCGGTTTTAGAAAAAGTTCAGGAGATTTTGGATGCTAAAATAATAGGGGATCTATTGTCTATGAATATTTTTGTTGGTCAAGATATAACGCAATGGAGGCCAAATATTGATTATAGAAATTCAATGAGTGCAAAGATTTCTGATGGAGGTGGTGTGCTGTTTGATTTAGCTCATGAATTTGATTATTGTTGTAAAATTATGGGTATACCTATTGCTGCTGTAGGTTTAGCACAGAAAAATGATTTTTTACAAATTCAGACTGAAGATATTGCTAATGTTATTCTTAAATTTCAAAATCGTAAGAGTGCTTCAATTCATTTGGATTATCATCAAAAAAAAATTCAAAGGTTTTTTATTTTAACTGGTGAGTTGGGTTCAATTAAAGTTGATTTCATTCAAAATAATATTTCTTTATTTACAGAAAAGAATGAAGAGCTTATCAGTATTATTGAGATTGATCGAAATGAGCGTTTTGTTAGAAGTATTAATTCTTTTATCAATTTTAATAAAGATAAAAGATTGCGCAAATTCGACGATGCAATTATTAATTTGAAGACTATTTTGGCAGTAAAAGAATCCATGTTAAAAGATAAATTTATTTCAATAATATAAATATGAAAATACTAGGTCTTGTTTGTGCTAGAGAGGGTTCCAAAGGAGTTAAAAATAAAAACTTTTTAGAATTAGGAACTAATTCTATTTTTGAAAGATGCGTGGAATTAGCAATAGGAGTAAATGATTTTTGTGATATAGCGGTCTCAACTGATAGTTTATTTGCCATTGGTTTAGCTAATAAATATAACTTAAGGTATATTTTTAATCGTCCAAAAGAAATATCAAATGATACAGCGAATAAATGGGATGTTTTCCGTCACGCAGTGTTAGAATATGAAAAGCTTTCATATTCTAAAATAGATTATTTAGTTGATATGGATGTGACAGTTCCATTAAAAATACTTGATGATATTACTTCAAGTATTAATATTGCTAAGGTTAATCAGCAGTGTGATGTAGTCGTTACTGCATTTGAATCAGATAGAAATCCATATTTCAATATTGTTGAGAAAAAAACTAATAATTTTTATGGAGTTGTTTGTGAATCTAAAGATTTCATTCAAAGAAGGCAGGATGCGCCTGTTACTTTTAATTTGTCTCCGGCATGTTATGTTATAAAAAGGAGCGCATTATTCGATTTCAATCATTGGAGTGAGTGCAATATTATGATTAATCCTATTCCAAGAGAAAGAGCTATAGACATTGATTCTAAAATAGATTTTGAAATAATTTCGGCCCTTTATAACAAAAAAAGTAATGAGTAATATTTTAGTAACTGGATCTGCAGGTTTTATTGGAATGCACCTTGTTTTAAATTTAACTAAAAGTTTTTCAAATAATGTGTGGGGAATAGATTCTTTAAATGAGTATTACTCAAAAAAATTAAAATTAGAAAGATTATCATATTGTGGAATTGATCCGAATAAAATCAGTGACGAGTTAATAATAAAAAGTTCAAGTATACCTAATTATAAATTTATTCTAGATGATTTAAGCGATATTAATTTTTTGGAGGAATTAATGTACAAAAATGATATTGACACAGTTATTCACCTAGCTGCTCAAGCAGGTGTAAGATATAGTATAGAAAACCCGCAAACCTATATACACAATAATTTAAATTGTTTTTTCAATATTATTGAATCCTCTAGAAAGGTGAAAATTAAACATTTTGTTTATGCGAGTAGTAGTAGTGTTTACGGAAACAGTAAAAATTCGAAATTTAATGAAACACAAAATGTTGATAGCCCTGTTTCTTTGTATGCTGCAACAAAGAAGTGTGATGAATTAATAGCACATTCATACAGCGAAGTTTTTAAATTAAGAACAACGGGTTTGAGATTTTTTACTGTATATGGACCTTGGGGTAGGCCGGATATGGCATATTTCTCGTTTACTGAAAAGATATTAAATGATGAAGTAATAAATGTTTATAACAATGGGGAATTATATAGAGATTTCACTTATATAGATGATATTGTAAATGGAATTGAAATTATTCTAGAAAATAGAATTAATGATTCAAAGTTGTATGAAATTTTTAATATTGGTAATGATAATCCTACTAAATTAATTGACTTTATAAAGATTATAGAAAATAAATTGAATAAAGTCTCAAAGAAAAAGTATGATTTGATGCAAAATGGGGACGTTTATTTAACATGCGCGGATATTGATAAGTTAAAATCTTATGGATACAAGCCTAAAGTTTCATTGGAAAACGGAATATCTAAATTTGTAGATTGGTACCTTATTTTTTTTAGTTCAAACAAAATTAATAAATGAATATGTTAAATGGTAAAATTGTTTTGATTACAGGAGGAAATGGTTTTCTTTCAAAGTATTATATAGACTCATTATTAGAAGCAGGTGCTACAGTATACTCTTGTGATTTGAGTAATAAATCTTTATTAGAAATCAATTCAAAAAATTTTCATTATTTAAAATTAAATGTTACAAGCCAAATAGAATGGGAAAATGTGGCAGATGCTATAATGAAAAATCATTCTAAGATCGATATTTTAATTAATAATGCCGCATATACAAATAACTCTAAAACTAATGATTTTGATAAAACATTTGAAAATACAAGTTATGATGATTGGTGTAAAGTTTTAGATGTTAATATAAATGGTGCTTTTTTAGGAAGCAAGATTATTGGGAAGTTTATGTTAAATAAAAATTCTGGTATAATAATTAATATTTCTTCATTATATGGTGTTGTAAGCCCTAATCATAATATTTACCCAGGGACTTCTATTTATCAGCCGGCTTCTTATGCAGTTTCTAAACACGCTGTTATTGGTTTTACAAAATATTTAGCCTCTCTCTGGGCAAAAAATGGGATAAGAGTAAATTGTCTTACCCCTGGAGGGGTGTTTAATGGACAAAATGAGGTTTTTAAAGAACGATTTAGCTCTCAAGTTCCTATAGGAAGAATGTGTAACCCTGAAGAGTTAGTTGAAGGCTTGATGTTTTTATGTAACCCTAAAAACACCCATATGATTGGGCACAATTTGATAATTGATGGAGGTTGGACACTTTGGTAATAAAACATTAAAAAGTATATGGAAATTTATAATAGAAAAGTTGGAGAATCATTCCCTCCTTTAATTATTGCAGAAATTGGAATTAATCACGGAGGTAATTTGGAGGTTGCTAAAGCTATGGTTGATTCTGCGTTTAGATGTGGGGTTGAAGTTGTTAAACATCAAACGCACATAGTTGATGACGAAATGAGTTCAATGGCAAAAAATGTAAAACCCGGGAACTCCGAAAAGTCTATTTATAAAATAATGGACGAATGTTCTTTATCTGAAAGTGAGGAATATGAATTAATGGAATATGTTAAAAGTAAGGGCATGATCTTTATTTCAACACCTTTTTCAAGAGCAGCAGCTGATAGACTTAATGCTTTTGGAGTACCAGCATTTAAAATTGGAAGTGGAGAGTGTAATAATTATCCCTTGTTAGAGCATATTTCAAAATTTAAGAAACCTATTATTTTAAGTACTGGAATGAATAATATCGAAAGTATAAAGAAGGCGGTTCAAATTTTTAAAAAATATGATATTCAATATGCCTTATTGCATACTACTAATTTATATCCAACACCAGTTGATCTTGTAAGATTAGGAGCATTGAAAGAAATTATGAATAATTTTCCAGGAATTCCTGTTGGGTTGAGTGACCATACTACCTCAAATCTTGCGTGTCTATCTGCAGTTGCCTTAGGGGCATCTATACTTGAGCGTCACTTCACTGATTCTATGTCCAGAAAAGGTCCAGATATTATTTGTTCAATGGATGAGCTTAATTGTGCAAACTTGATTAAAGATTCTTTGGATGTTTTTAAAATGAGAGGAGGAAAAAAAGAAGCAGCAATTGAAGAAGCTGTTACAATTAATTTTGCGTTCTCATCAGTTGTAACTATTAAAAAAATAAAAAAAGATGAGTTATTTACAATGGATAATATCTGGGTTAAAAGACCAGGTACAGGTCAAATCAGAGCTATTGATTTTGAAAAAATTCTTGGTAAGAAAGCAAATAAAGATTTAGAAAATGATATTCAATTAAGTTGGAATGATATTAAATAAAAAAAAACTACTTTTCATTTCAGGAACAAGAGCTGATTTCGGGAAATTAAAAAGCCTTATTCTTATTTGTCAAAATTCCAATCAGTTTGATGTTGAGATTTTTGTAACTGGAATGCACCTACATCACAAGTATGGTTATACAGTCAATGAGATTATAAATAGCGGGGTCAATAATATTTATCGGTTCATTAATTATACAAATGAATCTTCAATGGATTTAACATTAGCAAAAACTATTGAGGGAATTAGTTCATATGTTAAGGAAAGTCGACCTGATTTATTAATCGTACATGGAGATAGGGTAGAAGCTCTTGCAGGGGCTATATCGGGAGCATTAAATAATATTTTAGTTGGACATATAGAGGGAGGAGAAATTAGTGGAACGATTGATGAATTAATCCGGCACTCTGTTTCAAAGTTGAGCCATGCACATTTCGTATCTAATAAAAATGCGTTTAATAGATTAGTGCAACTAGGTGAAATTAGCCATAATATTTTTGAAATTGGCTCACCCGATATTGATTTAATGAATCCGGATGTTTTACCAAATCTAAATGAGGTTTTATCACATTACCAAATACCATTTCTTGATTACGCATTGGTAATGTATCATCCTGTTACAACAGAATATGATTATATTTCCAATCACATTAAATGTTTGTTTAATGTGTTGAAGAAAAAAAATCTAAATTATATTGTTATTTATCCGAATAATGATTTTGGATCTAACTTAATATTAAAAGAATTTGAAACACTAAAAAGGACTTCAAATTTTAGATTTTTCCCATCTATCAAATTTGAGTCTTTTTTGACTTTATTAAATCACGCACAATTTATAATTGGTAATAGTAGTGCCGGAATAAGAGAAGCTCCACATTTTGGTGTACCAACTGTAAATATTGGAACAAGGCAGAATAATAGATCGTTAAGTTCAAACATAATTCAATCTGATAATTCTGAGAAAAACATATCTTGTTCCATCGATAAAGCTTTGAACTTAAAAAGATTTGATCCTGAGAGACATTATGGAAATGGTAAAAGTGATGAGTTGTTCTTAAACATTTTGTTGGATAGTAAATTTTGGAATATACAAAATCAGAAGTCATTTGTAGATTTAATAAAAATATAGTTTGAAAAAGTTTTTATCATTCCAGTTCGGTTCAATTTTGAGAGCTTTACTAAGTATAATATTAACTACTCCCATAATTCTAAAATATTTCCCAGAAAATGATTTGTTTTTTTATTTTTATTTTAATTTTTTAATAATTTTTATTAATGCACTCTCTAACTCTGGTATAATTATTGCGAATGGCTTCGATAACAATTTTTTAGAAAATAAACATTATTTAATTTTAGATTCAATCATTTATGAAACATCTATCAAATGTGTTTTATCTGCATTATTACTTTTAATTGGATATTTTAAATACTCAAGTACTGAGTATTTAATTTTAATTGGTATTCTTTCCCAATCAATTCTCACAAATTTAACGACTACAGTAAATTCTTTACTAGTAATATCGGGTAGTTCTAAATCAATTCTGTTTTATGATTTATTAACGGCTTTGATAGTACCGTTAACATTAGGATTTTTTTATTTATTTATAGATTATAATCAAAACTCTATTTTATTTTCTTCTGTAGTAATAGGGATTTCATTACTATGTATCGATTTTTTGCATTTAAAAAATCATCTTAAGATTCGGAATTATAGTGTTTCATATAATAATATCAGATTGGGCTTAAAGAATTCTTTAATGGGTTTTCTTGAGAATATTTATTTAAATCTTGATAGAATTATTTTTGTAAATTTATTTTCTCGGTCCGATTTCAATAATTATAATTATAGTAAACAATATACAAATCAGCTTAAAGTACTTTCCAATAATTTTTATAAACCTTTTTTGTCTGAAAAATCACAAGATTATAAGTTAATTAATCAAAAGATTTTGATTTTTGGAACCTTACTTTATCTTTTAGGACTAATACTTATTCCTTCATTGACAATTTTTATAAACTCAATTACATTAAATAAATTTGGCAAGGCAGCCCTTTATATAACTTTTTTATATTCTAATTTTATCATAAAAATTTTATTTATTCCACATCAACTAAAAATTTTGCAATTAAAAAAAATGGAAAAATTTTTGGAATATAGATCTTTATTCATGGTGTGTTCAATTCTAATTGTTATTTTATTTACGGGTTATTTCAATGAGCTTTTGCAAGTGTTATTTTTAATATTAGTACTTCAAATTATTGACTTATCATTAAATCTGTTTTTTGGAAAAAATGATGTTTTAAAAAAGCAAAATGTATTAATTATATTTTTTTATTGGTTAACTTATTTAATTTTTTGGTATGTGTGGAATAGTAGGATTTGCGTCCAAATCTAATTATAGGTTAGATTTAAATGAGGTTAATAAAACATATCTTCATCGTGGCCCAGACTCGCAGGATTTTGTATATTTCAAAAATTGTGGTTTAGCTATGAATAGACTTTCGATTATTGGCATTGGTGAAGAAGGTAATCAACCAATGACCGATAGTTCTAATAGGTATACTATTGTTTATAATGGCGAAATATTTAATTCTAGAGAAATTAGGAGCAATCTTATATCATTAGGATATGATTTTAAAACACTTAATTCAGATACAGAGGTTGTTTTGGCCTCATATATTGTTTATGGGGATAAATGCTGCTCTATTTTTAATGGGATGTTTTCTTTTGTAATATATGACAATATTAATCAGACTCTTTTTGGTGCAATAGATAGATTTGGGATTAAACCCCTTAATTTTATTTATAAAGGAGATTATTTCGTATTTGCTTCGGAAGTTAAAACATTAAAGTCCTTAAACATATTAACAGGAAAATATAATTCAGAATCAATTATTAATTATTTTAAACTCCAATATATTCCATTTGAACAAACTATTTATGATGGCATTTCGAAATTGTTGCCTGGTTCTTTTTTTTCATTTGATATTTTAGAAAATAACCTTAAGTTTTCGAAGTATTTTAAACCGGAGTTTTCAAATTCAAGGCATGTATTAGACTTAAATCAATTTTCTTATGAATTCTCTTCAGCAGTTAAAAGATGGTCGCATAGTGAAGTAGACTTAGGGCTTTCATTAAGTGGTGGATTAGATTCTAGTTTGATTGCTTCTTATTGTGTGAAAAATAGTATTAATTTTAAAGCGTTTACAGTATTTTTTAAAGACAAAAAATATTTTAATTATAATGAAATTAATGAAGCTAAAAGATTTGCTAATTATTTGAAAATAGATTTGATTGAAGTTCCTGTTGATGAGGAAATGGTTAAAAATTCATTTACTGATATGTTGAAGGCATTGGATGAACCTTATTGTGGGGGAGTCCCTTCTTATTTTATATACAAAAAAATGAAGGATGTAGGCTTGAAAGTTGCTTTAACAGGAGTAGGTGGGGATGAGTTATTTGGCAATTATGGTAAATGGGATAAGTATTTTAAAGTAAATTATGTTTTGCGTAAATATTTAAAATCAATGGTAAATTTTGATTTTAATCAAATTTCAAATTTTTATGGTACAGTTTATTCTAAATACAATTCTAATTCAGATATAAAGTCTTTATTTTTAAATTTTCGGGAAAGTGACTTAGAATCTAGAATTTCAAATTTAATTTCAAGTAGTAGTAATTTATCAAAAAAGAATGCTATAAGATTAATTGATCTTCAACTACAATTGCCATACGAATTTTTATTTATGACAGACAGATTATCAATGAAAAATTCAATTGAAGCCAGAACACCTTTTTTAGACAATGAATTAATTAAATATATCAACACTGTTGATATTAATGAATTAAGTTCCAAATATGATTATAAAATAGGATTAAGGAAATTATTTAATTTTGAAAATCCCGGTTTTGAGCTATCGAATTCTAAAAAAGGGTTTAATGTCCCTGATGATATGGTATATAAGGCATTTAATAAAGAGATTGAGTATTTGTTAAGTTATGATTTTATTAAAAAACAGGATATTTTTAATTTTAAATATATTGATAGTAATTCATTTAAAGCCAATAAAAATTTGTACAAATCTTTGGTCTATTTTCAATTATTCTATTTCAATTCAATTTAACCCTGTTTTATTTGAAAATATATTTTTTTTCATATTCGGATTCACAAGGCGGAGCTGGTTCTGCAGCGTATAGGATATTTTCATCGATTTCAAAATATCCTGGATTTAATACAAAACTTTTTGTATTAAATAATGGCGTAATTGATACAAGAGTTTTTAAAAGTACAAGTTATCGCAAAAAGGTAATTAATTTTTTTAATTTTATTATTAAATTCTTGTTTACAAAATATGTTGTAAACAAGAATTTTAATTTCAGTATTTCATTAATTGGACATTTAGATAAAAAACAATTAATGAATGACAAACCTGATTTGATATTTTTATTCAATGTTTCTTATAGTTTTTTTTCAATTGATGACCTTATTTTTATCTCTAAACTAAATATCCCAATTATTTGGAGATTAAGTGATATGTGGGCTTTCACAGGAGGTTGTCACTATTCTTTAGGATGTAGAAGTTTTGTTGATAATTGTAATAACTGCCCAGCTCTTCTTAATTCGAAATATTTAGCGAGGTTTAATTTTCTGAAGCGAAGAAAAATCGATTTTAATTGTTTCCATTTCATTACCCCTAGTAGATGGCTACATGATGAATTAAAAATGTCAAATTTAATTAACATAAAGAATATCAGTATTATACCAACTTTCGTTGATAGTGGTATTTTTAGGTATTCAAAGTTGGAGGATAAGAATGATAATTTTGTAACAGTGATTTTTGGAAGCGATAATTTATTTAAAAATCCAAGAAAGGGGTATAAATTATTTCTTGACTTAATTTCTTACCTTCATAATTTACAGCGATCGGATGTTTATTTTAAGTTTTTAGTTTTTGGTGCGGATAGTGGTCTTGTTAAAGGTAATTATTATGAAATTCAGTATATTGGTAAACTGGATCATAAACAATTATATGGATATTTTCGGAAGTCGGATGTCTATCTAAATTTATCTTCATTTGATAATTTACCTAACACAGTGCTTGAATCTCTTGCATCAGGAATACCCGTTGTTACTACTCAGGTCGGCGGAATGATTGAATTAAAAGAGTGTATGGGGGAATATATTTCTTTATTAAATGAAATTTCACCAAAAGTTGTTTTAGACTCACTACAATTGATTGCGTTTTCTAATTATGATAATAAGGATATATCAAATAGATTTAACATAAGTTATTCAGAGAATTCTATAATTGAAAAATATATATCTGTTATTAATTCACATATTTTATGACAAAAGTAATTGTTTTTAAATATGGACATATTGGAGATTCGATTACTGCAGTTCCTTCTATTCTTGCATTAAAACAAAAATTTGCATCAGTATCTTTACTTACTTTGTATTTAAAAGGGGGTAAGATGAGTAGTTTTGAAATTTTTAAATCGTTGAAACTATTTGATAGTTATTTTGTATTAAGTTCTGATTTTTTGAATAATATTTTATTGATAATTAAACTTAGGTCCTTAAATTTTGACAAAGCTATAGTTTTAATGCCTCCTAAGTTAAATTTAAAAAATAGAGTTAAGTACGACTTTTTTTTTAAATTTATTTGTGGGATAAAAATTATACATTATAGGTTAGATGATGATAGGAAACCTGAAGTACTGGCTGTACTTGGTTTTGTTTTGGATATTTGTAGTTTAAGAGATTTCAAACTTGGTAAAAGTAATAAGATCTCTTTTAAAAAGACTAATATTATTGTCGGGATTTCGCCATTTTCAAATATGCATTCTAAGAATTTACCAATTTTTGAATTTTCAAAATTATTGGGAAAAATATATAATATTTCTAATTGGAATTTTGAATTTAAATTCATTGGGTTGCCTTGTGATTATGAAATTTTTAAATCAAATGTTGATATTCCAATTAGTTTTATTGAAACTAATAATATTTTAGAGGTCATACATGAGGTTGAAACAATTGATTTTTATATTGGTTCAGATACAGGTATCATGCATGTGTGTGACTATTTATACAAGCCTATTTTTGCTATTTTTTCTGATCGAGATCGAATTTCAAATTGGAATCCTGGGTTATCCGATAATATATTTGTTTATAGAGAATTGATACAATGTGGAGGCTGCATGCATGTTAATTGCCCAAATAACAATTTGTGTCTTCATTTGATAAATTATGATAAAATTTTTAATGACATATTTAACTTTTTAAAAACTTATAGTTGAAAATTTTTATTTTTATTCTTCGTGTTCTTTCTTTCTTCAATTTAATCCTTTGGTTATATGTAATGTTTTTCAATAGTATTTCTACGTTTAATTTTTCTTATTTAACTTTTACAATATTATTAATTTATTTGATTTTAATAATTAAACGGAATAAAAGTCCATTGTTATATGCTGTATTATTTTATTTGAATTTATTTTTCATTCCAAGATTAATTATTCTTGTATTCATCCCAGGAATTGTAGGTAAACTTGATAATGATGGATCTTCATTACTAGTTATCGAGCAATTAGGGATTGAGAAGGTATTAATGTATTTTTCTTTTTATTCATTTATAACTATATTTTTTATTAATCTGTTTCAAAATATTCTTAACATAAATATTCAGTTTGCCAAGTACAAAACTTCAAAGTATACTTCAATCCTTTCTTATTTTTTCATAATCGGAATTTGTATTGATGTAATTTTAATGTTTTTCACTAAAATTTTTAACTTTAACATGATTGGTGAAGAAATGTCGAATGGATTTTTGATTAGATTATTTAGCAATCCCGTCTTATTTCTTTTTTTACTTAGTGTTATTGTATTATTTAGTAGGTCTTTGTCAAATTCAAAAAAGTTTATTGCGTATACATATTTATTCATACATCTGTTAACTACAATCATTTTTGGTAGCAGGTCTGGTTTGTTTACATTACTAGTTTTTATTTTTATAATTATTGCTGTTTCAAAAGTTGAATTTAAACTATCATTTAAAAAAAGTTTTTATTTATTTTTTGTAATTATTGTATTGGGCTCTGTTAGTTGGGTTGCTGGATCTTATTTTAGATATGGTTCATTTACAGTGGGGGATAACCTGGCTGAAATAACAAAGATTTTCAGGAGAATTGGTGGTGGAGCCGAATCTTTTGCCCTTGTTGTTGGAATAAATCATGACTTTTCACCGTTAATTAAATTTCATTCTTGGTCAGATAGTTTTTTAAAGGGTATAAACCTTTTAATTCCTGGTGATATTTTGTCTACTGTCAATTTTACTGCAGGGCAATTTTATAAAGAAGTTATTTATCAAGATTTTTCAGGTAAATTTCATGGTGATTATTGGTCAGGTTTTGGCTATTTATATGCAATTTATGGTTTCCCAATTTCTATTATATTTTTGTTTCTTGTAGTTGCATTTTTTCAGCTCGCTATTAAATTTATTAGTTATAGTAGGAACTATTTTAGTTTTATATTAATTGTTGATTTGATTTTTATTTTTTGTGAGTCATTTTTAATTCAAGGTTCTTCGGATTCTATTTTTTTAAATTTAATTCCTGAGTTAATTTATTTTGTTCCTTTTTTCTTAATATGATATCAATTATTATTTCATGTTATAATAGTGATAAATTTATTTATCAAACAATAAATAGCATCTTTTCTCAAGATTATTTAGATTTTGAAATTATCATTATTGATGCAGGATCAACAGATGGAACAGTTGAAATAATTAAATCTTTTTCAAAAAAAAATTTGCATTTTGAAATTATTCGCGGAATTAGTTTTCCTGATGCTCTTACATATGGCTTTAGTAAGGCAAAAGGTCAAGTATTCACATTTTTAAATAGCGATGATTATTATATTTCTAATAATATTTTTTCGCTCGTTTCGAATTTATTTGCCTCTGTTGATGTTGATGTCATTTATGGAAATGGTGTCTATGTTGATGAATTTGGCAAATATTTACATAGTTATAACTCAAAAAAAGTTGATAAGAGGAGTTTTATTTTAAATGCAAATTCTAATATTTGTCAACCATCGGCATTTTTTACAAAAGAGATTTTTGATAAGTTTGTTTCATTTAATTCAAATTTTAATTGTTTAGTAGATTTAGATTTATGGACTAAATTTCTTTTTTTCGGAGCAAAGTTTTATTATGTCAAAGGCCCCCCATTTTCTGCTTATCGATTGCACCCATCTAGTTTTTCAATCGGAGGCAAAAGTAAAATGTTGCATGATTTACTTTTATATTATGATGACAATCTTAAGTATTTTAATGGTAGTGAATTGAAGGAGTATAATTTTTTTCAATTATTTAGGATAGCAAATTATTATTGGGCAGAAAGAAATATTTCTAAGTCAAAAAAGTATTTTAAATTATGCATTAATAATTTTAGTTTATATTTTTTATTATTAGACTTTAATAAAACCTTCAGAGTATTTTATATGTATATATATTTATATGTTAAACACAATAATATTTAGTTATTTTCCTCCAGCGTATAAGGTTGGCGGTCCTGTTAGAAGTGTCTATAATATAGCACAGTTATTAAGGCATACTTCTGTTTTGCATATTTTAACTCCTAAACGAGATTTGGATGGGTCTGTTGTAAATTATAAATCAATCTACAATATTGACGTAATTCCGTATAATAATTTCTCTGTAATAAAGGTTTTAAAAATTTGTATTTACAATAAAAAAATTGATAATGTCTATCTTAATAATCTTTTTAACATTGAGCATTTATTAATTTCGATATTTTTAAAGTTTTTTTTTAATACAAGAATAATAGTTTCTCCGAGGGGGCAACTTATGAAAGGTGCATTAGAAATTAAAGCTCAAAAAAAAAATATATATATTAATTGTTTTTTAAGGTTTTTTTTTAGTTACGTTGATGTATTACACTTTACAAGTGATCAGGAATATCAAGAATTTAATATTTTGAATTTACCACATAAATCATCAGTTCATATATTGTCTAATTTAAGTTCATTACCTTTTGATGAAAGATTTTTTTTAAATACTCAAAAGAATAGTGGAGATAAAATTAAGTTGATTTTCTATTCAAGAATTGTAAGTAAAAAAAATTTGGATATTTTAATCAAGTATTTTCTTAAACTTAATGATGATAAATTTGTTTTACACATTTATGGTATTATCGAAGACGAAATTTATTTTAATAATTGTATGAATTTAATTGGTAATAATACTAATATTATTTACTGCGGTTCAGTCTCAGATAAAGATAATTTGCAAAGTATTTTAAATAAATACGATTTGTTTGTTTTGTTAACTAAGGCAGAAAATTTCGGTCATGTTATTGTTGAGGCTTTATATTCAGGACTTCCTCTTCTTTTGAGTCACAATACTCCTTTTACTTCTGACTTAATTAATTATAGTATTGGATTTTCAATCAATCAAAATTCTTTTGATGAGTTTAAAAAATCACTCTATGACATTTTCAATGGTGATAATAATTATAAATTAAATATTTTTAATTACGTCAAATCTATTGAAGCTAAAAAAAGAATTTTGCAGGAAAGTTATATTAAACTTTTTTTAAATTTATAATATATGGTATTACTAATTACCGGTGGAACCGGGTCATTTGGAAACGCAGTTTTAAATCGGTTTTTATTTTCGAATATCTTTTCTGAGATTAGAATTTTTAGTAGAGATGAAAAAAAGCAAGATGATTTAAGAAAAAGGATAAATAATATTAATGTAAAATTTTATATCGGTGATGTTCGTGATCGGGATAGTTTAATTCCCGCTGTCAATGGAGCTGATTATATATTTCATGCCGCTGCATTAAAGCAAGTGCCATCGTGTGAATTTTTCCCTTTGGAAGCAGTAAAAACTAATATTATCGGAACTGATAATGTCTTAACTGTTGCTCAAAATTTTCAAGTTAAAAAAGTAGTTGTTCTAAGTACTGATAAAGCGGCATATCCTATTAACGCAATGGGAATGTCTAAGGCATTAATGGAAAAGGTTATGGTTGCTAAATCAAGGATAATCGATTCTTCAAAAACTATTTTTTGTGGTACTAGATACGGTAATGTTATGGCTTCTAGGGGTTCAGTAATTCCTTTATTCATTGATCAAATTAAGGAGGGCAAACCTTTGACTCTTACGGATCCTAATATGACACGTTTTATGATGACGTTAGAGGATGCAGTGGATTTAGTGCTTTATGCGTTTGAAAATGCTAATCAAGGTGATTTATTTGTTCAAAAAGCGCCATCTGCCACAGTGGGAACATTAGCTCAGGCTTTAATTGAGCTATATATGTCAAAGAG
>JACCDH011345388.1_pt1 | contig 18880 bp, 14 predicted proteins | sample 7442481 | NCBI WGS metagenome assembly JACCDH01 (sample SAMN15323433, study PRJNA562643) | freshwater metagenome | isolation source: river surface water | place: USA:Blue River Watershed | collected 2017-08-15 | reverse complement strand
CCATCTTTCGCAGAGCCAACAACATAAGGCTCAGCGTGGTCAATCGTTGCTGACCGTCAATCACCAACAACGAATTCACACCCGCAGCCATGAAATTTCCATCGGCCACGTAGACAACTGAACCCAAAAAGTGCGTCGGACCTGGCGCTTCTTCGGCAATGCTGATCACATCATCGAGAAGTCGTATGCATTGCTCTTGCTTCCAAGAATAAGCTCTTTGGTAGATGGGGATGCGGAACTGCTTGTTTCCGTCAACCAGCTGAAAAAGAGTGGATTTCTGTGCGTCCAATTTTTACCTTTCTTGTGCCAGATTGCTGCCACTAGGCAGACCGTTGGTCTTCACCCGGCAACACAGTACAGCGGCATATTAAATTTACTGCTTGTTTCGCTCTGATCAGTTTGACGGATACATAACCCAGCGCGCTGAGGGCGTGGCATGAAATGTGGTCATCCAATTATTTGGGCAACTGCGCCGCCTCGGCTTGCATGTCTGCACGTTCAATGAAGATCACCAACTCTGTGACAGCAACTCCCGCATGCTGATCCCATTAAGCACCGATGCGCAGGTTTCCCAGTCTTCATCCTCAACCTTGCTGTACTTGGCATCAAAAGGGTTCCTCGTGGCGGTGGTGCGGTCGATCAGTTGATTAGCTGCAGTCTCATCGTTCAACGCAACCTGCACCCATACGTCTTCCAGGGTGTCAGGTATCTGCCCAAACAGACCGTGAATTGCTTCGAGTCGGTCAGCTAAAACCTGGTGTACGCGATCCTCCACTGAGTCGCGGTAGCGTAAATTGGCAATCCAGATTTCGTTACGAGCTTGCCCGATGCGCTGGATACGACCTTTGCGTTGTTCCAGCCGGGTCGGGTTCCATGGCAAATCGATGTTGATAAGGGTGCCCAGGCGTTGAAGGTTCAGCCCCTCTGATGCAGCATCGGTGCCCAGCATCAGCTTGAGGTCACCAGCACGCACACGGCCTTTGAGCACATTGCGGTCGCAGCGCTGAAACCGCCCGTCGCGCCAGAAGCCTGAACGGTTGCTGCCTGCGTAGAGACCGATGTCCATGCCCTCAAACTCAGCCCGCTTGGCCATTTCGTCGCCAATCCAGCGCACTGTGTCGTAATACTGAGAAAACAATATGCAACCTCGATCCAGCCATCGCTCAGACACCCCAGGATGAGTTCCAAGCAAATAGCCAATCAGCGCCTCCAGCTTGGGGTCGTTATTGCCCCCTTGTTTTAGCAAACTCAAGCAGCGACGCAAGGAATCAATCTCTTTATCTGTGAAGTTTTTGAAATCACTGGCACCCTGCGGTGGTCGTCCGACCTGCACTGGCAATTCTTCTTCAGCATCGTCCTCATCTTCATCATCTGGGGCATCCGGCTCCTCGCCCAACAACTTAGCCACGGTACGTCGTCCAGCCTCCATCGAGCTGCCCATGCGACGTAACAACAAGGTCTTGAAGAAGCCTGCACCCTTCACCCTTTGTTGGAGCAATTGCGAAAAAACCTCAGCCTCCGCATAAGCGTCACGCAAATAACTTCCCAAAACAAGGGCGCCTTGGTCATCTTCCCCAAAAAGCTTTACCGTTACCTTTGGCAAAAAGTAGCCGCCTGTAGCCGGGTTAATGGTCGCTTCGAGATAAGCGCGGGTGCGGCGCACGATGCAGCGCAACATGGGGTTGAAATTGGCACCGTACTCCGGCAGCAATCCGTTTTGTAGTTGCACTCTTCGAATCGCTGGAGATAGCTCTTCCAAACTTTCAGGTGTGAATTGCCAAAGGCTGTCGCTGGCATCCAAGCTGCGACGTATTCGGTCGAACGCGGGATTCTCATACTTAGATGGCAGCGGGTCACGTACATATTCCCACCCACTGCGCACATCTGCAGTCGGCACTTCAGCATCACCAGTCGCAATGTCAAGGCAGCGGCTGGCTTGATACCAAGGGCTAGAGTGCGTCCAGCCCCCCAGAACTCCATCGTTACCTTGGGACAATATGTGCAATAAATCCCACGCTTCTACAGGGTGCAGCTGCACTGGAGTGGCAGTGGCAAGCAACATGCTTTTGGTCTTGGTGCCAATTTCACGCAAAAAAGCCATCAGTTTGTTGGGCTCTGCACGCTCGTTAACTTCATCTGAATCTGCGCCCACCTTAGGCACATTTCTTCGGCGCGCTCGGTGAGCTTCATCCACGATCACGCAGGTGTAGCGGCGACTCAGCAGCTGACCAACCGCCTCGGACAAACCACGCACAACCAGCCCCTGCGATACCAAACCTATGCGCCTGGGGCACTTGCCTAACGACTTCGCTCCATCGGAGGGATATTCCAAATCGTTTTCATCCACCCATGCCTTGCCATTCCAGCGGGCAGATGGCAACGACAGCAGCTCCATCAACTCATCTTGCCACTGTTGCAACAACGGCTTGGGGGCCAGCACTAATATCGGTCCCCCATCCGGATCATCCAGCGCCATCAGCATGGCTGCCATCGCCAACTGCACGGTTTTGCCCAAGCCCACTTGATCAGCAAGTACCAGACGAGCGCCACCCAATCGGTGACGCTCAAGCGCCAATCGTGCAAAGTATTTCTGGTGCGGCCACAAGCCCTGATCGCGTCGATATACCGGTGTTTCAACTGCTGCCGCCGCCGCTACTTGCGAAGCGTCAGCCATGGTCGTCAACTCTGCGGGTTCAATGACGGTTCGAGAAACAATGCGCTGGACGTCTTGGACAATAAACGGGCAAACACTCAAATCCACCGCACGCGGATCATTCCACAGCGCATCAAACTCAGCCTGCACCCAGGCGATAGTTTCTAGATCATTGTCCTCCCAGAGTAGCTCGTAATTCAGCTTCCAGGCAGACAGGCTCTCATTCACACTCCCCATGAACGCGGTGGAAGTGCCGTCGGCATAGCGAAGCACCCCCGCTTTACCGTGGATCAAGCCAAACGCCGAATCAGGCAGTACTCGCACCTCTAGTTTTTTGCTGGTCAGTGCCTCGTACAACTTCCGGTAACGCGGCAGCGCAGCTGGTGGGGCATCCTCGGGCTTACCCGCACACCACGAGCGGCGAAGGGCAGCTTGTGCAGCGGCAGCGGTCACTAAGTCTTGTGGGTCCAAGTCGGAGTTACAGATGATGCGCACCGGCCCGGCCAAGCTTTCAAGGGCCTCGCCCGCCACTTCAAACAGGCTTGACCGAAAGTAACCTGCAATGCGGTCATAACTGACAGCACCGTTCAGACGCTGCGCAAGAACTGAGTGATCTAGTCGGTTCAGGCGGCTCGAATGGCGTTGGAGCATAAGAAGCTTGCTCTTTATTAGGCGTGATCGTTGCGCAGCCGCCCAGCCAACATGCGGGCAGCTGAGGAATCTTCCGCCCATTCCTGCATGCCCTGTGCGTTGCCCAGTGCAGCCAGCCATTCCAGCAAATTAACAAAGCCTTCACGCTTGCTCCAGTAGCCTTGCCCAAAAGTATCACGCAAATACTGGCGGCCAGGCTCTGGGCTGTTATCGGCCAAAGCGGTTTCGCGCACGGCAAACAACAGGTGGCGAAGCGGCGCGGCAGCGAACGGGTGCGGTCCAGACGCAGCCGCACGGCCACGAGCAGCTGGCAGCTCAGTGGTAGCCGCTTGAGAACCTTCAGCGGGTCCCAGCAGACTGGCTGCTAAGCCAGTAGGAGTGGCCACACGTGTACCGTTGGCTTTGTCCGTTTTAAGCAGGGGTTTGATGTCCAGCACACCAAAACCACGAGCCAATTCTTCGTACATGCCTTTGCGGCGTTCGCCTCGACTTTCAATGTCCAGCGAACGCAGGTAGTAGCGCTCCACCAAACTCAGGTCACGCCAGGCGTTATCCAGGCCGCGGGGAATAAGTGTGTCGCAGGCAATGCCCAGCGCGCGCTCGATCACAGCTTGGAAGTCACTTTTATCTCCTTTGGCCCGCACAGCAAACACTTCGTGTTCCACGTCCTTGCCATCCAGGTTGCCGTATTGCGTCAGCACCTTGAGCGCAGCAGCATAGGCTGCCAACTGGTAATCGGCATCGTTGAAGTTGGGCTCGCCCCCTTCGTCCAAAGCCTGCATGCTGACAATCTGGCGTTTCACCTCGTCTTCCACCAGTGGGTAAACTTCGTCAAGAAATCCGGGCTCATTCACGGTGCGCTTACGTAGCACCAGGCACACGGTGCCTTGAACATAGTTGCCCTTCTTGATCCCCACAGCCTCAGTCTCGGTACTGATGGTCCAAGCGGCTGTGGCCTTGAGACCAGCAGCCCAAAGAATCATGCCGAGGTCAGCCCAGACCGCAGGGTCTTGGTGAGTGAACATGACCATCTGCAAACCGTTGTCGGGCATGTTGTGGGCCAGATTTTTGTATATCTCGACCATGGAGCGGCGAAAATCTTCACCGTTACCTCGAACCGCCAGTTGAGCACGGGAATCGGGTGTCCATTCAGGGAAAGTTTGCGCAAGGGGTTTGTCATACCAGGCAAGAAAAAAATCACCGAGTTCGTGGTAGTTGACTGCATCAGCATAAGGAGGATCGGTAATCCACAGATCACATGTTTCACGCAGATCACGAGCATCAGTTTGTACCAATAACCCACGATCGCCAAAACTACCACCGTTGGCATTTGAAAAAATCGAATAGGTATCACCCAGCTTGCTAAACGCTCTTGCTGCGTAGTTAAAGTGACAATTAAGAGCTTGGTTATAGAAAACTTGGTTCCCCTTCTCGTTGCCAGCATGAAACATCCACGCACTTAGGCGGGCATTCCAATCTGCCATTCTCCCCAAGCCCAAAAGGCAGCCAACCTTGGCAGCCTTCGAGCTCGCCAAGGTGAATGATTTTTCCGCCAACAATCCATGCGTCAGCAACTGCCTAGGCGTAAAAAGATGATGCCAATGCGTCCAGCCGCGTTCGCGAAAAAGACGATCCGTTTCTGCGCCACTTTCAGGTATTGCCTTTGATGGAATGAAACCGTCACGTTGCCAATCATTGAATCGATCGCGCAATAGACCCAGCACCTGCGCTTCTCTCGCTAAATCACCTGCATCGGGTGCTGCGTAACGGCGTATTTCTTTAGGCTTGCCGTTTCTGATCACAGTTTTGACCCAGCGAACGCAGTACAAGCGTTCCTGAAACACGTCACCCGCTTGTGGCACGATGTCCGAATTGTTCCAGCGACGCAGCCCATCGGGGCCGCGCAAGGACTCCACAGACCATGAGCGATTGGCGTCAAATGGATCGATGACGCGACTGTCGGCCACGGTAGCCCCCTTCTTGTCCTTATAGAGCTTGAGTTCGGCGTCAGAAACCACTGCGATCTCTGGCTGCAATCTGTCAGAACCAGCCACACGCTGCCAACGAGCAACTACCTTAGATTTCTCACCAATCAGCCAACTCGGTGCCAAGGGGATGAAGTAATCGGAGCCCTCGGGTTTTACTTCCACGCAATACAGATAAGCATCAGCGCGCTCACCCTGGTCATTGTGTTCAATGCCCCATTCGGTCACTTGCTGGTCGGCCGCTGCCAAGGCAGCGGCCTGTACGCGCATGACCTCTTCCTGAACAGCCTGCCCGCCGCCCAGCAGGTTCAGGCTGGCCCAGGTCAAGAGCCCAGCCACAGGGTTCAGGTCGGAGCCAAAGGCATCGCAACCGATTCGTGCCGCCTCAAACGGGATGGACCCTCCGCCGCAAAAACTGTCGCCAACACGGGGCCTGTGCCCAAAGGTACGCTGGCCCAGTTGTTCGATCAACTCTGACAAATTGGCGGCTGTGGTCCCCAGGTGGGCATTAATGTCTGCCCACGCTGCCTCGCTGGGGCCTTCCACGTTTTCGGGTCTGTCGCAGTAGCTGATGCGCTCTGCATACGACAGGGCATCAAACATTTCACGGCTGGGGCCTTCGTCCGTACGCCAAGGCACCGATGAAGAAAAGTCTTTGCAACGCTCCCAAGCCCCTTGATCATCCATGGTCAAGGCTTTAAGGAAAATTTCGCGGTCTTTTTTGGCATCGCCGCTAGCAGGCATCAGCATGCCCAAAATGCTGGCACGGACCAAGATCAAAGGCTTGCGTCCCCACCATTTGCCCAAACGTGTCAGCGTTTGCCCGTTGTTGGCTTTGCGCTCTTTATAGGCCTCTGCCGACAAGCGTGCAATGGGGAACTGGGTTTCAATAAATGTAGGCATGGGCGTTGTCAAAAATGATAGCTGCTCGAGAACTATCAGCGAGAGCTACAGCCATATTTGGTGTAAATTAAAGAGAGAGCGAGAGTTGCGAATGCCCAAGCAGCTCGCGCCGCGCCCTGGGCGACAGGCCCTCGCCTTTGACAAAAGGATTGTCAGCTAGGGCGGCACGAAGTGCCTTACGCCAACCAATGCCTTTTTGCATGGCCTGGCCGGTAGTGGCAACGGTCATGGTGTAGAGCCACCAACGCTCTTCAGGGGCCAGTGTTTCCCAGTTGTGAAGAGCATTTGGAATGTCGTCTGGCGAAGCATCTTCTACCGCCCAGCAGAGAACACACAACTCTTTGCCCAATGAGGGATGTACCGGCACAGGTTTGCCAGGATTCTTTTGAAACTTGGCAACAGGCAGGCCGTTTACCCTAAGGCGGCGGTTCGCCTCGTCCCAAAACGCAGGGGCCAAAGCCAGCCAGCGGGCACGGTCGATTACAACGCGCAATGCAGGGTCGTTGGGTTGTGGCGCTTCGACCGCACGAGCACCCAAATGGTCAAGATCGTTGCCACGGTGCTCGGTGATACAGACCATGGCGCTGTCGGCGCTGCCCTTAGGAACGTCGATCAGAAAACCGTGGCGGGCCTCCTCTGGCAAGAAGCCCAAGCCAACGACTTTGCGGGTGCCAGATACAGGTGAACGGGCCATTCTTATTTCCCTGCTGTCTGGTTGGGTGGTGCGCTGAGGGCTTGGCTGACTTTGGCGACGTTAAAAGGCTGGTTGGTAGCCTTGAGCCAGTCCAGTAGAGCCTGCCCGGAGGGAAAAGCAAAACTACCAATGGTCATGCGTAAACCATCACCGCTAACAATTTCTTGGAGCTTTTGCGCAATGGCTTTAATCGCCACAGCGTCATAGCCGCTATCCAGCGCACCCGAATACTCCACGTTTTGTTGGCCGTCCGTGCTCTCAGCAGTAAGGCTAATGTCATGGGCCAAAACCGATCCTGCTTGCTCTAGCCGCACGATTGTGTCCCACACTGCGCTAGCATCATCCAACTTGGTTTGTTGTGTCCAACGGGCTGGGCTGGTAAGGTCTAATGCAGGACGCTCTGCTCCACCCTTTTGTGGGATGGTGATGCGGATGGTTTCGGAACTCAGCCCATATTCGGCGGATACCGCCATGGCACAGACCACGCGGCAACTTGCGGGCACACGGAAAGCCCCGTCATAAGTTGCAGTGCCCACACTGGTGGGTGAGGAACCATCGGTGGTGTAGCGAATGCCAATGCTATTTGCCTTGGGCAACGCCAGCAGCTCCACTTCATAGTGATCGCCCCGGTTGTGCAATTGGTATTTGATGCGCAGCTTGGCAGTCCACTCCTTGACTGCACTGTCGCGAACCATGTCTGCAGGGTCGAACGCCAGGAAACGGTATCGCAGTGCGGAAGCCTCAAAGCGCGTGGGCGTAGGCACTGGGCTAGAAGCCCTAGTGGGCTCTGCATCACCTGTTTCAAACACGACGACAGGCGCATGCAGCGGTTCGATCTTCAAATAGGTACTGCCATCGCCATCTTCTTGCACGGAGAGTTCTCGCACCAAAACTTCGGGCACAGGGGGAGGGAACGGGCCACGGCGAACGTGGTTGCCTTCTTCGCGCCAAAGACCACGACGCAGGCAATCAGCCTTCAAGTCATCCAGTGCCGCGAGTTTATGCAGCGGCCAGTTGGTGTTGACAGCAGCCGCGCGCTTGAAGTCTGACCAAAGCACCACCTTGGTATCCGCAGAGCCAAATAGACGAGCTTCAGCACGGGTGCGAAAGCTGTCATCGTCAATTTTGGTGGTGAACTTTTGCGCACCTTCCAAAGTGTGGCGCAATGTAGCTTCTCCGCTTTGATTGCCAGCAAAAGCCAGGTCGGTGCCAGTGGCGCGCAGAGCGGAATTGATGGAGGGATAAACGATCTGGTCGAAAGCTTCCTTCAGAGCGGCGGTGAATTGCAAGCCCACACGATCGCGCAGGGCATCGAGCGCCCGCCACTGTGGGTCATCAGACGGAGTGTTTTCAGAGCGTAATTCGTCTTCAATGCTTTGCAAAGCGCGGGTCTGTCGGGCTGAGTCGAGCACTTTCTGGAAAGTGTCGCGCGAACCCGTGAGAAACAGCACGCGGTTTTTGTACTGCTGCTGTGTCCACCAAGCTTGCCAATCTGCTGAGATCGGCAATTGGTTGGCCTGACCACCCGGACGAACGATGACCAATGTGGTTTTTTCCAGCTCAACCTGCACCTCGTCTGGTGGGGGCAGCACTTTGATGACCTGATAACAATCACGCAATGAGGCAGAAAAGTACGACTCCAAATGCTCACGCAGCATGCGGTCTACCGTCTCGGTGTGAAGCGAGAGAGCCATAGAGCGCAGCTTGGCGGCCAGGTTCTGCTGGTTCTTAAAGTACAAGCGACCATCGGCAGAGTTGTGCAGATACCAGGCGCGAGTGGCCAACTTGTCGAGCACATTGGCCTTGAAGGTAGACAGGTCACGCCCTGGGCGTTGCAAACAATCAACCAACTGGTATTCCCGCAAGCCATGTATAGCACCCGGCGTGGTGGACAGCGAAGCAACCAAAATCAGCCTCGCTGCGTCGGACGCATCGGAATTGCCATTAACCAAATCAATCTGCTCTACCTCGGCATCACCACTGTGCGCAATGTCGTGGGCGATAGCTTCGCTAAGCGACGGATTGATGGTGCGAATCTCTGAGGCGATTTCATCCTGATTAAGGTCGAGGTCATATGGATGAATCAGGTCAATGGTGGCTGCCTTACCAGAGTTCCAAAGGTTGGACACCACCATTTGCATGAGTCGAATCACGCCACGTGTTTGCTGGAAGCCTTCATTCTCTTTGAACTTACCGACAAGCTCTCGCAGGTCTGGGTGGAACGGGTACGCATCCATCACGCGGGTAAACATGGTCTCGGGCGACGTGGTGGTCAAGCCCATTTGCACAGCCTCACGCAGTGCCTCGCGATATGCATCTGCGACCTTTTTGACATCAGCCTCCGGTGCTACTTTTGCGAAAAGCCGTTTGCGCAGAATATGGTACAGCTCGTCGCCATTAGGGTTGACTGGCGTGATTGGCACGGCAATGCGCCTGGACTCCGAAGTGATGCCTTGGACAGCACGGTTAAAGGCATCCTGCAATTTGGATTGGCCAATGCTGAAATTGGATCCGGCCAAGTCGGACAGCACAAGGCAGACGTTATTCATGTCAGCCACAGCGACGAAGAGGTTGGCCAACGCAGCAGTAGTGACCACGCCTAGGTCTGCATTCCCGACTGGGACCGCCACCGCGTATTCCAAATACGGAGGTAACTCGTCGAGGAAGAGCACGAGGGGTTCGCCACCAAGCAACTGCTTCCAAGCTTCAGGGCCTGGAGCACTTAGCAAAGGGGAAACATAACGTGCAAACTGATCTGCTTTGCCCAGTTGCTCTGCAATGGAGCCCCAGATACCTCCCGCAGCATCTGTGCTTCTGCCATTGAAACCGACCACACGGCATGCGCCAAGATTAGGCGCAGGATTTTGGTCAGCCGAGAGCACCTTGGAACGCAAGGCTGGGTCTCGCGCCAACAAGCCCAACGCAATCATGCTGTGCGTCTTACCGCCTCCCATAGCCTGAGAGAGCAAAAACACTGAAGACCCAGCACCAGAGCCACCTAAGTGACGAAACGCCCTGTCCACAAGCGTGAGCATGCCGTGCGTAAAGTAGTTTTCCTCAAAGAACTCAGCGCCACTGACCTGCCCTTGAAGAAAGGTGTCCAGATTGAGAACAGTGGCACGGCGGTCGGCCGCGTGAACTGACGGGCGGGGAGTGCAAAGTTTGTTGATGCTCATGGGTACTGAAAATTTAACGCTGAACAAGGGCAACATCTAGATTTTGACAACCTATCTGCGTCCCAAGTAACACTTTTGGTGGGTATATTCCGCACTGTACAGCAAAGAACAAAGGCGTCTAATGTCGTTTGCACCATGAATTTCATATGAAGCAAGTCACGAGTGGCGATAGCCTTTGTGGAGTCCTTTTCCCGCACATTTTCTTGTATGAAATATGTGCGTCAAAGAGGGCGAACGCTACTTGAACAAGTTTCATAGAAACTTGTTGCTCATAGGTCGTCAGAATTTGAGGGTTTCATCAAAGATGCCCGAACACCCCGGTTGTGAGCGCCTATCTTAGAAAGATGATGATAGAAGGCGGCTTTCAGGCTCCTGCTTGCCCAATGAATTTATCGCGTCGTTCACCGCCCAATGATCGTCATTCCATTGCCATATGGATTGTTGGGGCTGTCTTGGTTGTATCGGCTGCCCGCACCATACGGGTTGTTGATGCTGTCGTTTGAATATTTACTGCCGTATCGACCATACGGATTGGCCACGCTGTCCGGGTCATACTTGTTCGCGTTGACGTTGCCTCGGAAGTTCCCCTGACTGTCATAAAGCTTGGGGCTGTCTGCTGAAGTGCCATAGGGGTTATTGAACGTGTTGGCTGGCTGAGGCGGAGCTTTGGGCAGATAAGGGTTGGCTGTCAAATTACCCAGATACGTCTGAGCTGAAGCGTTGGTGGCAAGGGCTATGGCCATCATCGCCAAGGTGATCAAAAGCTTATTCATGGTGCATCTTTCAGAGTTTCGGGATTGTCTTCTTTGAGCTAGTCATGATCATGAAGCATCCAAGGCTCATGAGATGACCCTTGCTTCTGATTGTTTTTACAGGTGGGCAGGGTGATCTCTTAAATTGATCGAAGATATTTCCGGAAGCTGAACGCAAATGGCCAGCAGGGCCCTGGGCGTGCCCCAAGTATGGCCCACCCCCGTTTACAAAGAGCTCCAAAGAACCTCAAAGCTCATTGAGAAGCTTCTTTCACAGTATCTCCGCCAGCGCCCGTGCGGCCCTTTCGCTGAGAACCACATCCACCCGCATTTGTGCGCGGGTCAGACCCACAAAAAGTTTGCGTTTGTCCCGTTCAGTCAGGGTCTCGAAATCGACTTCGCACAGCACTACCGCTGGGGCGCTTTGTCCTTTGAAGCGGTAAAGACTTTCGGCCAGCAGTGGTCCTTCGCTCCACTGCGCGTTGCCTGCACTGTCATATTGACCCGTGAAGCGCCGAGTATCGTGCCCGCCCAAGCGGTCTTGGCGTAAAACTTCAGACTGCTGCACACCCCGGTAGCTGATGACAGCGACTTGATCTGGCGTGTAGCCGCTGCTCCACAACTGTTGCAGACATTCGTTCAACTTGCCTTGCGCGCTGCTTTGACCCGTTTCCCACACATGAAAATGCGGCAGCTCACCGACGTGCGCGCTTCTGGCCAAAACCGGCTCCGGGGTCAAGCCCAAGCGGTTGATCATCTGTACCACGCGCTGTGGACTTCGGAAGTTGTCCATGCAGCGTACCTGCACGGCACTGGTTAATGAAAAGGCATCGCGCTCGTACAGTTGTTGTTGGCTATCGCCCATCACATACAACTGCCCATCTGGCAACAGCGCTTGCGACAAGGCATCGACCCACGCAGGGTTGAGATCTTGCGATTCATCCAGGATCAGTAGATCCAAGCGGGCGGGCAGGGTGGCTGCATCCTGCAGGTATTGTTGGGTGATGCGTTCAAACACTTGGGCGTCTGCAAAGTCCAAGTTTTGACCCTGCTGCTCGGCATGCTCGCGACACAGCTGGTGAAAGGTCGTGACTTCACAACGAGCCGGCGCTAAGCGGGCTAAGTGATCAGCCAATGGGCGGTTGAAGCAGACATAGCGGGCTTTTTTACCTTGGGCTGCCGCTTGAGCGAGCAGTGCCAAGGCCAGCTGTGTCTTGCCAGACCCCGCCGTAGCTTCAATCTGATAGAGCTGATCGGCATGTGTGATGCGAGGCACCCAAGTGGCCAATCCACTGGCCAGCTGAGTCGTGGCTTGCTGCACTTGCCCAATGTGGGTTGCGACATCGGGCAGAACCTCAAAGCGGTTGGACAGAAAGTTCAGCACCTGTTGGCGTTGATCTTCTGTCAGCGCGTAAGCGGGGAAACTTGCACTGATGCGCTGGCAGAGTTGGTCGATTTGGCTGGCATCAATGACTCGCTCTGGCGGGTAGCTGACCATGGCACCTTGGATCTTGTGGTCTGGCAAAACCAACAGAGCCCCAACATGGACTTGGGGCAGATCTCCATTCTCGATGCGTTGTAACAAGCTCGAATGCATGCGCCGCATTTGGTGGCCGATGTCCTTGGGACCTTGGCTTTTGTACTGCTTAGTCAGACCGCCGTCGCTTTCGGCTACATCGCCGGCCTTGATTTCCAAGATCAGAAGTTGCCCGCCAGGCGAGACAATGACAAAGTCGTATTCGCCAAAGCTTTGCTGCTCGCCTTGCATGCCCGACCATGGCAAATTGTGAAAAACGTCAAAACGCTCGTTCAGTCCTTGCTCCAAGACTCTGAGAATGTCGCGTTCGCGGTACGCCCCCAGACGGGTGGGCATATGCAGGGGAAAGCTGGGGTGAATACGGGCCATGAGGGATTTTGGCACGTCAACACAAGGGCAAAAACTGCCTCCATGATGACCCTGGAAGGATTTTCGTGAACATCCAATTTGACTCGAATCATTGGCAACACATGATCAAAGCTTGGGGCTTGTGGCCTCTCTGCTCAGAGGGGAAGTTCGACCTTCGCGTCCAAAGTGGAGGGTAAGTGGATCAACGTCTATGCACTATGGCTCATGCCTTGAGCCCCATGGCCCGCAAGATGGCGTTTTCGGGGAGAAAACCCCATGTGGGCAAAGTCAACGTGGCCAACAGCGACAAAGCGCTGAAGTCTGAAAAAGACCGACTTGCATCGGGTAAACGTAGGAACTTGAGATGACACAAAAAGACACCGGACGGGATAACGTTGCGACATTGCTCAGCCGCTACGAAGCTGATTTGGCGCATTTCACCGAAGAAAAGCGAGAACACTTTCTGTATGTGATCCATGCCTTGATGGACTGCTACAAATCCGAGGAAACCAAGGCCATTGTGCTGATCAGTGAGGGCATCGATGACCCGAGTCGGATCAGCTTGATCGGCATCAATGCGGATTCAGCCGAAACAGATGAAATGATCGAAACACTGGCTGTGTTCAAGCAAATAGATTCATCCCCTGCAGGGCATGCAATGAACTGAGTCTGGCCTGAATTGAGCACGGATCCGGCAAAAGTAGCTCACGCATTGAGCCTGTAGAAGCTCAGAATTGTCTGATTCAAAGGAGCAAAACCCATGAAGATCGAAGTCATCGTTGGCAACATCGTCAAACAAGCCGACATGGAGGCGGTGGTCAACAGCGCCAATGCCAATCTGCGACTGGGCTCGGGCGTGGCGGGTGCGATCCATACCGCCGCAGGCCCCAAGCTGGAAGCGTACTGCCAGCCTTACGCTCCCTTGGCTTATGGCTCGTTTCTCGTCACACCGGGCTTCAAGCTGCCCAACCTCTGGGTGATCCATGTGCGGGCTGCTTCGTACACCAACCAAGACGACGCACCCCAAATCTTGGAGCAAGCCATTGAGGCTGCACTGCGTGCCGCTCATCAAAACGATATCCGGGCCATGGTGATGCCAGCGATTGGCACAGGGGTTTTCGCTTTTCCGCCTGAGTTATCGGCCGAGATCACGGCCAAGGTGATTTCTGCTGCCTCAAGCATCGCACCGCACTTGCAGTGCATCCGGGTGTGCGTGGCCAGTGAGTTTTTGCGTGACGTGTACACGGCCGCCCTTGAGGCAAAAGGCATCACCGTTTCACAGGCTGAGTCAGCGCCCGTATAACTTTGCCAGCTTCTGGACTTCGGCCTGAATTTGTTCTCGCAGACGAGGTGGCCCCACCACTTCAACGTCTGAGCCGAAACGTAAGATGTCGCCCATCAGCTCTCGTTCATCGGCGTATGGAATGACGAGTTCGTAGCGTCCATCGGCCATCCGCAGGCTCTTTTGATAAGGGTGCCAAATTTCGTTCTCAACCCAGGCAGAGCGTGCTTTCGAGAAACGCAACTGAGCCCATGCTTTGGGAGTGCCACCAAAGATGCCGTAGCCACCATCGAGTTGCTGACGCATGTCAATCAGGTCAATGTCTTTGCTGGGCTTGTCGAGCAAAGTGGCCTGTGTGATGGCGTCTGCTGAAAAACTGCGCAAGCCTCCTCGCAAGTGGCACCAAGCGTCCACATACCAGTTGTCACGGTAGTGCACCAATTGCTGGGGCGAGATGTCGCGCAGCACGGTTTCGCCATTTTGGCGGTTGAGGTGCTCGACCTGGACTTGCTTTCGCTCCAAGGTGGCCTTGGCCAAGGTCTCAAAGCTGGTGAGCGGCAGGCGGCGTTTACCCGCATGAAGGGCCCGCACCCGCTGGGTGAGCTGCTCGGCATCGAGCCCCTGTGAATTGAGCATCTCACCGAGCCGTTTGCGCATGGGTTTGAGCTTGGGGCCCAATATGCTGGGCTCGAGCTGCTCGATCATGCTTTGGATGGTCATGAGGGCCAGGATTTCATCCTGCGTGAACCAAACGCCAGGCAGTTCGGTCGCATCGGTCTTCTCCAGCCGGTAGCCCCCCAAATCCCGGTCGAAAACGATGGGGGTGTTCAGGCGATCACGGAGCTTGGCCAAGTCACGTTTAAAGGTGGCGGGTGACACCTCCAATTCATGCAAGAGCTCAGCCCGCGCCATAGCGCGGCGGCTGCTGAGCAGACTTTTATAGCGGTAAAGACGGTCGATTTCTGACATGGATCCACTCCAGAGGGTGCATCAAAGGATAACGGCCAAGACTGACATCAATTGTCTTGGGCCTTCGCGATCGCCATGGCAAGCTTTTCAAAGCGGTTTTTCTTGGGTTTTTCCATAGCAAGGCCGTAGTCGTTGCGAATGACCAGCGCAATAGGGTCCTGCTGCCGCGCTGCAAAACTCGGCATTTTGAGGTTCAGTGGTGAAGTCAAGAGGTGCGCAACAAGGATCAAGTACATGAGCCTGATGGTGATGAGCCACTGGCTCACGATGGGAGCCAGTGGGCTGTACAAAGCGCCAGGATCATCGGGTGAGCCTCACGCGCAGAAAAATAATCCCTTCGTTTACTCGGATCGAATGCAAATCATGCGTCAACAGCGACACCTCACACCAAGGCCAGCAAGAGGCGATCAAGCCTTGAGCCAAAGCGCGCGCTTGACCTGATCGGCATCCATGTTTGACAACCTTGACTGGACAAAGCTATGGCCACGAAATTCCCCAAAAAATTCCAAGCGTTGATCGACGATGCCATTCGGCATCTTTGGGATCCCAAGTGCCCAAAACCCGATTTGCAGCCCGTCACGCAATGGCTGAGAGATCAGGCATGGGAAGACGTCATGAATGGCATCCTGGGAGGGTACATAGATTGTCAAAAGGTTCTTGGGTTTCTGAATGACGCCACCTTAGTGGGGTCCATGGACGTGGACAAAAAAACGGACATCACCGATCCGTACCGCATCAATTTTGCGAAAGGCCGACTGAATGCCCTTTTTGATCAGAGCGCCTGTTCAATCCATGCGCTGGATGTTGCATCAAAGGCAATGCCCCCGGCTTCGCTTTGCATGATGATTCAATACAACGGGGTAAGCGGCGCACGCTTTCACAACCTGGTGGTTTGCCACTGCGCTGAGGATTACCTGGCCTCGCTCAAGTCTGAAGCGGCGTTGGAACGAGGCTCACTTAGGGATGAAGACATCCTCAAGCTCTGCAAAAAACCCCGGGTCAAACACAAAGGGGGCGAGGCGTGACTTGAGACCGGCTTATGTCTTTTGAATTCCTCTTGTGGGTGCGATGATTTCTGCATAAAACAACGCACGAGACAAAGACTTAACGAAAAATGGACCTGCATGAAGAAGGTTGGACAGACGCAACTTAACGTGGATCAATTTGCATGAAGATCCCGGAGTTCCTCACGCTCGTCGTCATTCCACTGTCGACGGCATGCATCTAGGCCCTCTGTCTTCATGCAGTCACTGAATGCTCTCTCATCCTCAATCCGGAATCGTGCACGACGAAAGGGGTCAAGTGCTGCGTACTGTCCGTTGCGTAAGCTCTTTGTTTCGCACTTGCTGATTTTTTCGGTGTAATTTGGAAGCTTTGAAGCAAGGCCAAAAATCTGAGAATCAACGGCTTTCGAGCATCCATTGAAATCTTCACGTACTCGAATGATGCAATCAGTCAGCGCCCGATCACCAAGTGACTGCTCGAAGATCAGGCCCTCGCGAATACCGATCAGCACTGCATTGTTGCAAGTCCAATAGGTTCGTTCAACTCTTGTGCTTACTGTGGCTGGTGCTTGTCGGTTTTGATAGCCGGAATTACAGGTGTTTTCATTCCGAGGATCGACTGTACGAATCTTTTTACCGCAGAGACGGTCTTGGGCCATCGCACTCATGCGCATGGCTCCACGGTACCATTCACGGTATGAATCTGCGCTAGCTGGTAATGACAAAAGCAGCGCTGCCACCGCATGAAGAGTTGCTAAAACTGACTTGACTGAAAGATTCATTTTGCTCGTGTACTGTCATTGCCCCAAAGGGCTACAAAGGCCAATTTCTGTGCATCGGCATGCCTAAACGCGGGAGTTATTACCAGTCCTAAATCTAAAATTACTCGAGTGAAAATGCGTGAACGTCAACGTCGAGATGGCCATATCAACGCGGCGCAACAAGTTCTTTAATAGGCATCCAATTTGACTGCGCCCGTTGAAACATAAGCCGGTGTGTCGCGTCGTATTGGATTAACGCAAGAGGTGGACGCAAATCGATGATGATGCCTTGATGGGTCTTGTCGCCAATCTTTGGCTTAGCTCTAAGAAGACGGGTATTTTGATCTTGCAGCTCTTTTTCCTGCTGCATGGTCAAGCGGTAATTTTCTTCAAGCACAACACGCCGGGCTTTGTAGAAATCGACGAACTGAACCGCTTGCTCTGCCGTATAAAAGGCGATGACAGGGGCGGGCAATCTGCTTTGCTCAATTGGCATTCCGAGATAACCGTTGTACTGATGCACAAGCATTGCAAATACCAACTTGCCACTCGCATCAACGCAAACGTTGGTTTTACCTGCATAAAGCTGCTTCGAAAAAGCTTGCTCCTGATGGTTCCAATCAACGGTAGCTTGTTGGAAAGAGAGAGCAGCACCTGAACTGCTCGATGAATTCAGCACCTTCCCATTCTGCGCCTGGCACCACCTTACAAAACGATGCTCGATTTGGTCCAAAGAGGGCGTGTCAAAACGATAAGCGCTGGTTTTGATAGTGGGCGTTTTGTACTTATCGTCAAAATCCGGTTTCCCCGGCACAGAGTCAATAAATGCCGCCCAGTCCATCGATGCCTCTTTTGAAGAGGGTGCTACACAACCCGTCATGAAAACGGTGGAAATCAACACCAAGGCTCTCAGCAAGATCATCTTTGATTCTCGTAAATAGATTAACATTATAAATAATTTGTTTGCAATTTTATTTCAATGAATTCATTGATTGGCGTCCCACGCAGCATCTTTCAAAACTTGCGTGACCAATAGATATTGGCCAACTGCCCTCGCACTTTCAATGTTGGGTCGTTGAGCCTTTCCTCCAACTCCAGGATTGGGTTCTTGCCGGTGGTGTAGACCTTGCCATCTGCAATGGACAGGACGTAATTGAGCACTAGGTCCTTGAACGCCCGCTTGGCCAAGTTGGCGATCTCAGGACTTTTGCCTGCGGCCACCTTGTCCAAAAGTGCTGCCGCATTGATCCCCGGCTCAAACCATGCCTCCCTGGCCAACGCAATCCCGACGATGGCCTCGTACTGAGCGGCCATGAGTTCCACGCGTGCTGGCAAACCATCAGCGCTGTCGGGCATAGCCGGCAGCTTCCACCCGCGCAGCCAGAACTCCAGCATGAAGCGCAGGCGCAAAACATCCAAGCGGATCTGGTTGTCAATGCAGGAAACAGCGTCCTCGAAGTTCAATTCCTGAGGGTTGCGACAGAAGAAAAAGCTCACAGCTTTGGCCTGCTTGGCATCGGATGGGGAGAAGGCCTTTGGGTTGGGCCCCGCAAACAAGTGCTCCGCATAGCCAAAAATCAAAAGAAAGGCGTCACGCTCAGGCCCTTCTTCGAAGTCTTCGTGGGTTATGTAGACTTTTTCCGCTTTCGCTGCCGCTGCTCGTCCTCTTGTGCCGCCAACTTTTCCTTGAGCGAGTCGAATAATTGCGCTTTCGGCGTCAGTAAGCTCAAGATCAAGTCCTTGTGCGCCGCCTTCAGAGTCCGATAGATCCAGATAAGCAGGTTCGCCGCTGGCACTCCCAGACCCGCCAAAATCGAAATCCCCAAAGTCCGTGTCGCTGAAGCCAGCAGCAAGATCAAAATCAAGACCGCAAAGCCCGAGATCAGAGTGATCAAGGTTCCCATCTCCATCGTGTGTTCCTTTTTTGGTCATACCGGCTCAATCAGAAGTCGTTGGGCATGTCTACAGAGGCTTCTTTCACCAAGGTCTGAGCCGTGCTGCTTCCTGCCTCGGTACGGTCTTTGGACGCGACCTTTTCTTGCTTTGGCTTGGGGGCTCGCCGATTTCGCGCTTCCTGTATGAATTTATCGACCCGACCAATGGCATCGAAGCTGTTTTCGCTGCTGATGGTGATGCGCGAATGGTTGATCTTGATCGGACCAATG
>JACCDH010278203.1_pt1 | contig 18891 bp, 16 predicted proteins | sample 7442481 | NCBI WGS metagenome assembly JACCDH01 (sample SAMN15323433, study PRJNA562643) | freshwater metagenome | isolation source: river surface water | place: USA:Blue River Watershed | collected 2017-08-15 | reverse complement strand
GTTCCTGATCCATCTGTTGATGCAAGATCAACATCCATTCGACTTAAGAGCTCTGATGCACTTGGCACCATAAAGACATCGTCGTAGGTCAGGTCATACGTGGGTGTATTTAAGAATCGCACGTAGGGTCACTATACGCGTAGCTATGAGCGAATAAGGAAATCGCAGCGTGCCACGCTCGCCTCGATGAGATCGGCATTAGCCTGATCGCTCCCCTTTGCCCAGGCTTTTGCGCTCTCAGGATCCTTACCGAAGGCGATATGGCGTGAGATAAGACGTGAGATGCGAATATCTTCGTCAAGGTAGGCATACCAGCTCTGATTAAGTAGGGGTGATATCTCCTGCCATCCATCGCGATCGTGCATGAGGTAATTTCCTTCAACGATGACAACTCGCGTGCTTGGCAGAACAACGCCTTGGGCGGCAATTGATTCCTCGATAGAGCGATCAAAGATTGGATAGTAGATCGGACTTTCCAGATCGCGAGCTACTCGATTGAGGATCTCTGCGAAACCCTTTACATCAAAGGTATCTGGCGCACCTTTTCGATCTGATCGACCTAAAGATTTGAGCACCTTATTGCTCAGGTGAAACCCATCCATAGGTAGAACTGAGACTAAAGTTTCATCGCAGCCTTTAAGTAAATACTTTGAGAGCGTTGACTTTCCTCCACCAGGCTTACCAACAATTCCAATAATTGTTCGCTTAGAACCAGCAGCGAGCGAGAGAACGATCTCTTTAGCTTTTTCCTGCGTTATCTCATTTGCCATAGGCATCACGTGCGATTTCATGACGGCGCTCTACATACGAACTGCTTGCGCCAGGGATGATTTGTTCAAATCGTTGTGTTCCGCGAATATGTGATCGTAAGAAATCAGCGTCAATCTCAGCGCTAAAGAGCGCGCTGGATTGATCAACGTTGGCACTCTTCTTCTGTGGTCGAACAAGACGATAGAGATAGGTTGCTTTATGTATCGCCTGCGTTGCAACAAGTCGGAAAAGTTGCTTGAGCCAATGAGGATTCTTTACACTTATTGCTAGATCTAAGAGCAACTGCGCGACCTCAGCGCCACCAGATGTATCTGATAGTTCAGCGACTTCTGCGAAAGGCTCTGACGTATTTGAGGTGATTGCAACTGCTTCACCTTTGCAGTGATATCTGCCAGATCTGAGTGCTCTGCACGCAAGGCATAACCATGATCATGGCACCACCGTGCGCGCGCATCCTGATCGTCGGTGCCGCGAATATTAGAGATTAGGACTGTTGGAATACCCGCTGGCAAGAGCTCATGCACGCTGTTATAGCCAGTTGCAGCAAGGGCTGCATCAAAGGCAGGCAAGACATCAGCTAAAGGAAAGTAGCGTAGAACTTTGATATCAAGGCCTGTGGGGGCAAGGCTATTTCCGTTGCTATCAACTGGATCTTTCGTTAAAACAACTTGGAGATCTTTCCAACCAAGTAGACCTTGCAGAGCAGCGGTCATCTTCTCATTCATATCGCTATCGCCAGTTCCCAGTTGAACAAGTACCGCCGGGCGATTGAGATCTAGTCCAAGAGCTTTTCTCGCGCTATCGCGATCGAGCGCGCGATCTGCAGAATAGAGCGAAACCGGTGGAGTGATTGTTGCATCACGGCGAGCTGAGGTAGGGCCGTGATCATAGGAACGTGCGATATCTCCAGGCTCGATAATTGCATCGACCAAACGAGATTGAAGTGGAAGTGCAAATCTCAAGATGTTCTTCTGCCACAATCCACGCCTTACCCAGACGATCTTGATCTGTGGTCGCTTTAACTTCACAGCAATAAATCCTGGATAAGGAACGACACCGTCAAATGAAATTACCGATGCACCTGTCTCATCTGCAATTGCAATCAGTCGATCGCGAAAATATCTATCCCACTTATGTGCAGGCATCCATCCGCGAGTCTTTCCAGGGATGTATTCGCAGGCAATTCCCATCGTTGATGGGATTTCAGCGATTCCACCAGCGACCGAAACTAAGACAGGGTTGGCGCTGCCGTTAAGTTCTCGTGCGACAGCAGATGCACGCGCCAAGTGGCCCATTCCGATTCCATTGCTTGTTGCAAGGATGATCGTTGGCTTAGCCACGGCCCAGCGCTTTCCTTAAGACTAGAGATGTGATCTTCTTGATAAAAATAAGTAGCTGCTTAGGTGAATTAACTTTCTTGCCTTCGCGCTTGAGATAACGAGCAAATCGGCGCAGGCGATTATGTTTTCCTTGATTGATCACTGCAAAGCGATCATCACTAAGCCAGAGAACGCCCCACTGGAGCGAAATACTCTTGTAGAGCGAGCCATCGACGGTTAGCGCGCGACCTAGCGCTGGGCCAAAGAGTGCAAGGGCCCTTCGATCGGCCTTATCTGCAACTCCTACAAGGCCTTGGCCACTTGAAAGAAGGTAATCAACGAGATCCTTAAGATCGATCTCCATGCGCGCTTCAACGAAGATGTAATACGGGGTTGATCCATGGGTAAAGCTCTCGAGAATATCTTCAACGCCGATCTGGGCATCGATAGCGATCTCCTCGAATGAGTACTGCGAATCACCTTGCAACCAATTGCGAATCTCACGCAGATCGGCATAAATATCTCCGACAGGTGAATATCGCTTTGAGAGCAACTTCCACGGGGCAAGTAATGTGAAGTGAGCGTTTGTTCCGGGAAGAGCAAGCAGCTTGCTGCGCATCTCCAAAAATTGTGTCAATGTTGTATCTCGCACATCAACGAAAACTTGATAGGTCGGCACAGACCAGGCGAAGTTACTTTTTGCGCGCACGCTATGCATCTGTGGAATTACCTGCGCCAGCGATGGATCGTTATGGCGATGGATCTGTTCTTTATTTGATTCAACCGTGCTGTAGCCCAAGTGCCATGAATGTGCTTGGCGATCTACAACAGTGCGCAGGCCTTGCGCAAAGATTCTCCACCCTAGCTCTGTATCTTCACCTGTGATGAGATCGCGGTTATATCCACCGAGTTCGCGCCACTGATCGTTACGGATTGAAAATGTTGCACCGACAAATGCGCGGTATCCATCAAGTGCTGGCTTTACTAGATCTTCAGTGCGAGTTACGCGCTCCTCCCAGAGATCTTTACCCCAACTCTCTTCATGCAAAAGATCAAATGCCCCTGCTTTGAGCGCTGTTACGAGGGCTTCGGGGTTGTAAGACCAATTCTTTACAAAGCGCTTCCATCCAAGAACTGCGTAATCGTCGCTATCGTGATGCCACTTCATATGGTGTGCCAGATGATCTGGTTCAAAGACCATGTCGGCATCGATAAACCAGAGAACATCTTCCTTTAACCTTGCTACACAATCATTTGTCGCCGCAGTCTTTCCCCATTTACCAGGGCTATTTTTATAAGAGACCAATCGCGTCTTGGAAGGCTTGATCGGAGGAAGAACAAGTGGTTTAGCGCTGCCATCATCTATGACATAGACCGCGGTGAGCGCTGCCGGGTAACTCTGTGCGGCAAGGGATGCTAAAACGAGATCGAGTTTTTCTTGACCATCGCGGCAGGCGATGACAACGGCAACTGAGAGTTTTGGCCTGGCAACCAATGTTAAATCGGTAGGACGGGTAAAGCGATACGGCTGATAACTCATCGCTGCCCTCCAAAGATTGGGTGCTCCCAGATACCAACTACCTGCTCATTGGCTCCATTGAGGTACTTTGAATAGTTAGTTACATATGTATGAAAGGTAAAGGTGCGGCGGTAGATATAGCCGGCACCAAAAGTGCGCCAGATCTTTCCTCCATTATTTGTCACATTGCTCAGTAAGAAACGATCAACGGCGGTATTTCCAGAGCCAAACCAGCCAGCTCCTTCGGCGACATCGCGCTTTGCAAGGATGGTGCCGCCACAGACCCAATCACTCCAGAGTTCCACAGCTTGAGTTCCATGCGGAGCAAATCTGCGAACAGTCAGATCAAGTGGCTCCAGATATACATAATTCATCGCGCGGCCGACAACTTCTGCGCCAGTATCGAGAGCGGCATCTAATAGATCTCGTAGATGTTCTGGACCATAGTAATCATCGTCATCCATCTTGGCGATAAATTCGCCACGAGATGATTCAGCCAGTGATGAAAGAATTGTCCCCAACGTTTTATCTTCAGCAAATTTTGCGACAGTTACCTTTACCTTGCGGCGATTAAGGGCTGCGATCTGACGCTTATGTGACGCGGTTAATTCAATGGTGTGCAGACCGAGTTCGACTTCAAATGTTGGAAGCGTTTGTTCGATCAATTGAGAGAGCAAACTGGAGAGATCATCCGGGCGAAGAGTGGAGACGAGAACGCTGACGGTAGGATATTTTTTTATCGCAGATCGACGAGACTTGCGAAGGGCCTCAATGGCTTGAATTTCCTGTGAAAAAGAGGTGAATCGATCCATTGTGTTGATTGGATTCGATGCCATGCGCCAAGACTACCAAGAATCAAATAGCCCACTGATAAGATCGGAAAATGTCCGATAAGCGCACAGGTGGCAAAAAGCCCGCTAAATCTGACTTTATTCTCACCTTCAAGAAGGCCCTTCTGAATATCAAGGCCCTTCCAAAGTATTTCTACACTCGATATATCAAGAAGCCACAACCTGTTAAATCAAAGATTGTCTTCGTCGTCTCATTCCCACGCTCTGGCACACATGCCATTGGCAGCTTGTTATCTAATGAGGAAGTCGGCTTTAGATATTACGGAGAATTCTTCATATTCAACGCATGGAATTCACAGATTGAGCGAATCAACCGCTTCTATCCATTCTTCTCTCTGCGTTATTCGCTCAACCTTCGCAAACAGCGCAAGGCTTGGAAGTACTTTAAATTTGAGACCACCTCCCTTGATGCGCACCGCACTATGGCTGCAATCCAGAGTCTTCCTGGAATTCATATCATTAAGATTTTCCCTCAGCACCTTTCAGATCCAGTTCTGCAATCAATCATCGCTGAATTTAAGCCACACATCATCTTCCTTCGTAGAAACCATCTCGATCGCTTTGTCTCACATAAGAAGGCAAATGCTTCAGGTAAGTGGCATACAGCAAGCACCTCAGATCTCGTGATCGATTTAGATCCTCGTGAATTCGATACATTTATCAGAAACTACTCCAAGTTTTATAGCGATTACTTCCACTTTGCTAAAGAACAGGGATGCCCAATTTTGGATGTTGACTTCGTTGATCTTCACAATCCAGAGAAGGTCAGAGAGATTCAGAAATTTGCTCAATTCGAAGGCTTTTCTAATTGGGAGAAATTGACTCTTGCTCCAACTACGGTAAAACAAGATCGATCTAGTAAAGTACAGGAAGATTTCTTGGCCAAGACGGGAAAAACTCATGCAGATTTTGAATTCAAGGCAGTGAAGTAATGAGCAAGATTCCAGCGATTCTCAAAGAACTTGAGAATGAATCTATTGAGATTTTCCGCGAGACTGCAGCCGGCTTTAAAAAGCCAGTAATGATGTACTCGATTGGAAAAGACTCATCTGTTCTTCTCCACTTGGCACGTAAAGCTTTCTATCCATCTCCTATTCCATTCCCATTACTTCATGTTGACACCACATGGAAGTTCAGAGAGATGATCTCTTTCCGCGACAGAGTTGCCGCAGAGACCAATACCAAGCTGATTGTTCACACCAATCAAGAGGGCGTGGAATCTGGAATCAACCCCTTCAATACAAATACTTCCGAATACATCCGCGTAATGAAGACGGTGGCTCTACGACAAGCACTTGATATGCATGGTTTTGATGCTGCAATCGGTGGCTCACGTCGCGATGAAGAGAAGAGCCGCGCCAAAGAGCGCATCTTTAGCGTCCGTGACCCTGGCCATCGCTGGAACCCACGCGAACAGCGCCCTGAACTATGGCGCACGTACAACACTCGCCTAGCTCCTGATCAGACGATGCGCGTATTTCCAATCTCTGATTGGACTGAAGCCGATATCTGGCATTACATCTTGCAAGAAAATATAGAAGTTAACCCGCTCTATTTTGCTAAGGAACGCCCAGTTGTCCATCGCGGTGATCAGATGATCATGGTCGATGATGACCGTTATGAACTTCGTGATGGAGAAACTCCTGAAATGCGAATGATTCGCTTCCGCACACTCGGTTGCTACCCAATTACTGCAGGCGTTGAATCAACTGCCACAACTCTTGAAGAGATTGTCGAGGAAGTCTTGCAGGTAAAGCTCAGCGAAAGAGCTACTCGCTTGATGGATGGCGAGAATGAAGATTCGATGGAGAAGAAAAAGACTGAAGGGTACTTCTAATGGCCGGGGCAATTGTTCGCCTGCTTACCTGCGGAAGCGTTGATGATGGAAAGAGCACCTTAATCGGTCGCTTACTCGTTGAAACAGACAGCATTCCTCATGACACCATCGGTGCTGCCCGCAAAGTTCGCCGTAGCGGTTCAACTATTCCTGCTGGAGAGATTGACTTTAGTTTGCTTACCGATGGCCTTGAAGCAGAACGTGAGCAAGGCATCACCATTGATGTTGCATACCGTTCAATGACTCTCCTCGATGGAAAGCGCTTGATTATTAGCGATGCTCCTGGCCACGAGCAGTACACACGAAATATGGTCGTTGCCGCATCGCGCGCCGATATCGGCCTCGTTCTTATCGATGCGATGAAGGGTGTGCGTACACAGACTCTTCGCCACCTCACAATTTGTTCGTTGATGGGCGTCTCACGCATCATCATTGCAATCAACAAGCTAGATGCGATGGAGTACAAGCAAGAGGTCTTTGATGCGATTTCTGCAGATATTCAGCGTGCTGTAGAGCGCTTAGATGTGAGTGATATCCATATCATCCCGCTGAGCGCACTTGCTGGCGACAATGTCGTCTACCCAAGCAATCACATGCCTTGGTACAAGGGGCAGACGCTGCAGGATGCAATTCAGAGTTGGCAGAAGCCTAAAGATCCATCTGCAAGTGGCCTGATGCGAATTCAGATGATTGCTCGTGCAGATAACTTCCGTGGAGTATCTGGAACTGTCCGTCGCGGAACATTTACTCAAGGTGAAGAAGTCACAATCTATCCAAGTAATCAGAAGGCAACAATTTCTTCGATCGTTACCTTCGAAAAAGAGATTGCAAAGGCCGATACCGACGATGCAATCACCTTGGTTCTTACTCCTGAAGTTGATGCAACCCGCGGCGATATCATCGCTGTTAATAAAGAGGATTTAGCTGCAGCAGATCGTTTTGCTGCACACGTTGTCTGGCTTAACGAAGAGCCGCTGATTCATAGTCGTTCATATTTGATGATTAGCGGTCCATCTACAACCCCGGCAATCATTACCAAGATTCGCCATAAGACTGATGTCAATACCGGCGAACATATCTCAACAGATACCTTGAAGATGAATGAGATCGGTGATGTTGAGATCGCCTCAGATATTCCACTTGTGATGCGTTCATATAGTGATGATCGTGAATTTGGAAACTTCATTCTCGTTGATCGACTCACCCTTAAGACGGTCGGCGCAGGAATGATCCGCCACTCATTGCGTCGCGCATCTAATGTCACACATCAGGATTACGAGGTAGATAAGGTCCAACGCAGTGCGCAGAAGAATCAGAAGGCGCGTGTTGTGTGGCTTACCGGTCTATCTGGCTCAGGAAAGTCAACGATTGCAAATGCTCTTGAGAAGCGTCTCTTTGCTCAAGGTGCACATGCATATGTATTGGATGGCGATAATTTACGTCTTGGCCTCAATATGGATCTGGGCTTTACTCCAGAAGATCGCGCCGAGAATGTTCGTCGCGTCTCTGAAGTTGCAAAGTTGATGGTTGATTCTGGTCTGATTGTTATCTCAGCTCTGGTTAGCCCATTTGAGGTCGATCGCCAACGTGCCAAGGGCATCTTTGACGATGGTGAATTCTTAGAGATCTTCGTTGATACTCCTGTAGAGATCTGTCGCTCACGCGATCCAAAGGGTCTCTATAAGAAATCTGCAGCAGGTGAAATTCCAAACTTCACAGGCGTTGGTCAAGATTATGAGCGTCCAACCAATCCTGATTTAGTGATTGATGGCACCGCGCCGATCGAAGAGAGCGTAGAGAAGATCCTTAAGATTCTCCTATGAACTGGATTCTCTTCGCCTTAGTAGGAACTATTGCTCAACTTATCGATGGTTCGCTCGGCATGGGCTTTGGTCTCACCAGCTCTACCCTTTTGGTCACTCTCGGTGCATCAGCAGCAGTTGCCTCTGCAGCAGTTCACTTTGCAGAAATCGGAACGACGTTGGCATCGGGTGCATCGCACTGGCATGCAGAAAATATTGATAAGAAGATTCTTCTTCGACTAGCAATCCCTGGCGGTATCGGTGCATTCCTAGGTGCAACATTCTTATCCTTTATCGATCTCTCAAGTTCTAAGATCTTTATCTCTACTCTTTTACTTTTCCTTGGATTCTTACTTCTCTATCGCAACGTCTTCAAGACTGAAGGCCAAGTGAATATGATCGAGATTAAGAACCCTCGCTTCTTGAGCTATCTCGGATTTACCGGCGGGTTTATCGATGCATCAGGTGGTGGCGGATGGGGTCCTGTTGTAACTCCAACCCTCATCTCGACAACTGCAACTGAACCTCGCAAGATCATCGGCACTGTCAGCGCTGCAGAATTCGTCGTTGCAGTCTCTGCCTCGGTCGGATTCCTTGCTCAAATTGGGCGTATTGATATTGATTGGGCGATCGTTGGTGGTCTTGCAATCGGCGGAACACTTGCAGCGCCATTTGCCGCAAAGCTCGTTGGAATTCTTCCTGCTAAGCAACTTGGCATCATTGTTGCCGTGGCTATTATTATTCTCAACGCAACCGCAATCATTCGCGCCTAATTAAGGAGTGCCACGTGCGATTTCTATTGTCAGTAATTGACTCAGCCTCACGTACCGGATCATCTGATGAGATGGCAGCAATCGATATCTTCAACGATAAGTTGCAGAAAAACGGTCACTGGATCTTTGCTTGTGGCGTAGATTCTCCATCGACAGCAAGCCTGATTGATAATCGCGCAGGTGCGGGATCGGTAGTGAAAGGCTCATACGTCGATAACGATGAATTCCAAAGTGGTTTCTGGATTATCGACGCAGCAGATCACGATGAAGCGATCGCTCTAGCCCTTGAAGGTTCAAAGGCCTGCAATCGCAAGGTCGAAGTTCGCCCGTTACTTGGCTAGCACTACTTGGATAGCTTGTAGCCAGAAGGACACTTTGGCTTAACCGCAGTAACCTTCTTTACAGTCTTCCCTTTTTTGCAGGTGATTGTCATTTTCTTCGCCGCCGCAGTCGGTGTCGCTGATGGTGTAACAACTGGAGCAGGTGCCTCTTGGCTTAACTTCACCTGAATAGTTTTGGTACTGAAAGTAAATCCAGCTGCAGACATACTGAGCCAGCCATTTCTCTCACCCAGAACAGTGGTTGCAACATTGGTGCTTTCGCCGCCAATGATTGAGACCGATGCTTGTATCGGAGCATTAGTGAATCCATAGAGGCAACGCGCAACCTCGCTACGCATAACAAGGTTATAAGAACCTTTCACAGGAGTAACGCCATCTGGCATCAGGTGAAGCCCTGCCACACGGTAATTAAGTGCGCCATCGACAAATGATGGGGATTGTCCGTCATATGCCAGTGCGTTTGTTGTGACGATACCTAGGACCTTGCTCTTATCCTGGAGGCACTGGCTTCCATTTCCCCACGAGGTAGTACTGAAATTCCAGAAAGTATTGAGACCAACAGTCGTGTCTTTAACTCGCGTGCGATAGAGATCTATAAATGGGAAGGAATCCTGAGGGTTTCCGGCTTGTGGACCGCTAGCAACTGAGCCATCTGCAGTGCTCCATCTACCCATATTCACAAACCAAATCTTCTCTTGATCGGTAAATTCTGAAGGCTTCACAACAAGTGCCATTCGAGGAACCTTTACAGATGAGGCTTCAACAGTGATCAGATTGTTCTTTTCGGAGAAATTGGCAACATCTAAAGTTGGATCTGCAAGACGGCCCTGAAACCATCCACCAACAATCTTTGAGACACGAATCTTCATCTTTATCCGTGCATTCTCTTCAAAGTCTTGGGCTACTCCGCAAATTCCATCTTCTTCGAATACACAGAATTGGCCATGCGGTGCGAAGTTGTAGCGCGTACCAGGAGTTGCCTCAGGGCTTGTATTGATACGAATTTGAGAGTAATCACCAGTCTTCTCTTTATAGGGAATTACATCTGTAAAGAGATCTCCCACCGCAAAACTTCCATTTCGGAAATAGAGCTGTAAACGTGGCATTGCTGCAAAAGAGAGTGACGAACTTGGGGTTTTCCAAAGTGAAATTGTTGAACTTCCCGGATAGTTAATGCTCTCATCAGCTGGAAAGGTAAGTCCTGCAGTAGTTCGAATGAGAGTAGCTTTTTCTAGTTTCTCACCTATTCCAATCTCTAAAGAGTCTATGCAGTTCTCTTCTGTCGCAGTAAGACAGGGGCCAAGGATAGAAGTTGCTTTGAGATTTGTTGGATTGTTCTTTGGATCACAAATTGGATCGTCTAAGCCGGTACACCATTGCCATTTATCAGCTCTAGTCTCTGAAGCAGATGTCACTGCCAGCGGCATGATTGCAAGATAACCATTTCGTTCGACGCTTCCATTTTCAACCACATAATTTAAGAGGCTATCTTTACTTGTGGGCGTATTGAGCGGATTGTAAGAATCAGCGCTAGCGCTAGGAATTAACGTGATACTTAATGAGAAAGTGATGAGTGCTGTCACAAGTATGTGAGCGCTCTTTGATCGCCAGAGAAGATTCATAAGCAAATCTTTGCCTAAACCAAGGTTCTCGGTACCCCATTGACCAGTCGTGAATCAGCCAATTCAAGTCATCGGGGCAAAAGAAAAGCCTCTGGTGTGAAAGGCACCAAAGGCTTAACTCGTGCGCGCGAAGGGATTCGAACCCCTAACCTTCTGATCCGTAGTCAGATGCTCTATCCGTTGAGCTACGCACGCTTATCTAGTTGTGAGCGCTCATAGTACCCGTTTTCCCAAAGTCGCCCAAATGCAGGCGGAGATAAATGCAGAAGGGGCGCCCGATTTCTCGTAGCGCCCCTTCCTTTTACTTCATTCCCTTTACTTCATAGTTTCTTTAGGGGTTAGCCGACCTTCTTAATGCGGCCATCTGCGACTGGAACTTGTGTGACCTTTCCAGCTGCAAGATCTGCCTTAAGTGCATCTACGAAGATATCGAGAAGTGCTCCCTTGACCTTTGCCTGCGCAGGAGAGAAGACATTGAGATATCCATCGCCGCCGTAAATTACGAAGTCGAGTGTTGTCAATGTGTACTCCTTGCTGTCCTTAGCGATCTCTGTTCCATCAAGTTTGGTAACAGAGACAACACGGCTTCCGACAGGCTTTGATGCATCAAATGAGAACTTGAATCCTGAAATCTGTGGGAATCGTCCATCACCTGGATAGTTTCCACCGACACCATTTTCAAGGGCCTTCCAAAGGTTTGCACCGGTAACAACTGTTGTTGCAACCTGGTTACCAAATGGGAAGACGGTAAATGCATCACCGAGTGTGACATCAAGTGGTCCAGTTCCTGTGCGGACGAGTCCTGTCACTGCTGGTACATAAGTACGAGCAGGGAAGGTGTCGCGGATACCGCCACCGTTCTGGAGTGCGAAGTCAGTCTTGTACTTAGCGCGCATCAGATCTGCAATGTAGTTACCCATTGGAGTCTCACCTGAACGTTCAACCGCTGGTGTTCCACCTCGTGGGAATGTTGCAGATACTTGACCGATCTTGACATCAAGCTTTGCTGTGAGCTGATCCTTGTACTTCTTCACCATTGCAGCCGCTGCCACATCTTGTGTGGTGACAGTGCTTACAACACCAGTATTGATTGTTGGTGCAGCAGCTTTGAGAACATGCTGAATTGACTGTCCAACGACCTTGCCTGAACGGATACAGATCTGAGTACGTGTGTACTCGACACCTGCGTTACGTACCTGGCCGATCACAATTGGCTCAACGCGGGCAGATCCTGGAACGACAGATGCATATGTCTGGTGGCTGTGGCCGCCGTAGATTGCAACTGCTCCCTTGATCTGTGAAGCGAGTGTATTAAGAACACCCTTAGCAACGCCGTCAGCATTTTCTGACCAGCCTTGGTGCACGAGAGCGATAACGATCTCTGCTCCATTGCCCTTAGCCTCTTTGATTGCGCTATTAATTCCAGCAACACCTGCATTGATCTGGATTGTCTTCTTAGCTCCTGAAGAGTCCTTGTAATCAAGGTTTCCCGGGAATACCTGTTCGATGGTCTCAGGAGTGTTTGCTCCGACGATACCGATCTTTACGCCACCTCGATCAATGATGGTGTAGTTCTTTGTAGTTTTAGCACCAGATTTCAATGAGGCCAATGAATCAGCGTTGTAATTTGAGACTACCCACTGGAAATCAGATGCACCAATTACCTTATTCAGGTGATCGAGATTGCGATCATGCTCGTGGTTACCCATTGTTGATACATCAAGCTTTGCAAGATTGAGTGATTCAATGGTTGGAAGCTCTTCAAACTCTGTTGAAATTGGTGGAGCCGCTCCGATGTTGTCACCTGATGAAAGCGCGACCGTTGCTGGAACTAGTGCGCGGTCTGCTGCCCAGTTACTTGCAAGGAGTGCTGCGCCAAAAGATGTGCCAACTTCGATCGCTCCGTGAAGATCGCTAAGCTGGAGAACCTGAACAGACTTATTTGCTGCAGATGCAACAGTTGCTAGTTCAGCCTTTGTATAACTCTTGTTAGAGGCAGCTGGCTTAGAGAAACCATATGCGCTGACTGCCTGGACCACAGGTGTACCTGCAGGCTGACCCTCAACAACAGGCATTGTGACAACTGACTTGCTTCCTGCTGGAACAAAGATTGGACATGAACCTGGACCGGCTGAAACAACGTGTCCGGTGATTGCTGGTGTAACTGCGGTTGCTGGTGTCCACTTAACAACAACTCCGCGAGAAGCCAGATATGAGGTGACATTTGTCGGAGCACCTGGCAGTGAATATGTATTTGCCTGTGCAGTTGGAACTAGTACGGAGACTAGTAACGATGTAGCAAGGGCGAGGGTGCCCCAGCTAGTGATTTTCTTGGGTGTGAGGGTTGTCTTCATAGCGGCATCGTAGTCAGCCGATCATTTCATCGCCGCAAAAACGGGTAACGACAAGGTTGAGTTATTGTTAAATCTAGAGTTTTGCCAGCCTCAAGAGTTCTTCTCTCGCAACACTCTTAACCCGAGGTTTACCCTTGGCCTCACCCGCTGCAACTTCAGCAGAATTAATGGCTTCCCAGTGGCCCTGGGTGATTACCTCGACGCCACTTAATGCATCTGCAATATCAGTGGCCGGCTTTGGCTCTTTCAAATCTTCCAACAATAGCTTCATTACATCTGCAGCATCAGATTTATTGGTTCCAATAACCCCTGATGGTCCGCGCTTTGCCCAACCGACAACATAAACATTTTCAGCAACGCGTCCATCTGTATTTACAACTTTCCCACGTTCGTATGGAATGCCATCCAAGGGCGCTGCTTCATATCCAATTGCTGTAATTACTAGACCGCAAGGAATTGAAAACTCTTCATCGCTACCGGTCTTGGTAAAGACAATCTCTTCAACTCTTCCATTGCCGCGAATCTCTTTCGGGGTAGCCATAAATTGGAATTTCATCGTGCGCTCATGGCCCGCAGGCACCTGATCGGCGATTAAAGACATTGCATCAAGATTGCTCTTCACATCTTTTTCAATGTTCTCACCGGCGCGGGCGATCGCTTCATCGATATCGCGCTTTTCTATAATGACATTGGTATGTTCAAGTTTTGGAAGCTCACGTAGTTCAGGCGAGGTAAAGGCGGCATGTTCTGCCCCTCGTCTCGCACTGATAATTACAGTACGAACAGAACTCTCTTTAAAGGCATCGATGGCGTGATCGGCGGTATCTGTTGGATCCAATTCACTTGGTTCAAGGGCCAACATACGTGCCACATCCATCGCCACATTTCCTGCGCCGATAACAACGGCGGCAGATGTTGAGAGATCTACCTTCTCATCCTTAAAGTCAGGGTGGGCGTTATACCAAGGGACAAATGTGGCCGCCGACATCGATCCTGGAAGCTCTTCGCCAGGGATACCTAACTTCTTACCGAGTGAAGATCCTGTTGCAATCACAACTGCGTCATAGGCCGATTTCAAATCTTCGACAGAGATATCTCTACCTAATTCGACATTGGCAAAGAGGCGAACATTGCCTGCAGTGGCAACCTTCTCAAAGACCTTTGCCACTGTCTTAATCTTTGGATGATCTGGTGCCACACCGCTTCGCACTAAACCCCACGGGGTTGGTAGGCGTTCGATAATGTCGATTGAGAATGCAAGATCATCATTTTGTAGATTCTGCAGCGCTTGGGCGGCAAAATATCCTGCTGGCCCTGCGCCAACAATTGCCACCGTGTATCTCTTCATGAGTGAAGTCTATTGCACGAGAATTCGTGGATTAGCCGCGGTCGAGCAGATATTGCGGTTTATATCCGAAGTCTTCCAGCCATCGGGAGCAATCAAAGATTGATGTGTAACCCGGCAGATGACCTACAACTTCTGTCGTTGGGTGATATTCGGCCAACATATCCAGAGTTGGCTTATGTGCAAAGGTGTCAGGAGCTGCAAAGTTGTAGGTGGCAGAACCTTGGGCGCCTTTATTTAAGATCTCTAAAATCCCGTTAGCGGCATCGCGTAAATCAAGATAGCACCAGAGAATTTTCGCTCCAGTCTTTAACGTTTCCTGATCGCCTTCTTCCATCTTTGCCCTAAATTCATAGAAGACTTCTGCGGTATTTGTATGAGGAAAACGCAGGCCGACGAAGGCGGTCTCGCTGCGGTTAGCCCACATATCGGCAGAGCGCTCATTTACCTCTTTTGAAAGTGCATAGCTCTCGTAGTGATGAAGGGCGTGGTTCTCATCAAATGGCGCGTATTCAGGTGATGTCCACGGACCCGACCATGCAGTTCCGTAGATTGAAAGACTTGATGCGTAGATAACCAGTGGAACCTTCTTCGCAACCGCAGCTGCAAATACCTGATAGGTACCCATCACATTGTTTTGTAAGACATTTGCATCGGTGTCATGAAGTGGGCCTGGTACCGAACCTAAGTGAATTACGGCGTCGCAGGAAAAATCTAGTCGTGCAATGAAATCAGGTGAAGTGAGATCACCTTTGGTAAAGCTCGCCGATGGTGATGCAGCAATTTCAACGCGATCTGTAGCAATGACGTCGTGACCAGCATCAACAAGTGACTTTACGATTTCACTACCGATTAACCCTGCGGCTCCAGTAATAAGTACCTTCATTAGAATGTCACCGTAACTTTCTGCTTTATCTCAGTTGATTGATGTGGCGCTAACTTCAGTATGCTCTTGCGAGATTTACCACTTGTCTGGGTACTCGATGGTTCGATTGCAAAGGTGCGAACTCTTCCAAACCAAGGAAAACCCTGAGAACTATTAAATTCCAACCAGAACCAGGCAAAGTCTAAAAATTCAGATTCCCACCTCATCTCAAAGGAGAGGTTCTTCGACTTATTTGTCACTCGATACCACTTTGGACCATCGAACTCTGAAAGCCAACCAAAGACGAATAAATTGGTTCCATTGGTTGGCAACTTGCTTACATCTAGAGTTTTTCCATTCTCGCCCTTGATAAGTGGCCATTGATGAGAGCTACCTGCCACACCGTGCGCGCTCTCGGTCTCTTCATCAAGAGTGAACTGTGTAGCGCTCGTCTCGATGGATACTTCCCCATCAAGGAGAGCTCCCCCAAATGCTGGATGGCTTGAGTAATCGAATTCAAGATCAAGCGAGCTTAAGTTGGTGATTTCATCTGTAATTGAGATTTCATTCTTTTCAAGAGAGATCACTCGTTCGATTCGAACTGGAATCGAAATTAGCTCAAGTGCGATGCGGATGCTGCTTGTTTGAGATTCAACTACCTTCCATCTCGAAATAGCGGCCTCGCCATGGAATCCAACAGCAGCCCCATGTATCTCGCGCGGATGGCCCGCATTTGGCGTAATCAACTGCCAACCGCCACGGTAATGCTCCATCCAGTGGGCTACAGGATCAAGCGAAAATGGTTGTTGCTCTCCTGAGATAACTTCCTCAGCGCGATCTGCCCACGGAGTTTTTAACAGTAACTCTTGGTTCTGTGGCATTGTTTTGATCGAGAGAATATCGCCCCCGAAACCAGGATCGAGTACAAGCTCTAAATCAGCGCTCTTTAGCGTCACATGTGTCATGCCAGCCCCTTAAATTTTGAAACCGGAACACCTGAGGTATCTGTTGCAAAGGTAAAGAGAGAGCCGGCTAGCGGTTGTTTTGCTAGTTCAGATTCTGACAACTCTTTTCGAGCAGAGGTTACATAGAGAGTTCCATCTGCTCCGAAGGCACAACTTGATGCTTGGGAGACTGGAAAGTGGTGTTCTGCAATGATCTTTCCTTGAGGGGAGATACGAATGATTCGCCCAGCACCCCAGACTGCGAGCCAGATACATCCTTCATTATCTATGGCAAGTCCATCAGGAAATCCCGAATCAATTGTCGCGAACTCGCGAAAACTTGGCAGAAAATCATCTGCTAAATCAAAATCACTTACCAATATCTTCTGAGAAATGCTGTCAGCCAAATACATCAAGGTGTTCTCTCGATTCCACCCTAGCCCATTAGGCAGTGCTAGGTTTTCGGCCATCACTTTATTTGACGCTTGTCCATCCCAGCGATGTAATTTCCCAAGACCGGTAGTGAAATCGTTGTGGCAACTTCCAGCCCAGAGACGTCCACGCGCATCGCATTTTGCATCATTCATTCGATAATTGGGATCACTCAGGAATGTATCGATGGGCAAAAGCACGCCATCTTCCACAAAGCCAAATCCGTTTTCATATGCAACTGCATATCCATCTTTTGAATCAAGCGGCACTGCAGCACCGATAGATGTTCCGATATTGACGCTGGTTGTCTCCACAGTCGCCAGATCAGTGCGATAAATCAATCCTGCTGGAATATCTACCCAATGTAGGAAACCGCCATCAACAACAGGCCCTTCACCAGTATGGGCATCTGCCTCTAAGAAAAGCTCTGGTTGGGTCGCCACGGGAATTCCTATTGCTGATTCCGAAGGATTGCACCTGTTTGGCGAACCTCGGCCAGATTTCTATTGCCTGTAAGGGCCATTGTGTTTACGAAATCGCGACGCATCAGCTCAATAACTTTTTCGACTCCGCGCTCACCATCGGCCATAACGCCATAGAGATAGGCCCTGCCTATAAAGACAGCCTTTGCACCGAGAGCAATTGCTGCATAGACATCTTGTCCTGACATAAACGATCCATCGATAAAGACATCGACCTTGTTGCCAACGGCTGCAACGACGTCCGGAAGAATCTCGATAGGTACCAGGCCGCGATCTAATTGTCTGCTGCCATGGCTCGATAGAACAATGCCCTGGACTCCTAAATCGGCGAGAATCTTCGCATCTTCAACGTTTTGAACGCCTTTAACGATGATCGGTCCATCCCAAGCACTCTGCAACCACTTGATATCTTCAAAAGAGATGGATGGCGAGTAAATCGTATTTGAAAGTTCTAATAGTGACTTATTCCAACCGCGAAAAGCTGCGAATTCGAGTTTCTTCGTTGTGAAGAGATTGAGCCACCAGATTGGCTTTCGCGCGATTGCAAAGACTGTCGAGATTCGAATACGTGGTGGGATTGTTAGACCATTACGTAGATCGCGCAGGCGAATACCACCCACTGTTGTATCTACTGTGAGGATAAGCGCCTCAAAACCAGCATCCTTAGCCTGCTTAATTATCGCAACGCTATCTTCACGGTTCTTCATTACATATAACTGAAACCATCGACGTGAATGCGGAACTGCCTCGGCAAGTTCTTGTGGCGAGACTGTCCCCATCGTTGAGAGTGAATAGATGAGATTGTTGTTTGTCGCTGCCGATGCAACAGCTGGTTCACCGACATGGTGCATTAAACGGGTATAGCCGGTAGGTCCAAAGACGATTGGAAGATCAACCTTCTTGCCAAAGATAACTTCAGATGGATCGACTTCGGAGACATCACGAAGGATTCTGGAATTGAATTGCACTCGGCGAATCGCTCGTTGCGCACGTGTATAACCGATCTCATCGAGGGCTGAACCTTCAACGTAATCAAAGACAACCTTCGGTACGCGTTTCTTTGCTGCGCGAGCCAGATCTTCGACAGTTTGCGCCTTCATGGTCGCGCTCTTTCTGCGACTTAAGGTTGGCAACTTCCAGTCAATCAAAGAGTAGAAATAGGGAAGATTAGGCAGATTCCTCTTTGATTTAATCATGGTGACAAAGTTTATCCTCGGCCTCTATTCTTTGGCTATGCCCGAGCGCGATGTAATTCCTGCCAAGTTACCCTCAAATCAATTCGATCACTTCTATCGCGGAGGCAATCGCATTGGCGCGCTGCGTCATGGCCCAGGTGGTCCAATGCGTCCCGAAGAGTGGATCGGCTCAGTAACAACGCGCTTTGGCGAGAGCGAACAAGGGCTATCACGCCTTCCGGATGGGCAATTCTTGAAAGATGCAATCGCGGCAGATCCGATCGCGTGGTTAGGTGAAGAACACTTGTCGCACTTTGGTTTAAGTATTGAAGTCCTTGTTAAGTTACTCGATCCAGATCAACGCCTTCCTGTTCACTTCCATCCCAATAAGGCATTTGCAAAGCAGCATTTAGGCCTTGATCACGGAAAGACAGAAGCATGGATTATCTTGGAAGCTCC
>JACCDH010111648.1_pt1 | contig 18897 bp, 10 predicted proteins | sample 7442481 | NCBI WGS metagenome assembly JACCDH01 (sample SAMN15323433, study PRJNA562643) | freshwater metagenome | isolation source: river surface water | place: USA:Blue River Watershed | collected 2017-08-15 | reverse complement strand
TTCTCGTAGATGCTATAGAAACCATTGTCTTTAAATTGAACTTTAGTTTGTCTGTGACAGTTAACGCACCAACCCATACTTAGATCGCTTTGTTGCTTCACTTCACCCATTTTTTGAATCTCACCATGACATTCTTGACATGCTACTTGACCAGCATTCACGTGTTGTGCGTGGTTAAAGTAAACGTGATCAGGAAGGTTGTGGATACGCACCCACTCGATAGGTTGTGCTTTTGAAGCATCCCATGGTTGACCTTCTGTATATCCAGCGTACTTGTATAATTTTTTAATTTCCGCAGTACCATCAATCACATCCCCATTTTCTTTTACCAATGGTTCGCCTTTGTATTCATTAATAGCCATGTGACAGTTCATACAAACATTTACACTTGGTAATGTTGCTTGTTTACCTTGATAAGTACCAATATGACAATACTGACAGTTAATTTGATTCACACCAGCGTGCACTTTGTGAGAATAGTAAATAGGTTGTTCTGGTTGATAATCTTTAGAACGACCTAAGTTCATTGCACCTACTGTTGTCATATAACCACCTGCAATAAAAAATATAATTGCTAAGAAAGCGATGTACGCTTTGTTTCTGTAAAAAGGAACAGGATCCACAGCAGGAATACCTGATTTATCATCAGATAATTTTTTCAAGTTGCTATTCACTTGCAACAAGATTAATGATACCACTGCTAAGATCAACGTTAAAATACCAAACACTAAAGTACTATCAGAATCACTCTCTGCTGGAGCTGCTGCACCCGCTGCACCGCCCGCTGGCGCTGCACCTGGAGCAGGTACGGTTTTGATATATGCTAAGATAGCATCAATGTCTGCATCCGTTAAACTAGGGAAACTATTCATTGCAGTTTTGTTGTACTCGTTGTACAAATTATTTGCATAAGCATCTCCCGTTTTTAAGAATGCTGCAGAGTTTTTAATCCATGCATACAAATTCTTTTTCTCTGGCCAACGATCTTCTACACCAGCTAGTGCAGGACCAGTTAGCTTTTTATTAACGGCGTGACAAGAGGCACAATTCTGCGAGAACAATGCTTTACCATCTTGCGCATTAACTGAATTACCGATAGATGTACTAAGGGTGATGAATAGAAAGATCGAAAGGATCTTTGTTAGGCTTCTTAAAATTGTCATATACACAAACAGTGTCTAGTGTGGAAAAATATCCTTAATCGCGTGCAAAATTAACTAAGAAACGCTTTCATTGTATAGAATATTGTAAGTTTTTTTTTGAATTAAATATTGAGTTTTAATGTGTTGGAAGGGTTTTGACTGAGGAATGTCATGTTTTTGTCATTGCTTGTTCAACAGGGTATAAAATTGTGATTTTGGGGTGTGGGTTTTGGGAAAAAGAGGCATCTTTGCTGTGTTGCGGCGCGCAGTGCGCGCCGCAACACCTTTTTAAGCTAAAAAGTATGTCTGGAATAAATAAATTAAGAGAAAAATGGGGTCTTGCACCTGTTCAGTTTTGGCTGGTGATCCTCACTTTTGCCTTGGGCGGAAGCTTGAGCGGACGCCTTTGTAGCTTTTTGCTAAAATTGGCCTTTTCGGAGAAAAATTGGGCATATTGGTTGGTTTATCCCATAGTTTTGACCATTTTATGGCCATTTTCTGTGCTTTTTGTGAGTTTGCTTACTGGACAATTTCGCTTTTTTAAGGGGTATTTAGGGCGCGTTGGAGCGAAGTTGGTGGGAGGGATCGGTGCTGGCTCAAGCGGAGCGACTGCTACTGGGACCGGCGCAGCGCCCATACATCTGGCGATTTTTGCTTCTGGCGCTGGTTCGAATGCGCGAAAAATAATCGAATACTTTGAAAATCAATATGTTAGTGAGTTTTCAAACGATACAAAAGCTGGGCGACCTATCAAATTGTCTTTAATTGTATGTAATGTTCCCACTGCTGGTGTCTTGGAGATCGCTAAAGAAAAAGGTATTCCTACCCTATTAATAAATAAGTCAGAATTCGCAGCCAGCGGATATGTAGAAAGTTTACGCAACTCCGATATCGACTTTATTGTGCTCGCAGGATTTTTATGGAAGGTTCCAGAAGTTCTAGTGAAAACGTATCCAAAAGCCATCATCAATATACATCCAGCCTTGTTACCAAATTATGGTGGGAAAGGAATGTACGGATCACGCGTACACGAAGCAGTAATTGCTGCAGGCGAATCCAAATCAGGTATCACCATTCATTGGGTAGATGAAAACTATGACGAAGGAGATATCATCTTCCAAGCAGAGTGCACGATTGCTGCAGGCGATACACCAGAAATTCTGGCACAAAAAATTCATGCATTAGAACATCAACATTTTGCTCCAGTGATTGAAAAATTATTGAGAGGATAAATTACTTTAACTCAATTTTCTTCAGCCAATTTAAAAAGTCTATTGCTTCAGTTTTTGTGGAATTGGCTATGATACTTCCACTAGTATTAGAAATGGATACAAAAACACCGACTACACCCTTATCAAATTTAAATAAACTATAAGTTGGTTTTTCAAAATAAGCATTTGCTTTACTATCTGAAACACTCTCTATTGTTTGCTTTAAACAATCCATAAAATCTTTTAATTCTGCTGTATTCTTTAAACGAATAGTGTCAGATACTTCTTTATAAATTGTTTGCTCGCCTTTATAAACAATTTGCACAAAAGAATTTGAAGACTCTTGATTAATGCTATTTTGTAGTAAAGAATAAATTAGCTTTCCATTAGTTCCTTTACTAATTACATTGGTTTGTGCACTAGCATTGATTGCAAAAAAACATACAAGAATGCATAGACAAATCTTGGGGGAAATAGTCATAATTAAAAATTAGATCGCAAATCTAATGTAATACTTCATTTAAAAAAATGAATTTATATACCAATAATCATATATAATAAAATGGTATATAATAGAAGATTAACCAGGCATGCGAGAAATGTATTTCTCGATTTCTTTGATTTGATCCACTACTTGTTTAGTAGTTGGTTTACATGCCTTCGCTTTTCTAAAATAATCTTTAGCAGCTCGGAATTCGCGCTTGTTCATAAAAATTTGACACATACTTAAAAAAGCAACGGCTTCAGATTCTTTATCAGGAATACCAGCACGAATAGCAGCGCGGATATACGCTTCACCTTGTTTGATGTCGCCTTTTTGCATGGCCATCATACCTAATTGTAATTTATTAGCTCCTTCTGCTTCAGGCATCGCTGATCCTAAATCACTACTTTTTTTCAAATGCTTTTCTGCAGTATCAAAATCCTGCTTCACCATTGCCAAGTTACCCTTAATCGTATAGTAAGTACTTCTAACTGGGGTGTATAATAACTGAGGGAACCAAACTGTAGCCAGGATTCTTTCAACTTCGTCCATATCTCCTGCTTCCATTGGCGCTTGCACCAAGCGAAGCGGTCCAATAAAGAAATGACTCAAAATACCAATCAACCCAAGAAAGTATAAAGGAAAAACAGGCCAAAATCCTGCCACATCGGCTAACTGCAATCCAAGGCCCAAAGCAATTGCCACCAAGCTCAACCAAAATCTGTACTTAATTATAATGTTATAAAAAGCCATAGTTTATTATTTAGGAGACGTAAAGATACCAAAATATAGTGTCACTTGAAAAGAATGGCTATTTTTGCCGTCCTCTGAACGCGTAGCGTTTAATTCAGGTAGGTCCCATAGTTTAATGGATAAAATAAGAATTTCCTAAATTCCAGATACAGGTTCGATTCCTGTTGGGACCACTACACTACTCTTCATACAACTCCAAAGGCAGTCCATCTGGGTCTGCGAAAAAGGTAAAGCGTTTATTAGTGAGTGTATCAATACGAATGGGCTCACATTTAATACCATGAGATACTAATGCTGCAATCGAAGCTTCGATATCTTTTACGCTAAATGCAAGATGTCTTAATCCACGTGCTTCTGGTTGTGAAGGTCTTTCAGGTGGATTAGGAAAAGAGAATAATTCAATGATATAGCTTCCGCCAATAGCTAGATCTAATTTATAAGAATCTCTTTCTGCTCTGTAAGTTTCTTTCACAATAGTGCATCCTAAAACTTCAGTGTAGAATTTTTTTGATTGTTCATAGTTAGAACAAATAATTGCGATATGATGTACGGCTTGTAATTGAGGATGAATCATTTTCTATTTTTGATTTTTACTTATAAGTGAATTATGAATTTACAATCATTCAAGTTTAGATCCAATTATCTTTCCATGTCTTCACATCATAGATTATAGAATTGAGTGAATGGTCTTTGTCTAAGAAGTTTAAGAAACTATTTAAGGCGCGGCCCAGAGGGCTGAGGGTGTTGGTGAGACTATTCTTTCCTATTACACTGCTGATGGTTTCGCTTTTGTTGCCGAAAAAATAGGTATGTTCTTTTTGAATTAATAAAAGATCATTGAGTAAATGTTGCATCATAACATTACCTACTTCATCTAATACTAAAGCTACTTCAACAAAATACACATTCAATGATTTTGCTTTAGAAGAACAAGTTTGTCGAATGAGTGCATACAAAAATCCGAAAGGCGCAGTAGTGATTACCAATAGCAGTGCAATGCAAAAAAGTACCAAACTCATTAAAATTCCTTGTGGCGCTCTTGTCTTCATAAAAATATTTTTTAGACTGTTTTCTAAGTAGCTTTTTTATTGATTGAATGCGGCTTTGCGTTTGCTGCGAATCACTTAGAATCCTTTCTAGTAAAGCCTTTCAGTCAATTAAGTAAAAGTAAAATTTTAATTTGGAACCATCTATTTTATTTCTACTTTCAAATAAACAAACCACATTTTTTATGAAAAATAAAGCACTATTGGTTGGCATCAATCAGTATCCTGATCCTCGTAATTCTTTGAGAGGTTGTATCAATGATATCTTAGATATGGAAAACTTTATCTCTCAAAAAAACAAAGTGTATCCAACATCAGGTATTAGAAAATTAACCGATAGAGCTGCCACTAAAAAAGGCATTCTATCGCAATTAGAATGGTTATTAGAAGATGCAGAGGCCGGTGATCAATTGTTATTTCATTACAGCGGCCACGGCGCTCAGCTTCCTTGTAAAAAATTAACTACTGGAACATTAGAAGAAGTAGATGGATTAGATGAAATTATTTGTCCTTACGATTTTGATGGAACAGATGCGACCACCATTCGAGATAATGATTTTGCTAATGTCTTTAATCGAATTCCAAAGGGCGTGCATTTTGTTTGGATCTCCGATTCTTGTCATTCAGCAGATTTATCAAGAGATCCAATTGCTGGCTTGGATGAACATTCGGTATTGTTTCGAAATTTTTGGGGGTTGCATGTAGCGGCGGGCGCGCAGCGCGTCGCTGCGACCACTCCTTCCTCTGTTGCTCCTACTAATTTACAAGGCGCATTATTAAGTGCTTGTGCATCTCATGAATTAAGTGCAGATGCCTATATCAATCATCGATTCAATGGAGCTTTCACACATTACCTAATTAAGAACTTATATGCGCATGCAGAACATCTAAACATGCAAGCTATTATACAATTGGTTAAAAAAGATTTAGAAGACAATTATTATGATCAAAGACCTCAAACAGAGGGATTGTTGGCTGGTCAAAAATTCTTTATTTAAAATTGTATACTATGAAAAATATTTTATGGGCAATTGTTTTCACCGCAACAGTAACTGCCACTCAAGCGCGGCCACAAGAAAACTCTTTTTATCACCATACTCCTCTCGGGCTCTTCCAACGCCTCATCAAAATCAAATACTCTGCAGAATTGTATTTGATCACAGCAGCAAAGCATTCATCTGAGGGTAAAAAGGAAATGGATCCAAATATTACTATAAGAACTACTGAATCTTTAGACTCAGCACTTGCCATTTACAATACCATTAGATGGAAAATGGATGGTTTAGTTTATCAGTTAAGCGGCGACCTTGTCGCCGCCAACTCTCCTAAAAAAATAAGCAGGTTGAATGATTGGTGCTTAAAACAAAGTTTAAGCGGCGAGACAATTGATGGAAGTTCAAAAGCAGGTAGAGGTGGTGTAAAAATAGAAGCTGTCACATTGAAAAATTTAGAAAATTACTGCCAGGTGTACCTCCCAGCGTTTTCACTTATTGGTAAAACAGAGGGAGACCAATATCAAAATCAAAATAACCCCAAAAACATCAATCTCACCACCAATGTCTTTTACCTAATCAAAGATTCCTATAGTTTTATCAAAGGATTAAGTGATTTGAAGACTCAAAAGACAACGGCATTAGTTGAAATGTTGGACCAAATGCGATTGGCGAGTCCTCATGAGTTGTTGAAGCAAGTAAAATGATTCATTTATATTGGTTTTCATTTTAGCCACCCAAATTTCTGTTTAATTACTAAAGGTATAAACACGGGCGCTTCAATAAAATAACGTCTAAAAAGTCTTTTAGGTTCTTGAATAAATCGATATAACCATTCTAATCCAGATGCTTGCATCCATTTTGGAGCACGCTTTGTCAAACCAGCCATGACTTCAAAAGCCCCTCCTATTCCAATATATAATGCAGGATTTAGGACATTTTTATTTTGCGCAATCCAGATATCTTGTTTAGGTGCAGTTAAACTAACTAAAACAATGTCAGCATTGGATGCATTTACTGCACTAACCATTTTTCTATTTTCTTCTTCCGAGAATACTTTCATAAAAGGAGGCACATAAATACCTGCTATAATTACATTTGGAAATTGAGTTTTGATTACCGCTGCTAGTGTATCGGCTACGCCTGGAGAGGCCCCTAATAGAAATATGCTGAATTTTTCATTATGTGCTAAAGAGGCAATTTGTGGCAATAAATCCAAACCTGTTATACGTTCTATAATTGGGTTACTTAATAAATGGGAGGCCCATTTCACCGGCATCCCATCACATAAAACAAATTCTGCATTATTATACATCTCCAATACCTCAGGATTTTTATATGCAGCTAAAATAGAGTTAACGGGCGTAATGGCAACTTGTACAAATTTTTTGTCTTTAATGTTGGAAACAAAAAATTTTATTAAATCATTATTATTAATTGAGCTGACGTTCACACCTAATATGGACACTTTGGAATGCATGAACAAATATACTAAAAGAAAAGGCCCGCTGCGCGGGCCCCATTAATTTGCAATTGAAATAACCGTGGTATCCAATTTTTCATAGATACTATTATTACTGATATACTCAGGTACTAGTTCTTTCATTTTACTTACCAACTTCATTTCGTCATTAGAAGTACTCAATATTTGCTCTAATTCAATTGTGCTATTCTGAACTAATTCCAATGACACATCACGTACTTTAGCAATTAATATCTTGTCGTGATAGGTCTGAGTAGTATTTTCCTGATCGTTTAATAACTCTTCATATAATTTCTCGCCTGGGCGTAATCCACTATAAGTAATGTTAATATCAATATTTGGAATCAAGCCATATAAACGAATCATCTTCTTTGCTAAATCTGCAATAGCAACTGGCTGACCCATATCAAATACAAAAATCTCACCCCCATTTCCCATACTACCCGCTTCTAATACTAATTGACAAGCTTCTGGAATAGTCATAAAATAACGCGTGATATTTGGATGCGTTACTGTAACTGGGCCACCTTTTTCGATTTGTTCTTTAAAACGAATAATTACAGAACCATTAGAACCCAATACATTACCAAAACGAGTTGTAATAAATTTCGTACCCAAGCCTTCTTGTTTGGACAGTGCTTGAACATACATTTCTGCCATACGCTTACTTGCACCCATTACATTAGTTGGATTCACCGCCTTATCTGTGGAGATCATCACAAATCGCTCTGCATTATATTGAATAGATAGATCTGCAATGATCTTTACACCGACTACATTATTACGAATTGCTTCAGTTGGACAAAGTTCCATCATTGGCACATGTTTATAAGCGGCGGCATGATATACATATTGAGGCTTGAATTCCTCAAACATATTTTGCATTCTAGATTTATTGGTAATATCTGCTAAATAACTAACACAGTTAACTCGAGTGCCATTTTCTAGTAATTCTAATTCTAAATTATGCAAAGGCGTTTCTGCCTGATCACATAAAACGATTAATTCTGGAGAATAGGGAATTAGCTGTCTTACAATCTCTGAGCCAATAGAACCGGCAGCTCCAGTTACCAAGATACGCTTACCCTTAATTTGAGATTTAATTTGATTATTATTAATATTAATAGGGTCACGCTCTAATAAATCTTCAATTTTTATGGATTGTAATTGTCTACTTGTAAACTTACCCTCAGCCCATTTAGAATAAGCAGGAACACTTAATACTTTAATATCGTGATCCAAACAGAAGTCTACAATTTCATTTTTACGCTTTGTGGGCAAAGAATAGCTAGCAATAATTAACTCATCAATAGGTTGTAAATTGGCTAATTCCTTGAAAGCATTAAAGGTTATAATAGGTGCCCCATTCAAATTCTTGGATCCTTTTTTTCTATCGTCATCAATAAAGGCAATAATTTGAATATTAGATTGTCCATCATTTTCTAATACTCTCTGTGTTGCCACCCCTGTATCGCCAGCACCAAATATGATAACACTTTTTTTCTTCATCTTATAGTTCTTAGCATAAGCAAATAAATATTTTACTAAAACGCGATAACTAATTAGGAATAAGAAAGTAAAGACAGTGTATAAAGAAATAACTAAAGTAGTTAGAGAAAGAATAGTGCTATATCCTAATGCTAAAGTATTAATCACTAAAATAATAAAAGAAGAAATAGCTACAGCAGAGGCAATTCTAACAGCATCTTGTACACCTGTATAACGTACAATACCAGTATAAGATTTAGTAGTGGTAAAGACCAAACTATTGACCAATAAAATCAAGAAAAATGAATTGATTAAATTAGGCCAATGAATGGTTTGTAAAATTACATTTTGTTGTATTAAAATAGCAATAAAGAGTGCAGTTAGAGATGCCCCCAAGTCCAACAAAAGAATAACAAATTTTGGTACAATACTGAAATTCCTAATGGTAAACATACGCGTTTTTAAGTCATTCAATTTGGGGGAATTTGAACGGTTTAACAATTAGTCTATGGTTAGACTGCTTAATCGAATAAATACTTTAAACAAAGGTATTCAAAAAAATATTACTTTCTAACAATTTTAAATGACTTAGAAGCAGAATTAGAATTCGTTGATTTAGAAGCAACTATGATAGTAGTAGTACATAAGACTCCAGGCTTTAAACTATCAATTGAAGCACTTGTAATAGCAGCTGTACTAGACAAGCTGCTACTAGAAATGACACTATTATCTGAATCTCTAGTGGTTTTAATATCAATTACTATCCCTGCTGTAGGTAGAGTTGAAGAAACATTCACTTTTAAAGCCTGACTAGCCCCTGTTGCAGCGAAGATTCCACCCGATCCCGGATCAATATCAATTGAGAAAACAATTGCCGCCTCCGACGGTGTCGGAGGTGGCGAAGGGGGATTTGGAGTAGAGCTATCGCCCGACTTACTACATGCAGTTAAAATAATAGCAACTGATAAACAGTATAAAATATGTTTTAGTTTCATAGATTACATTTTAATCATTTTAAATTGATGTTTCAACTTATAATCATTTGAAACAACTCTTACTAAATAAGTACCAGGAGCTAATGTTTCTACATTTAATTTGGAACCTGGGATAACTCTTTCTTTAATCATTACTCTTTGGCCATTAGTCATATCAAAAAACTCCACATTTAAGTATTGATAACCGCTTACTTTATAATCAAAGTTCAAGTAGTTCACAAATGGATTTGGAGTGATCTTGATAAACTCATTATTACCTAAATTGATGATATCTGTAACGATAAAGTAGTATGCGGTACTCAGTGCACTATAACATCCATTCTCTAATACTTTAACAGTATAACTGCCTGGAGTTGTCGGCTTGAATTTGTCGACACCTGAGCTATCTACAATAGTGTTGTCTTTATACCAAGTATTATTTTTAGCAACATTTGACACTAAATATCCAGCAGTATCTCTAGAAAGCACTGGAGCGGCAGGAGTAATTTTTACTGTCAAGTCTAATTTAACTCTATCACCATAACAACCTGCAACTGTATCCGCTTGTGCAACATAGAAGGTTTGCGTTCCAGCAGAAGCAGTATTGAATGAAGGTAAAATTGTACTAGCAGTTCCACCAGTTGCATTATTGCCATACCAAACCAATTTAGTATTTGCATTGGGTGCAGTATACACAATTGCTGGTTTATCATTTTGACAAACAGCATTCACTGAAACAACTGGATTTGCTGGTTTTGCAGCAACAGTTATTGCTATATTTCTAACCACAGCACAACCAGCCGAAGTAATTCCTTTTACATAATAAGTACCTGATGTTCCAACAGTATTTGGTTGAGCTACTTTATTAATAGTATTCACATCAGAGAAGTAGCTATAAGTTAATGCTGTTGAAGCGTTACTGATAAAGCTAGTGTCAGCTAAATTTACAGTATTTGGTAAACAAGCAACTGCACTAGATTTGAGTGTAAAGCTTGGCTTAGTTGAACAATCTAGATTGATTAATTTAATAATTCTTTCTGTTACTAAACCATATTGGTCGGTTACATTTACTTTTAATCTCAAAGTATCAGCATCATCTAATTTACGCTTATTGATTAATACACTATTTACTAAATCAAACAAATTATTATTGTCGCTATTTACACCACTTGCTTTTCCATAAGTCAATATTGGAGTAAAGTTAGTAGGTGGCGTTGCATAATTACCTCTCAAAGTAATAGTGAATTTAGCAGAATCTGCATTGGCCTTTGAATAATATAATAATGATGTGTCTTTCTCATTGACCAAGATATTGGTTGGAGCCATGATAACTTGGAATGCATAAGCTTTATCAAAATATCCACCATAATTATCTGTTACTCTCAATTTCAACTTATACGAACTCTTTGTTGGTAAAGCTTTTAATTGTAACAAATTATTAATCGTGTCTAATCTGAATAAATCAACATCAGAAACAAAGTTTGCGTCAGACACTATGCTAAATTTCAATTTAGCAGTAGAATCAGCGTGATAAGCAGATACTTTATATTTAACTCCTGTAGAATCATTTTGTTTCAAGTAAAAACTTGTATCAGTTATATTGTTCAATAAAATATTATATGGAGCACTTCTTTCTACTAAAGATCTTGTAGCTGTAACTTGTATGGTTTTTGTACCACCAAAAAGTGATCCAGCATTGGCAGCATCAATAGATTGAACTGTCCAATAATAGGTGCCAGGCGCCAACAATACAGTCATTGAATTGTTCTTTCCTGCATTACCTGCATCTGGAGTTTTTCTTGTACCTGTTGCAATATCTGCGTTAGGATCCATAATGTCAATCTTACCTGGAGCAGTACCAATGGATACTGCATAAGTTAAACCAGAAGATGGTGTTTTATCATCTTTAGAAGGTTTCCAGTTTAATTGCACTAAATATCTATCATCCACCTTACTGATGATGTTTGAATTATCTAAAGTGGGTTGACTTGGTGCAGCATTAGAAACATAGCTTGATTCTACATAGTTAGAGTCAACAACCGCAATAGTTGTATCAGTGGTTGCAAATCCTTTAAATGGAGTTTGAGTAAATGAAGTAAGCTGACTACTACTATTAGAAGACATTGATTTAATTGTCATTGTCTCCATCTGGTTAGTGGAAGCAGCTACTGGTGCTACAACTTTAGCAGATAAATCACGAACGTTTTTCAAGATTTTGAAAGAAGAAACTAAAGTAGAAGTGCCATCAGTTGGGTTAACCACTTTCTCTGTACCTACTAATACTAAGTCCGGTACTTTCTTACCGCTAAAGTCACCTAATGAAGGTCTCATTACGGTATAATTACCGAATGGGAAAGTAGGTAATTCGCCATATTTAATAATACCATTTGAAGTATTGTTATTAGCCAATGCCATAGAAGAAATTGCACCTACTCCAGTTCTAGTTCCACTGAAAATTACATCTGGATATCCGTCAGCATTGATATCTCCCCAAGTAGTTTGACCGGATTCAAATGGTTTTACATCTGCATTGGTTTGTAAGAACTGAACTGTTTTAGCTGCAGAATCAGCCCATTTGTTTTGATAAATTCTAAATACTTGACCAGTTGCTTGGCTGGTACCAGAAACTGCTAAATCTAATAGACCATCATTATTGTAGTCTACCAAGTCGATAGTAGCGTTTCTTAATGCTGGTAAAGTCAAAGATGTATTTCTTGCAAAAGTGATTGACTTATTGGTAGTATCTGTAGTATTCATATATACTTCGCCCAATCTTCTACCATTGAAATCATCATACATAATTGCGATATCGGTTTTTAAATCCTTATTGATATCACCCAAGCTTAAGATTACATTTGAAATACCATTATTCGTTAAAACAGCATCTAAATTATTGGTTAAAGCAGTTGCTTTAACACCAGCTTTATTAGAAGTAGCTGTATCTTTTTGGATACTAATAAATTTGAATACGCCATTTGCTTGGGCATCCAAACCAGTATAGATCATATCCTTATAGCCATCATTATCTAAGTCAACAAAAGCAATTTTTGGAGAAGACAATGGAGTTTGATTATAGATTGCTCCTGTAATTTCTTCAAATTTATAATTTCCTTTATTCTTAAAGATTTTTAATCTACCGCTTCCATTATTAAAGTCTGATCCTGCAACTGCCAAGTCTAAGTAATTATCGTTATTGATATCTACCCATTTTACTTCTGCATTAACAATTCCAGCAAATGCATCGCCGAAACCAGTTCCTGTTCCAGCTAAAGAATTTCTAGTTGAATCGTTTGGCAATTTATAGAATTTACCCCCCATATTTCTATAAAGACCTACAGGAGTATTTTGATTGCCATAATCAGACCCATTATTGGTGACACGACCTAAGTATAAGAAGTCAAACTTACCTGTATTATTTGCATCTGCCCATGCAAATGCTGGTTTTTCCAAAGGTTGAATTCTTGTATCCACAATACCACCTTGATTCAAGAACTGCCATGGATACTTCAATACAATGGTTTGGCTCTCTGCAAACTTAGAAGATGTATAGTTTCCATCTACTGCTTGAACAGACCAATAATACACACCTGGAGGTAATTCCATATAGTACTGATTAGAACCAATCAATGAAGTATTAGGCGTTAATAATTGGTCTGTTTTTGGATTTACTTGAACAACTCTTAAATCACTAGCACCAGGTTTAGTACCTAATTTCAAGTTATAGTACAAATTAGAACTCTTAGTAAGATCATCTTTAGCAGCATCCCATTGTAATAAGATACGACCTTGTCCTTGATCTATGAACTTTAAATTAGTTGGTTGACTGGGGGCTTTATTTCCATTATCGCCTTGATTGTTTAAGTAAATACCAGTTGAGCTTCCAACTGCCTTATTTCCACTTAACACTAAGTCCATACTACCATCAGCATTAGCATCACCCCAGCTGATTGCTGAGTTTGATAATTGAGGCACCCCAGCAATTTTAGCTAGAGTGAAATTACCAAATCCACCTTGGTTTAGATAAAATTTAGAAACAGGATTTGCTTTGGCATCTAAACCTGCAACCGTAATATCTAACAACCCATCATTGTTAAAGTCTACCAACTTAACATCTCCTTTTTCAATACTATCTAAAATAGTTGTTTGAGTATTGTAAATACTTCCATAAGAGAAGTAGTTCCCAAATTTGGCATTCTTACTTTCAATTGTTTGGTTTCTTACCAATAATAATTGCGGGAAATCAACAAATGAAGATCCATTATATTGTCTACCTGTTCCAATAGCAGCAATATCAATATCGCCATCACCGTCCAAGTCACCCACATCAAATTTGGCATCTCTCATTGCCATATTCATGTTGTAAGTATATCCATTATTGAATGAATTACCACCATAGTTATTGGTTGTAACTTTTGGATCCAAAATAGTATTCACACGGATACCGCCTTGAGGGTTATTATTGTTATCGTTACCAGCATAGATTAAATCTAAGTCACCATCTAAATCATAGTCTACGAATCTTGCATCCGCGTTATACAAATTAGGAATTACATTGTATTGATTAAACTCAGGATCTACAGTAAAATTACCCCTACCATCATTTTTATAAATATAAGAACGTGCGTTTCCTGTAGCATCTTGACCTGCTGTAAACATATCTAAAGTACCATTATTGTCATAATCACCAAACGCAATATTGGAGAATTTCAAACCTGCAACAGTAGATGGAGTATTCACTTCAAATACGCCTTGATTATTAATCAATAATTGGAAACTTACAGCAGATCCTGATTGACCAATAATTGCTAAATCTAACCAGCCATCGTTATTTATATCTACCCATTTTAAATCACCATACCTGAATGACTTATTGGTTAAATTTAAATCTGTAAATGTTCCACCGTTGTTTTGGTACACTTTTGTAACATTGCCTAAATCGTCATTTTGACCCATCACAGCAATGTCTAATAATCCATCATTATTGTAATCACCCCAAGAGAATTTAGCATTGAACAATCCAGGAATGGCATTTTCAACACTTTGTAATGGATCGGTTGGTGAGAATACCTTGGTACTAAAATTAGAGGCCAATCCAAATTTATTCACCATTTGTAAGGATATATAATATGGCTTTTTACTAGAAATATTTATATCTGAGAATTCTAGAGAATCAGGATAATTTCTAGCTACCACACGATCTACAATGATAGGAATGGTTGGATCTGATGCTCTATAGTTGTACGCATTATTAATAAATGCATTCTTATAAGTATCTAAGGTATCTACTTTAAGGTTTGCGAATAAATATGGATCGATTTTGTCCCTTGTTGGCGTCCATTTAATTTTTACTTTGTAACCATTATTAGATACTTTGATATCTGAAGCATTTACAGCAGCTGGTGCAGTAGGTTTGAATTCTTCTGTTCCTGCTGTTTGTAACCAAGATTTTACTGTGAAATTATTACTACTCCAGTTAACTGTACCATCAGCTTCAGGCTGATTCTCCATCCATAATAAATCTTTAAATCCATCATTATTTAAATCCATCAATCTTAGATTAAATAAAGACCAAGTTGTATTAGAATTAAATGGAATTGCACCTATTGATTTTTTCACAAATCCATTCAAATGATTGTTGATATAAGCATAGATTGAATTAGAGTTGTCTACAGTTACAATATCTTGGAACCCATCGTTATTAATATCTCCAATGGTTACTTTACCGTCATTCACAGAACCCGTAAATTGCATATTGCCATTTGCTGCAGTATAAGTTGCATCCAAATCATATAATCTATAGCTTCCGCCATTTACTCTAGTGAAAATTTGAACCTTTCTATTACTGTTAAAATCACCAATAAATAAGTTAGCACCCCAGTCTACATTTAACCCTGTATTGTACATATAGAATTTACCATCTTTCTTATTAGATACAAACACTACTAATGGGTTACCATTTGTCTGTCCTAATCCAATGGCACCAGCCCAATTTGTCATAGCAAATATATCTGGGATACCATCATTATTGACATCTGTAAACTTCACTAATCTTAATGCAGCATTGACGTTTTGTAATGAAGTATTAGAAAAATTAATAGCGGCATTTGGCTCCCACTTAACTTGATACATTGTTGCTACCAATTCTTCTTTACCATCAAAATTACCATCCATATATTCTGCAGCAGACTCAATTGACTGACTTACTGAAGTATTCCATTCATTATATTGGAAAGTTTTTTGATTCCACTTGTAAGTGAAATTAGTTTGCATACCCCAAGTATTATTCATATCCATGAAATTTCTTGGCGCATTTAAAGTATCAATATTAAATGTTAAGCTATTATTATTGACTAAATATGCTAATTGTGTATTGTTTTGTTGATTGTCTTTTTTTCTAAAGATGGTCACAAAGTCTACATCGTCATCTCCATTTACATTTATAGGACTTAGAATCTGCATATAGTCTGCTTTACCCTTTGCCAAATTAGTTACCTTGTTTAAACTAAATTTAATATTAGAACTAGTAGCAGATAATTTAGCAATATTTAAAACACTCATGGAGTCTGAAGCAACCCCACCTCTTGTACTATCAATTGATTTAAATTCTTGAGAATATAAAATCAACTTAGGTAAGGTAGGTGTTTTATCTGCACTGATATTAATTAAATTAATAGCACTCGCCACATAATTTCCATTTCTGCTTCCTGATCTAATATTAAATGATGCAGTATCTAAAGCAAATGATAAAGCTGGAACATAAACAGTATCTAAAGATGTCTTGATATTACTTAAACCAGTTTTAACTGCAGAAGCGCCTGTACCCACCGTTGCTTTTAAAGCATAGAAATATTCCCTATCTGATGGTAATACATCAGAAATGGTATTCTTAGTAATATCTACTGTAATTCCACTCAATGGAGCAATTGTATCCAAAGAATTTCTTACAGTATCTCTATATACCTGAACAGAAGCATAAGTATTAGAACTAACTGGGTTTTCCCAAGTAAGTGTAATATTCTTAGCAGATTTCTGTAATCTGGAAATTTGTGGAGCAGCTACACTATACTTGCTCTCAAATGCACCTAAATCAATTTTAGTGCCAGCTGGATTAGGTCTTGAATTATAATTATAATCATAAGCTAGTGCGTTTAATGTATCTGAAGAATTAGATCCAGTTAAAATTAAACGAGTAGCTCCTTTACCTAAAGCAGGTGAATTAGGTGATAAACTATAATCAAATGCTGCACTATTTACAAATTGTGGATCTATTACTTGATTGCTTGCATTTTGAGCAACAAATTTTGCATTATCAACTATAGAGTTTTCTATTCTGAATAGTTTTTCATTGAAATTACTATTGTATCCGTTTTCAGTGATAATTGAATTGAAAATCACCACTCCTCTTTCAGCTCCACAACAATTATTATTAAAGGATGAGTTGTTTACAAAAATACTATTTGCAAATTTGGGCACTTTTGTTTTAACATTATTCGTATCAACATATTGGATATTGAAAATACCGTTTTGTGTAGTATTATTAATAATCAAGCTATTGTTAAACAATGGCGCTGATTGATCAATATTAAATACATATTGAGAACTGTTATTAGTAAAAGTACAAGACTCAAAAATAGGATTTGAATTGAAATTAATATTAATTGCAGCTGGAGGTGTATTACCCCAATTAGTAAATGTGCTTCCAGAGAAAACTAATCCAATAATCTTATTTTGAGGTTTTGAATATATTACTTGCCCCCATTGATTTTGATCTTGAATATTTAAAATTGGTTTCGAACTTGGACTTAATGGATTAATAATTGCCTTGCCTAAATTCTTCGCTTTTAAAACAACTGTCTTATTAAAAATCTGTAGATCTTCAACATAGGTTCCATTATTTAACAAAATGGTATCTCCTGCAACACTATTATCAATAGCATATTGAATAGATTTTAAAGGATACTTATTTGAACCATTGCCAGTAGATGCACCCACTGTATCAATAACCCAAACAGCGTTTGGAGTATTAAATGCCAATTTAGAAGCTACACTAGTTGTACCTACACTATCAGCTACTTTAATATAATAAAAATACTTAGTATTTGCAGTTAACCCTCTATCAATATACATGGTGGTATCTACACTACTTGCAATCTTGTCTAATGACAATGCGTCTGTACCACGATAAACATTGTATTTTCTTTTAGCAACCGTATCTGTCCACTTTAATAAAATACTTCTTGGACCAGCAAATGTAGATAATGTATCAACGGCAGTTGGAGGTGTGTTAGGTTGTGCAAATAACTCATTGGATAAAGCACTGTATGATTTAGTGGTGCTTCCTTTATATGCTCTGACTCTATAATAATACTTAGTCAAATTTGTTAAAGCAGTATCTGTAATGATTAAGCTATCTGCCTTGTTAATAATAAAGGTTGGTGAAGAAGCATTTGAAGCAATTGTAGAGGTTGATCTAAATATTTCATAACCATCTATAGATCCATTCACTGGCTTTTTCCACTTCACAATGATACTCTTGTTTCCACCATCCAAAGAAGTTAATACTGGAGGTACGAAACCATATGGCGACTCAACAGCACCTATATCCGAATTGGTTCCAGCTGGGCCTGGTCTTGGATTACCGTAAATATCAGTAGTAGAAACTGTATTCGCATTACCATTACCAAAACTATTAACACCACTATTGATTAAAATGGAAGATGGATCTAATGCAAAAGTTGTGGTATCGCTAAAAGTTAAGTTAGAGTCAATAACACTATTGTAAAATGCCCCGTTAAGATTTGATAAGGTGTTGTATCCTGAAGAATTTGCAGGATCTGAATTAAAGAAGTTGTTTCTAAAAATATGTGTTGCCCCATTTCCATTGGTATTGGCCCTAGATTCATATTTATTTTTATGGAAAATATTATTTGATAAAAATACAAATGCTGTTTGAGAACTATTTTCAAAGATAATAGGAGGAGCGTAGTTAGAATAGAAAGTGTTATTAGTAAAGAATAAACTATCATTACTAGTTACTCTTATCAAAGTATGTTGGTTCAAGTCACCAACAACAGATCCATTGTATGCAAAAATATTATCTCTTATAATATTGTTACCACTTAACCAACCTCTAAAAATACCATAGTTTATCCAAACATTATTATTGTTTGGTCTTGTTATATCTGTAAAGTTGTTTATGAATTTATTTTTTTCAATTAAAATATTACTATTAGTAATTTCAATGTTTCCGTAGTTATTATCGAAAGTAGAGTTTCTAATGACTGTACTATCAATTAATTTTAAATATCGGATATCAGAAGTTCC
>JACCDH010304616.1_pt1 | contig 18910 bp, 18 predicted proteins | sample 7442481 | NCBI WGS metagenome assembly JACCDH01 (sample SAMN15323433, study PRJNA562643) | freshwater metagenome | isolation source: river surface water | place: USA:Blue River Watershed | collected 2017-08-15 | reverse complement strand
TCATTTCAATTAATTATTTTCGTTTTTTAGTTCATTAAGAATAATTTCTTTCAGTTGTTTTTGTGGAATGAGTAGTTCATATTCTGCTACACCTATGGGTTTGTTAATGTCTTGCAAGGCTATTTCTATATCGATGTGGTTTTTATCGGCACATAGAATAATACCAATAGAATTGTTCTCGTCGGGTTTTTTCTCTATTTTGTCTAGTAAGGTCAGATAAAAATTCATTTTCCCAATATACTCAGGTTTAAATTCGCCTATTTTTAGTTCAATGGCTATTAACGACTTGAGGTCTCTGTGAAAAAATAATAAATCAACAAAATATTCCTTTTCGTTATATTCTAATCGATATTGGTTGCCAATAAAACTAAATCCTTTGCCCAATTCCAAAATAAACGATTTATTTTTTTCTACTAATCTTTTTTCTAACTCACGTTCTTTTACCATTTTGGTTATACCCAAAAAGCCTAAATTATATTTATTTTTTAATAAATCTTCGGCCATTTCGGACCGTTCTGGCGGAAGCGTTGCTAAAAAATCATGGCTCTTATTTTTGTTAGTTTCGAGCAAAAATGTGTTAGATTTGATATAGTTTAGCAAAATATCTCTCGACCAGCCCATTACTAGTGCTTTGTTAGCATAGAAAAAAGCCTCTTCATCGGTTTTGGTTTTGCTCATTATTAATAGAATATGTCCCCATGGTAAAACTGCGACAGCTTGTCGCAGTTTTTCATCAACACCAAAAAATCGCTCATAAAACTTTTTCATATCCCACAGATTTCTGGGAGAAAGACCCATATCTGGAAAGTTTTTTTTCAAATCGAATGACAATTGCTTTATTACGCCACTTCCATGCGTTTCTGCTTGAACTTTTTCGGAGAGTAATTTGCCTAGATTCCAATACACCGATATAGTGGTTTGGTTTATCTTAATTGCAATTTGATTTCGAGCTGTTTGTATTTCTTGAATACATATACTCAATATTTCTGTGTAAATTATTGGAGTACTCATTCGGAATATTTTTAATGTTTTATCAAATCCACAAACCTAATTTTCTGTCCTTTGTTTTTCCAATCTTTTATAATGCAATAAATGCCGTTGTGCTTTTTGATATTATTTTTTGCACAGCCCTCACAAGGTTCTGTTTTGCTTTCAATATCGCCAAAAAGGTTTGCAGTTTCGACGGTTTTTGTGCCGCAACTACCGGGCACAACGCCTTTGAGACCGTCCATTTGCCATAGATTCCACGAAATAATATAGGCAATGTATTGAATGGATTTTAGCAAAGGTTCTTTGCCAAATTTTAGGGTATAATTTTCAATAAAAGTGATGAGCAATGCCTCACGAGCCAGTAGCAAACTGTCGCCCTGCCATTCATAACCATAGGTGTTTTTATAGGCAATTTGTGTCGCTTCTAGCCATTTGCCCGACTCGTCTATGTTTTCGTTAATTATTCTTAATTTTCTGTCTAATAGTCCGATGCGTTCTTCAATAGGAATAAAAACACCTGTTGTGGTGTCGTATCTGCTCACTAAATAGGGTGCTTCGCCACAGGTTATTTCAAGGCGAGTATCTCTTATATAATGTTTCCAAGTTTTCCCTTCGGGGAACTTAATTTTGTCTTTTGTGGGTTCCCAGCTTCGTTTTCCGTTGTCGTTTTTTTCGAAATTAAAAATGTTTTCTCTGCCAAACCAAGCATTGTCAACCAAATTATTCATAGCATTACAAACCCAGGATGGCGTGAAAACCTCAGCCATTTCTTTGGATCGGGTTTGTTGTAAAGTTTTGTGTTTGTGAACACGGGGCACAATGATGTGTCCGTTCTTGCCTGTAATGAGTTCTTTATGTATTTGAGATTTAAAACTGTATTGCTCTCCAAGATGTTCATAATTATTTGTAGCCCAAAAAATATTTTGTTGGGTGGTATGATCACGCAAAAGGATGTCAAGCACCTCGGGATATTTTTCGAGTAAATCGTTCTCTAATATGTCTATGGCTGCTTGCATTTATGCCTAATTGTTAGTTTTTAAAAGTTTTTTTACGTCAATTTTTAGAATATTGACTATGTCATTTATAGGCAAAAACAACTTTATATTTCTACTTATATTCAGGAAGATTAGCTCGGCTTCATTTTCTTATTATAGTTTTTCAAATATACTTTTTTTATTGCAAAAATGGCGGTTTTAACCAGTTTTTGCGTGAGAGATTACTTCACTTTACATTTATTTTCAATGCTGTTCTATGAACTTCGTTTGAAGCGACATCCTTTTGTGAAGCCCCGATGCCAATCGGGACTTCACAAAAGATATAGCGGATAGCTCGACCCTTGTGGTCACGCCCTAAAAATCCGCCAGGCTCAGTAAGACGAAAAAGCCCCAAGTTTCCTTGAGGCTTACACTATAAAATGATATAAAATTATCCCGCCAAAGCGTCTTTGATTCTTTTTAAAGCTTCTTTCAACAATTCTTCGCTGGTGGCATAAGAAAAACGGATACAGTTTGGGTTTCCAAAAGCATCTCCAGTTACCGTAGCTACACAAGCTTCGGCCAAAAGATACATCGAAACGTCATTGGCATCTTTGATTTCGGTTCCTTTCAATGTTTTTCCAAAGAATGAGGAAACGTCTGGAAAGACATAAAATGCACCTTCAGGAACGTTGATTTTGATTCCTAGAATTTCTTTTAACAATCCTACCACTAAGTCTCTACGACTGTGGAAGGCTTGAACCATATGATTCAAAACACTTGGGTCAGCATCAACAGCGGTAATTGCAGCTCTTTGTGCTACAGAATTTGCTCCTGAGGTTACTTGTCCTTGTATTTTTGTACAGGCTTTGGCAATAAATTCGGGTGCTCCGATGTAACCAATTCTGTATCCAGTCATTGCGAAAGCTTTGGCCAATCCGTTCACAGTAACTGTTTTTTCCAACATTCCCGGAATAGATCCAATGCTGCAAAAAGTTCCAGAGAAATTGATATGTTCGTAGATTTCGTCAGCAACCACAATTATGTTTGGGTATTTTTCTAATACTTTAGCAATTGCGGTCAATTCTTCTCTATTATAAACCGATCCTGATGGATTACATGGAGAAGAGAACCACATCATTTTTGTTTTTGGAGTGATAGCGGCTTCTAGTTGTTCAGGTGTAATTTTGAAATCAGTTTCAACAGAAGTAGGAACTTCTACCGGAACTCCGCCTGATAATTTTACGATTTCAAAGTAAGAAACCCAGTATGGTGCTGGCAAAATTACTTCGTCACCGTCGTTTAATAGTACTTGTGCAATGTTGTATAAAGATTGTTTCGCTCCTGTCGAAACCACAATTTGAGATGGTTTATAATCCAATCCGTTGTCTCTTTTGAATTTTCTGCAAATGGCTTCTTTTAAGTCTTGGTAACCATCTACTGGAGAATAGGTGCTGTAGTTTTCGTCGATAGCTTTTTTGGCAGCTTCTTTGATGAAATCTGGCGTGTTGAAATCGGGTTCACCCAAACTTAAACTGATAATATCTTTTCCTTGTGCTTTTAATTCTCTGGCCAATGCTGCCATTGCCAATGTTTGTGAAGTAGCTAAATTATTGATTCTGTCTGAAAGCAAATTGTTCATTAATTGTAATTTTTGGTTTATAAAGTTGGTTGTTTATTTTTTATTGCAAAGCGGGTTTCATTCCCAGTTCTTTTAAATGTTTGAAATGTGCCACGACTGCAGCTCTAAAAGATTGGTATTCGTAATAGGGTAATTGACATTCTTTTGCCGTTTCTTTTACGATTTTTGAAATTTTATCATAATGCACATGGCTTATATGCGGAAAGATATGATGCTCAATTTGGTGATTTAAACCACCTGTGTACCAGTTTACGATTTTGTTCTTTGGAGCAAAATTAACAGTGGTAAACAATTGATGCACTGCCCATGTATTTTCCATTTCTCCTTCTTGGTTGGGCACTGGATTCGTGGCTTCATCAACAACATGAGCCAATTGAAATACGATACTTAAGATTAATCCGGCAGTGTAATGCATCACGAAAAATCCAACCAATACTTTCCACCAATTGATTCCAATTACCATTGGTAAAACAATCCAGATGGCAATGTAGATAACTTTGGTTATGATTAATGTGGTCCAAAGGATCTTTGGACTTTTTGGTTCTCCATAAAAAAGTTTTCGCTTCAAGTAATTTTTCATTTGCTTGAAATCAGTCGTAATGGCCCAATTGAAAGTCAATAAACCATATAGAAATACGGCATAATATTGTTGGAACTTATGGAATTTATGCCATTGGGCAGATTTAGAAAAGCGCATTATTCTTCCTGCTTCCAAGTCTTCGTCGTGACCAATGATGTTTGTGTAGGTATGGTGCAAAACATTGTGTTGTACTTGCCAATTATGAACGTTCCCAGCTAATACATAAATGGTTCCTCCCATAAATTTATTTACCCAACTTTTGGTTGAATACGAACCGTGATTGGCGTCGTGCATCACGTTCATACCAATTCCAGCCATCCCGATTCCCATAACAATGGTCAAAAGCAAATGTATCCAAAATGGCATTGGCAAAGTGAGTATTAAAAAATAAGGTACTAAGAAAACAGTAAAAAGGATTACCGTTTTCAAATGGATTTTCCAGTTACCTGTTTTTGGTATGTTGTTTTCTTTGAAATAGCTGTTCACCCGAGAGTTAAGCGTTCTGAAGAATTTTAAATTGTCTTGCTTCGCAAATGTAGGAGCGATGTTGTTCATCTTTATTTTTTAATGTGATGCAAAGGTAATTATTAAAAATTTTCAATCTGTAAAATTGAGTTAAATATTCAAAACTAAAAACTGTACTTTTGTTAAAATTTTAAACGATGAAAGAGATTCTAAAGCAATTTCCTAATTTAACCGAACTTCAAAAAGAACAATTCGAAAAACTGGATTTTTTATACCACGATTGGAATGCCAAAATCAACGTAATTTCACGAAAAGATATCGACGAATTATACACCAAACACGTTTTACATTCGTTAGGAATTGCTAAAGTCATCCAATTCGAACCTGGAACTTTTGTCTTGGATGTTGGAACTGGCGGAGGATTTCCTGGGATTCCATTAGCGATTCTTTTTCCAGAAACGCGTTTTTATTTGATTGATGTTATTGCCAAAAAAATAAAAGTGGTTCAGGCTGTCTCCGAAGCATTGGAACTCAAAAACGTGAAAACCGAACAAATGCGTGCCGAACTAGTCAAAGGCGATTTCGATTTTATCGTAAGTCGTGCCGTTACCAATATGCCTGATTTTGTATCTTGGGTTAAAGACAAAATCAAAAAGAAAAGCAAACACGAACTCAAAAATGGAATTCTCTATCTCAAAGGCGGCGATTTAACCGAAGAATTAAAGGATTTTCCAAAAGCCACGGAATATAATTTATCGGACTTTTTTGAAGATGAGTTTTTTGAGACTAAGAAAGTAGTGCATTTGCCGTTGAAATTTGTAGTCTAAATAGTATTGACAGTATCGAATTTTAACTTCAAAACAAAACAAAATTAAATGATGAACAAACTACAATCAATTTGCGTTTTATTGGTGTTATTTTTAACAGCCAACGGAAATGCACAAAATACAGACATGGGAAATTGGTTTCTTTATATAGGGAACCAAAAAATCAACAATCGCTGGAATTGGCACAATGAACTGCAATATCGAAATTATAATTTCGCCGGAGATATAGAGCAATTATTGATTAGAACTGGAATTGGATATAATTTAACCGAAAACAATAATAACCTTTTGTTAGGTTATGCTTACATTCATTCAGAACCCTATATTGCGGGAACGGATGAAAAATCTAGCACCAATGAACATAGAATCTTTCAGCAATTTATTTCCAAAGAAAAATTTGGAAGAGTAAATATCCAACACCGGTATCGTTTTGAACAACGATTTATAGAAGAGGATTTCAAGATGCGAGCGCGTTATTTTCTCTCTTTGAATGTTCCCATCAACAAAAAAGAAATGGAAAAAAATGCGGTTTATGCTTCGGCTTATAACGAAATTTTCATCAATACCCAACCCAATTATTTTGACAGAGACCGTATTTATGGCGGTCTTGGCTATTGTTTCAATAAAAATTTTAAAGTTGAGGCTGGTGTAATGACACAAATTCTCTCAAATTCCAGCAGAACCCAATTTCAAATTATGTTTTTTAATAGTTTGCCATTTTAGGAGTTTTAGACAATTTAAAACTAAACCCACAAGAACTCAAACTACTTGAATTCTTGTGGGGTTTTAAATTTTGATTATTTCCAATTCCCCCTTTGCTTCGCCAGTTCGCTGTCGCTCGTGTGGGGGTTAGGGGGCTATCCCAAAAACGGGTATCTATAATCTTCCGGAGTTACAAAAGTTTCCTTGATGGTTCTTGGAGAAGCCCAACGCAATAAATTTAATGCTGAACCTGCTTTGTCATTGGTTCCTGAGGCTCTTGCACCACCAAAAGGCTGCATTCCCACAACGGCTCCTGTAGGTTTGTCGTTGATGTAGAAGTTTCCGGCTGCGTTTTGCAAAGCAACAGTGGCCTGCTCAATCGCATAACGATCTTTACTGAAAATGGCTCCTGTTAAAGCATAAGGCGAAGTAGTGTCAACTAGTTTTAAAGTTGTTTCCCATTGGTCGTCTTCATAAACAAAAATCGTCATTACGGGTCCAAATAATTCGGTTTCCATAGTGGTGTAATGAGGATTTGTAGTTACAATTATCGTCGGTTCTATAAAGTACCCAACAGATTTATCATAGTTACCACCAACGATTATTTCTGCATCCGAATCTTTTTTGGCTTGGTCAATGAAACTTGCCAATTTGTCGAAAGAACCTTCATGAATTACTGCGGTTATAAAGTTGCTAAAATCCTCTGGCGAACCCATTTTCATCGATTTTACATCCAGGATTAATTGTTCTTTGATTCCTTCCCAAAGGCTTTGCGGAACATAAGCTCTTGAAGCTGCTGAACATTTTTGACCTTGAAACTCAAAAGCGCCTCGGACGATTCCGGTGGCAACTTGTTTTATATTGGCACTTGGATGCGCTACGATGAAATCTTTTCCACCCGTTTCACCCACAATTCTTGGGTAAGTTTTATAGTGGTGAATGTTGGTTCCTATTTTGGACCAAATCTCTTTGAATACATGCGTAGAACCCGTAAAATGGATTCCTGCAAAATCACGACTTTCAAGGACAGTATCCGTAATCATCAAAGGATCACCAAAAACGACATTGATAACGCCGTCAGGAAGTCCCGCTTCTTTGAAAATATCGATGATGATTTTTGCAGAGAAAACTTGGCTATCGCTAGGTTTCCAAATCACAACATTTCCCATCATGGCGGCACTTGCGGGAAGATTTCCTGCTATGGCGGTGAAGTTGAAAGGCGTAACAGCATATACAAAACCTTCAAGTGGACGATATTCTAATCGGTTCCACATATCCGAATTGGATTTGGGTTGGTCACTGTAAATTTGGGTCATGAATTCTACATTGAAACGTAAAAAATCTATGAATTCGCAGGCCGAATCAATTTCGGCTTGAAATACATTTTTAGATTGTGCAATCATTGTTGCTGCATTTATTCTGGCGCGATAAGGTCCGGCAATTAATTCAGCTGCTTTTAGAAAAATGGCTGCGCGTTGTTCCCAAGCCATATTTGCCCATTTTGTTTTCGCCTTAAGTGCGTTAGAAATGGCGCTTTCTATATGGTGTTTTTCGGCAAGATGATAAGTTCCCACGATGTGTTTATGATCGTGTGGAGCAGTCATGTTGCGGGTATTCCCGGTTCTGATTTCTTCGCTTCCAATGTATAGCGGAACATCAATGAATGTATTCCACATTGTTTTATAAGCGGCTAGAACGGCAGCTTTTTCAGGGGAATTGGGTGCATACGATTTTACGGGTTCGTTTACGGCTTTTGGCGCATTGAAAAATCCTTTAAGCATATCTTTATTTTTTGAGAATTATAAAATTTTCACAAAAGTACAAAGGATTGTTTTAAAAATTCGCAATTAATCGTTTAAATCTGATGATACTATTTTTCGATTTAGGGTAGATCGAAATAAAAACTCCAGACTGAGAATTGCTATTTTTTCTTGTAATTGTACGCGACTAAAGGAAGCTCCTAGAATTGCATTAGAAAAAAAATTTTTTGAAGGAGGAGTTGTAATGGTGAACTGGACACAAGCATGGCGAACTGACGAAGTAAATTGCTTCCAGAAAAAACATTGAGATTGCTTGTTCCTTGAAATGACTATTAATTCATTGCAAAAGGCGCACACAATCTAAAGGTCGGTACAATAACCTTGAAATTTTTTGTAGTGGTAAAATTAATCATATTAAAATAACCTTTCATTGCTCCGTAGGGCGAAGCCAAAAGACAACCAGAATTGTAAGTATGCAATTCGCCAGGTTTTAAAACGGGTTTTTTGCCAACAACACCTTCGCCATCTACCACTTCATTACTGTTTAAGGAATCGAAAATTTCCCAATGGCGTGAAATTAATTGTACTGAATCCTTACTGTGATTTTCGATTGTGATTTCGTAACTAAAAGCAAAATGAATCTTATAGTTTTTGAAGTAAGTACCTTCAAAACTAGTCTTTACCGAAATTTTTATGCCTCTAGTGATTTGTGAAACCATAGCAAAGTATTACAAATAAGTTTGATAATTGCAAATTTACAATAAAAAAGACTTAGTTGTGTTTTTTTAAGAAATGTTTTTTAATTGGTGATTACATTTGAATTTGCCGTAGCTTTACCTATTACTTTTTGGTAGCGGTCATTATTTTCGCGGTAATACACTAAAATGGTGTAATCATTTTCTGTTTGCCAATAATTTCCATCTATGGCATTTTCTCCATCGATATTTCCTTTTTCGTCAGCGATTTGGTATTGAAAATTGATGAATCCTTGTTTGATGAGAATGGCTTTTTCGTAAATATTTTTTTCTTTGTTGAAATCCATTTTATATTCTGGAGATAAGCTGTAATTATTGAACATTCCCGTAACATAAATACCTTTATTTTTCATAAAAGCGGGAGCAGAAAGACTAAAATAAACCCAAGCATAATCGGCTTCAATTTCGTTTTTAACAGCACCAAGGTTACGAACCACAAAATTTCCATTCACATCTGGATTTACTGAATATGGGTAATTCCCTCTGGCATTATGGGTATATAAATGGGAATTATATATTCCATTATTCGAATCTACACGAGATATATTGTTTCCGGCTGATCGTATATTGCTATTATCAAAATATAGAAACTCGTTTCCGGCCCAATATTGAGTTTCTGTATCATATTTGTATATTAAATCATTGCCAATGGTGTATTGAGGAACGATGTTTTTTATAGCGTTATTGAATTGTCCGTTTTGAAACAAAGCCACTTTTATATTCTTCAGAGGGGTTTGAAAATTGATAACAAGAGACTTTATCGAAAATTCGATATTGTGTTTATAGTCTAAATAATTTGCGGTTCGGGCTCGCCTAATCTGCATAGGAATAGTTACTAGATCTTCGTAAACAATGAATTTTCGTGACAAAATTACTTCTCTACTTTCGTCTAAAATTTTTAGGATGTAATTTCCACTGATGCGCAATTGCATAAACTGATTGGGAATCGGTAATTTGTAATGCGAGTAGATTTGTAAGGTGTTTACAGAGTTTTCGTACTGTATGATTCTTTGGCCATCAAAACCAGTCATATACTCATTTTTTGGTATCTCTGTTGGCTTCCAATTGTAGTCACAATGTACAATTTCAAAGTAATAATTGGCTTCATTTCCGAATAAATCATCAAATTGAAATTGGAAACCATCTCCTAATTTGAATATTGGAATTACATTTTCGTTGTTTTGCACAAAAGAAGCTGTTTTAATATTATAAGGTGGAATGACCTCTGATTCTGTTTGTGCAACAGCCAGATTAACAATAAAAATTAAAACTATTTTATAAAAAAAATCTTTAGACATTGTATAGTGGTTGGAATTTGTAAATATTAACGAATATACTTGAATATTATTGGGTATTTGTACAAACGGAATTGTCAGTTCTTTTGTTTTTGAAAATAAAAAGCAGGAATAAATAACAACAAAAATAGTGGTTGAATCAAAAATCGTCGAATGTAAAACAAGCCCATTTTATAGGTTTCTCCACTTTTTAAAAGTATAAAAAAGAAAGCTGCCGTTAGAACTATAAAAAAAATTAAATATAAAAATGCTGCAAATTTTATGGCATCAATATCTTTGAATAAGACGTAGATTATGGCTAATGAAATAATGGTATTAATAAAATAGCGAAATAGTAAACCTATAAATAGTTTGAAATTGTTTATTTCTGGAATAGCCAAATTGTAATAATCCAATTTAAAATAATTCAAAAAGGGGTCATAGAACAAATTGTCTTCGTAAGCTCGAATGAGAACCAAAGCCAAGACAAATAACATTGCCAATACAATTCTTAATTTATGATTGAATATTTTTTTTAGCATATTTAGAAAATTTATTAACCCAAATAATCCACAAAATAAAAACGATTCCGTAAATGAACAAAGGAAACAAAACTCCATGCAAAAAATGTCGCTGTTTTGGATAATAATACATCAATACACATAAAAGAGCTATTCTAATAACGTTCAGAATATGAATGAGAATACTTCCGCTAATGATATACAAAATGGTAGGCTTGATTTTTTCTGAAAACGCAACGATGAATGAAATAAACAAAATGATTACACTCAAAGCATTGCATCCTTCTATGATGCGGGCCATTTTTCTTTGCTTGTAGTACAAATTTACAGCAGGTTCTTTTAAATTTGGAGTTGTTTTTACTTCGCAATTAAAAAAAATCAAAACATTCTCTGTTTGTTGTGCTACAAGTTTTGTAAAACTATCCGTTTCATTTTTTTTTACATCAAATTGACTAAGATAGCTTTGATAAATAAACGTTAACAGTAAGTAAGTCAACAAAAACTTACCTAAAAAAAGTAAAAATGGTTTATAGAGAATAAAATATTTTTTCAAAATCGAATTTTTAACAAATTTAATTAAAAATAGAAAGTGTCTTTAATTTGGGAGACTTAATTTTATTTTTGTTCTTAAAAAGGGTTTTTATTTTCTTTCTTACTATTTATTTCTTCCCATACCCACTTCGTACTTCCCACATTTTTAAATACATTTACAAAAAATATATGACTATGACTTTCGAAGAATTAAAACCAAAAGTAACCGAAATTACTTCAAATTCCAATACATCTATAGAAGAAAAACTCTTAAAAATATGCGAACTTCTTCATAACACCATTGATTACTACAATTGGGTGGGGTTTTATTTCTCCAATCACGAGACCAAGACCTTGCATCTAGGACCTTATGTTGGAGCAAAAACCGATCATACGGTTATTCCTTTCGGAAAAGGGATTTGTGGTCAAGTAGCCATTTCCAATGCTAATTTTGTAGTTCCTGATGTAGCTGCTCAGGATAATTATATTGCTTGTAGCTTTACAGTTAAATCCGAAATTGTGGTGCCTATCTTTGTAAATGGAAAAAACATAGGACAAATAGATATTGACAGTCACGTTCTGAATCCGTTTACGGAAGCAGACGAACGGTTTTTGGAGTTTCTGAATGAAAAAATTTCCAAAATGTATTATTAGATTATATTTGCTTTTTTATATCAAAACCCTTCTATGAAATCAATTCTATTTGCTGTTCTATTCCTTTTAGTTCCAAAGCTTTGTATATCTCAAGGCATAACCGATAATGACTTGGTTACTTATCTTGATGAAAATTTTAAATTGGGTACAGTTGATAATTACCGCTACTTGGAGGTGATTAAAAATTACAAATTTGCAGATAGTGCTACATATCAAGTGCGGGTTTATTATAAATCGGGTAAAATTCAAATGAGAGGCGCGACAACAAATAGAGAAAAGATTCATAAGACTGGGAATTTTATATATTATTACGAAAATGGGAATAAAAAATCTGTAATCAATTATCTTGATAATAAGCCAGTAGGCGAGTTTTACGAATTTTACGAAAATGGTAAAAAAAAATATGTTGGTGAGCAAACAGATGATGAGAATTTAGTTATTCCAAACAAAAAAATAAAAAACTATTGGGACGAAAATGGAGTTCAAATTGTTACAGATGGATTTGGTTATTTGGATAATGAATACGGCAAAGGAAAATTATTCAATTATGTGAAAGATAGTATTTGGTCGGGATCTATTAAAAACACAAAATCCACTTATATCGAAAAATACAACAAAGGAATTTTTGTTTCAGGGGTATGCATAGATTCTAACAAAGTAGAAAACAAATACACAGTTATGGAGTCCAAACCCTATCCCAAAAAGGGTATGGCTGATTTTTATGAATACATAGGAAAAAATTACAAAACGCCCAACATTCAGGGTCTAAAAGGAAAAGTCTTTATAACATTTGTTGTCGATGCAGAAGGTAAAATTGTGGAGCCCAAAATCCTTAGAGATTTGGGTCACGGAACCGGTGAGGAAGCCATTCGGGTTTTGAAAGGGTATGGAATTTGGATTCCTGGAGAGCAACGAGGGCAAAAAGTGAGATGTTCTTTTAGCTTACCTATTAGCATTCAAAATTCAAACGAAAGGAATGATGAGCAAGAGAATGGTTTGAATAGTTTTTCACCCCAAGCAACACGTAGGCGCCAATTTAATAATGGCTATTAAACAAAAATTATATTTGATGCCTTTAAAAAAAATAAATTTTATAAGCGTTTTCTGTCCAACTCTCCAATTTTGTTTGGAGAGTTTTTTTTGGTTTTTATTCTGCAAAGTTTTTTTGGTGATAATCTCTTTTTTAATTTTATTTCGTACATTTGTTTAATTAAAATTTAAAATAATTAAACAAAACAATTTTCAATTTGCTATTTTTTAAAATTGAATTTTAAGTATTTACCTAAATAAAAATGAAAAACAACAAACCCGATAATATTGTATTCTCAGAAGAAAAGGGGTACAATGCAAGCCTATTGCCTTACGGGACAACCGTAGGCGCACCCACAATCAGAACCGATGATGTTGTTGCTTGGAAAACAAGAGGCATTCATCAACTCAACAAAGAGTTTGAAAATAAGTTTAACGAACTCAAACAGCAGTATCAAAATTTGATGGAGGAATACCAGTGGAACGATTTAGTATATAATGCTAAGTTTTCATTTGAACCAGTTATTGGTGAAGTGTATCATTTGTACAAAGGTGATGATTCCAATCATTTTCTTTCATTGATTGGTCCAACTGAATGGAACAAAGAACATATTGCTACATTCAAACTGAATAGCGACAAAAAATGGGTTCATCAAAACACAAAACATTCTGTTTAATATTTTTTTAAAATGAAAAAACACTTTTCTTACGAAATGGTAATGAATTTGCCGAAGCATTATAAAACCCATTTGATCAATAGTCTTGGAGGTTTCAAAAGTGTTTCTTTATTAGGAACAATCAATAGTTCAGGTCAGACTAATTTGGCCATATTCAGTTCGATTTTTCACATTGGAGCCAATCCTCCTTTGATAGCTTTAATATTCAGACCCAGTCCACCGGAACGTAATACACTGACAAATATTCTAGAAACAAAATATTATACCATTAATCACATTAATGAGGAAATATATACACAAGCCCATCAAACATCGGCTCGGTATGATGATGCAATTTCTGAATTTGAAGTAACGGGCTTGCAAGAGGAGTATAAAAATGATTTTATTGCACCTTTTGTAAAAGAAAGTAATATACAAATGGGAATTGAATTTAAAGAAAGAATTGATATTACCATCAATAATACCATTATGATTATTGGCCAAATCAATGAAATTTTTGTACCCGAAGATTGTCTTGGTGAGGATGGATTTATCAATATTGAAAAAGCCAATACCATCACTTGTTCAGGATTGGACAGTTATCATAAAACCCAGCAACTAGATCGACTAAGTTATGCTAAACCTAATAAAACTTGTATATCGTTATTGTAAATTATGACAAAAAGAGCGGTAAATATCGTCTGGTTTAAGCGCGACTTGCGTTTTATAGATAACGAAGCTTTGTATGCAGCGCATCAATCCCATTTGCCGCTTTTGTTGGTCTATTTTTTTGAGCCATCGGTGATGCATTATGACGATTCCGATGTCAGACATTGGCGTTTTGTTTACGAATCGTTACAAGATTTGCAAAAAAAACTAGAACCCTTTGGCGGAAGAATCTACTATTTTCATAATGAAGTCGAGGCTACATTTTCATCACTTTTAGAACATTATGAGATACTAACTGTTTTTTCACATCAGGAAATTGGCAACAAAATCACTTTTGATAGAGACATTGCGATACAAGCATTCTTTCAAAATCACAACATTAATTGGAACCAATTTCAAATGCACGGTGTGATCCGAAAACTAAAATCAAGACAAGATTGGGACAAACGCTGGGAAGCTGTCATGCGTGGCGAAATAAGAACAATTGATTTAAAAAAATTAAAGTTTGAAAAATTAAAAGACTCTTTGTTCGAAAACTTAAAAGGCGAAAACTTAAGTTTAGATATTACGAACCCTAACAAAAATTTCCAGCAAGGTGGCGAAAATATGGCTTGGCGATATCTAGACAGTTTTGTCAAAGAACGCTATGTCAATTACAGCAAACACATTTCAAAACCCGCTCTTAGCCGGAAAGGTTGCAGCCGATTGTCTCCCTATTTGACTTACGGAAATATCAGTATGAGAATGGTGTATCAATATACCAATCAATTTTATGAAACTTCTAAAAACAAACGCGCGATTCTCAATTTTGTTTCGCGTTTGCATTGGCATTGTCATTTTATTCAAAAATTTGAAGATGAATGTCGAATGGAATTCGAAAATGTCAATCGGGCTTATGATTCATTAGTTAAACCAAAAAATGAAACTTATATCAAAGCTTGGCAAGAAGGCAAAACCGGCGTTCCAATTGTTGATGCTTGTATGCGCTGTTTGGTCGCAACGGGTTATATCAATTTTAGAATGCGAGCTATGGTGGTTTCTTTTTTTACCTTCAATTTATGGCAAGATTGGCGAGAATTGCATTTTCTTGCAAGGCAATTTCTGGATTACGAACCAGGCATTCATTATCCGCAAATCCAAATGCAATCTGGAACGACTGGCATCAATACCATCCGAATTTACAATCCCATAAAAAATTCCGAAGAACACGATTCCGATGGAGTTTTTATCAAACAATGGATTCCGGAATTGGCAGAAGTTCCAATTAGTTTACTGCACGAACCTTGGAAAATGAACGAAATGGAACAACAATTTTACAATTGTAAAATTGGAGCAGATTATCCCGAACCCATTGTAGATATCGAAGAAACAAGAAAATACGCAAGCAATATCGTATGGAGTTTTCGTAAAAAAGAAGAAGTAAAGCAAGAAGGAAAACGAATTTTACAAAAACACTTGAGTAGAGAGCCAACTTCACAAAGTAGCGTTTTGTGAATCACTCATTCAGAACTTTTTTCAGAATAAAATCTAAATAAACTTAAAAATGAGAGGAATAAAAAAGCAAAACCTGCCCTGTAAAATTTGTATGGTTTGCCATAGACCTTTCGCTTGGCGGAAAAAATGGGAAAAAGTTTGGGGCGAATTGAAATATTGTAGTGATAAATGTAGAATGAATAAAAAATAATTTAGCCACAGTTTAATTGATTTTAATGATTTGGAAATCTCTAAATTAGTAGCAAAAAACAACTAAAATGTCAAAAACATTACGATTAATTCTCGGCGATCAATTAAACTTAAATCATTCTTGGTTTGAAACCAAAGATGATTTGGTTACTTATGTTTTGATGGAAATTCGTTCAGAAACGGATTATGCCACCCATCATATCCAAAAAGTTGTAGGCTTCTTTTCGGCAATGCAAAATTTTTCAAACGAATTAAAATCGAAAAATCATAACCTAATTTATTTTCATTTGAATGATGCCAATAATTTGCAATCCTTCGATAAAAACTTGCAACAGTTAATCGAAAAGGAAGGCTTTACACATTTCGAATACCAATTGCCCGACGAATATCGATTAGACGAATTACTCAAGAATTTTTGCAATACGCTTACCATTTCAACATCGGTTGCAGATTCCGAGCATTTTATGAGTTCCAGAAGTGAATTAGGCGATTTTTTTGAAGGCAAAAAAACATTCCTGATGGAAAGTTTCTATCATTATATGCGAAAAAAGCACAATGTGTTGATGCAAGGCGATAAACCTTTGACAGGAAAATGGAATTATGATGGCGAAAACCGTAAAAAATTACCCAAAGACCACAAACCAACTCCGCCATTGGTTTTTAATAATTATGTTTCGGAAATTCTAGTTGAAATCCAAAAAGCCAACATTAAAACCATTGGAAACATAGATGCCAAAGACTTTGTTTGGCCTACAACCAGAAAGCAATCTTTAGAATTATTGGATTTTTTCGCTACGGAATGTTTGTCGCTTTTCGGGAGTTATCAAGATGCGATGATGCCTAACGAATGGTCTTTGTATCATTCTAGAATTTCTTTTTCGATGAATATAAAATTAATTTCTCCTTTGGAAGTTATTAATCGAGCCATTCAAGAATGGGAAAATCGCCCAGAAGAAATCGAATACAATCAGTTGGAAGGTTTTGTCCGGCAAATCATTGGTTGGAGAGAATATATGCGAGGTATTTATTGGAACAAAATGCCCAATTATGCCATGATGAATTATTTCGACCACGAAAATAAATTACCCGATTGGTTTTGGACAGGAAAAACAAAAATGAATTGTCTGAAAGACGCTATTAACCAATCCTTGAATTATGGCTATGCACATCACATTCAACGGTTGATGATAACTGGGAATTTCGCACTTTTGGCTGGAGTTCATCCAGACGAAGTCGATGCCTGGTATTTGGGAATTTATATAGATGCTATCGAATGGGTCGAAATTACTAATACACGTGGAATGAGTCAGTTTGCCGATGGCGGAATTGTAGGCACAAAACCGTATGTAAGTTCGGCTTCGTATATTGACAAAATGAGTCATTATTGTGGCAGTTGTTACTATAAAAAAGCAATTAAAACCGGCGTAAAGGCCTGTCCATTCAACAGTTTATATTGGAATTTTTACGACAAAAACGAAGATAAATTAGGCACAAATCCACGAATCGGGATGATGTATAATGTTTGGCGAAAAATGCAACCCGAAGCCAAAGCCGAATTGTTGCAACAAGCCGATTATTATTTGAAAAACATCAACGAGTTATAGCCCCCTAGCCCCCAAAGGGGGAACTGTTGGCTTGAAAATATTAATAATTAACCCTACTGACCCCTAGTAGGAATTCCCCCTTTGGGGGTTAGGGGGCTAATATGAAAACCTCCATACTTTGGTTTAAAACCGATTTAAGATTAGAAGATAACGAAACACTTGTCAAAGCCATTGCACAAAGCGATCAAGTTGTTCCTGTGTATTGTTTTGACGATTCTCATTTTGAAACTACGCCTTATGGATTTAAAAAAACAGGCAGTTTCAGAGCTCAATTTTTATTAGAATCGCTAGAAGATTTAGATAAAAACCTGCGAAAGTTGGGTTCAGGTTTAGTAATTCTAAGAGGAAAACCAGAGGTAGAAATTCCGAAAATAGTAAACGAAAACAAAGCACAAAAAGTTTTTGCGAAACGAGAAGTGGCTTTCGAAGAAAAACAAACCGAAAAATTAGTTCAAGCCGAGTTGTTTAAACTACGATGCGAATTGGAGACTTTTAGCACAAGCACATTGTACCACGCAGAAGATTTGCCTTTTTCGATAAAAGATATCCCAGATGTGTTTACGAATTTCAGGAAGAAAACAGAGAAAGATGCCATTATTCGAAAGCCATTCGAAAAGCCAACACAAATGAATTCGCCAGAAATTCCGGAAATGGAATTACCAACTTTAGAAGATTTGGGTTTGGTTTTTTCATCAATCGATTCTCGTGCCGCAATCCAATTCAAAGGAGGCGAAACTGAAGCTTTAAATCGTTTGAACCATTATTTTTACGAAACAAAAAGTTTGTCTAGTTACAAAGAAACCCGAAACGGAATGGTTGGCGCGGATTATTCGTCAAAATTTTCGGCCTGGTTGGCTATGGGTTGTATTTCTCCACGGTTTATTTACAATGAAGTCAAAAAATATGAAAAACAATTTGGCGCCAATGATTCTACTTATTGGCTAGTTTTCGAATTATTGTGGCGTGATTTTTTTCGTTTTATATTCAAAAAACACCAAACCAAATTTTTCTTGTATTCGGGAATCAAAACAGATAAAGTCAATTCGAAATCTTTAAACGAAAAATTACTTTCACAATGGATCAATGGAACAACAAATTCTGATTTCATCAATGCCAATATGCTCGAATTGAAACTGACCGGTTTTATGAGCAATAGAGGAAGACAAAATGTAGCGAGTTATTTTTGCAATGAACTCAATATGGATTGGCGATTGGGCGCCGCCTATTTTGAAGAACAATTAATAGATTATGATGTGTGTAGCAATTGGGGGAATTGGGCTTATTTGGCCGGAGTAGGAAATGATCCACGCGGTCATCGTTATTTTAATATCGAAAAGCAAGCGAGTGATTATGATAAAAATAAAGCATTTAGAGATTTGTGGTTGGACAAAATTAACTCATTTTAAACTTTAGTTGTGGAACAAAAATTAGTACATTCGCTTTCTAATAATTGCTTTTATGAAAACTATTTCAGTACACGACAATAAATTCATAAACATTGATATTGAATACATTAACATTTGAGATAACTACTCTTGACAGATATTCTAATCCGTGTTTAAAAATACTTATTTCTCTATGTCCATGTTTTTTA
>JACCDH010462431.1_pt1 | contig 18917 bp, 16 predicted proteins | sample 7442481 | NCBI WGS metagenome assembly JACCDH01 (sample SAMN15323433, study PRJNA562643) | freshwater metagenome | isolation source: river surface water | place: USA:Blue River Watershed | collected 2017-08-15 | reverse complement strand
TCATTATTAAAAGCAATAAAAGTTGTATTTAAGTTGCTTTAAACCTCAATCTCCAACTTAATTATTTCTAATTAAAGTTTGCTTGCAACTATTAGTCAGACTGGCTTTTAATCACCATGGATATCAATAGGAATATAGCCTGCAGACCATTGAGGCTCAGGAAAATATCGCTGTCCATCCACTCAAAAGCATGTCTTAAATGCAACCTTAGTTGTATTCAAGGGGGGGGGGGTATTAAAAGCTTTCCAACTTAAGAAGTGCGAAATTCTATAAATTTGATTTCTAATAAAAAAGTCATTCAATCCATCAAAAATGCATTGAAGGGCGGTAGCGTGGCTGAAATTTTAGTAACAGATTTAGGCTCATTTATAAACTCATGATTCAAAAAATAATAACGATGACAGTTTTTCTTAATTGTTAAAAATTCATTGAAGAAAGTCATTTAATTCAATGAACAAAATTATTCTTTTAGGCCATCCAAGCTCTGGTTTTGGAGCGGTAGAGAATTTATTGAAGCAGTCTGGCATGAAGACTGCTTTGCCGTCTAAGCGCGATAACTTATCACCAGAGGCTATCACTGATACCTTGTGTAAAGCCCATGACTGCGCTTTACTTGATGATGTGATGAGTGAAGATGAGTTCCATCCTCAACAAGTTGGAACAGTCTGGCATGGTCTGGCTTTAGACCTTTTGTTGGGTAATTTGGATCAAGAACTTTGGGGTTGGGCTGATTCAAGATCGATCTTTTGGTTAGATTACTGGTCTTCACTAGATCCGCATGCCACTTTTGTGATGGTTTACGATCACCCAATCAGCGTTTTGCGATCAAATGCCAGTTTGCTAGCAAATGGTGATTTAGAAATGGTTGTACCAAGGTTATTGGAAAACTGGCAAGCTTATAACGGTGCCATGTTGCGTTTCTACTCTCAGCACCCTGATCGCTGTTTATTGGTAAATTCTCAGAGAGCCAAAGAGCAATTAGATAATTACTTGGTTGACCTGGGGGATAGGCTGGGTACGAAGAATTCTGCGAACCTTTATTTGCCGGCCGATTTCAAACAAGATCAAAAGCAAATCAAAGAGCAAGTACAAGAGAGAAATCTAGAGAAAGTACAACAGCAAGACCATACTAAAGAGACTTTGCTGAGCTCTGATCAAAAATTTAATGCAGACATAGTAGGTAAGCCATCATCTTTAATGGCTGCAATTAACAACACTGCACTTAGTAATAAAAGCGAATTAATTAATTGGTTTGGTGGTGATAGTGCATTCGATCAACACTTACTTCTTCAACTGTTAAGTGACTATCCTCAAGCTACTCAAATATTCGAAGAATTAGAAGCTGCTTCTACAGTCTCAAGTAATTCTGAAAATGAAATAAATAACATTCATCCAGGTCAAGCATGGGTGCAATTTATTCAGCAAAGACAGGCTATAGCTGATGTTGTCATTCATTTTTATGAGCAACTACAAAAACAAATTGCTGAAATAGAAACACTTCAACAAGAAAAAAATGAGTTATCAAATCAACTAACTGATGAATCTAAATTCAGAGAAATAGAGCATGCAGCAAAAGAAACTCTCATTCAAGAAAAAGCACAGGAAATAAAACTAAAGCAAGAGATTCTCAGTAAAAATCAATTGCTTCAAGAAGAAACGCAAAGATTAAAGTCCGATCTTGAATCCGCTAACAAAGATATCGAAGGTTTAAAAAAGTCTTCACAAGAATCAGTCAAAATTAAAGATCTTGAAGAGGAAAATGATCTTCTTTTGACTCAATTACATACAGTCCAAGAAGAGCTTGAGCGCTACTATCTTGAGAACCAAGAGCTCATAAAGAAGCAGCCAAAACCTAAACCAAAACCCTATGGTGCGGCTGAGCGTGTCCAACAGCAACTCAGCTATCGCTTAGGTGCTGCGATGATTGCTAATAGCAGAAGTTTGGGCGGTTGCTTAAAAATGCCGTTTTCATTGATTGGTGTTACGCGTGCTTATCGTGCAGATCTCCGCGAAAAGGCTAATCTTAAATTACCCCCTATTCATACTTATGCTGATGCTCACGATGCTGAGCGCTATCGCCAGCATCTGTCTTTTCAATTGGGTCAAACAATGCTCAAGCACATCAAAACCCCATGGGGTTGGTTGTGGATGCCATTTGCTTTGGCTGGCACAGCGAGAGCCTTCAAAAAGTCTCGCAGATGATAGATTCTTTGATGCGTAACTTAAATATGCAAGCAATTGCAAATCTGCCTACTTGGTTAAATATGGCAGGGCAAGTCTATGCCCCGGATAAAATTGTTTTGGTGGGGGCCGGAAATGGAACGGGTCCTTTGGTTCAAAGTTTGTTTGGACTTAAAGCATCGCCATTGCATATAAATATGCAGGCACACCTGATTGAAGCCGATCCTTTGGCGCTGTCACAGCTGGCTAAAAAACTGGACTCCGAGAATGCTTGGGTTCTTGGTCAGGAAGTAGTTCTCCCAGATCAGACGTCGATTGATGCTGACTTCAATACTTATTACCAATACAGTCTTGGTACTGAAAGTGGTCTTTTGCCACCTGGATCTTTAAAAAGTCTTTGGCCAAATATTCAGTTACGTAATAAGGAGTTATGTTCTAACGGTATTTTATTGAGTAGTTTGTTGCCAGCATCATGGCTAATGATCGATTGCTTACCAGCAGCAAACTTAATCCAAGGAGTTAAGTTGGAACAAGTTGATTTGCTCATGGCAAGAGTGGTCTTTGATGAAATAGAAAAATCACCTCTTGGCAGTAGTCTTTTTGAATTGGATGAAAAACTCAGTTCTCAAGGATTTAAACTTTATGCATGTTTTACTGAAAGAAACACATCCCTAGGTAAAGCACTTTGGCTGCGTGATTCGGCTAAACAACTAGAGCAAGCCATTACTCATAGTGAGCAGCAAGCCAAACAGCTTGATCAAAATAAAGCTGAAGTTTGGCAGCTCACACAATTCAAAGCTGAGCTTCAAGCTAAGCTGGATGCAGAAGTTCAGAGTAGGGCGCAAGAGGTTCAGGCTCTGAGACTTGAAAAAGAGGCGTTAGAGCAAGACAAGTCAAATGCTCAAGAAAATCTTAAAGTGGAGATCAATGCCAAGAATGCTTTACAAGTCAAAATACAAGAACTTGAACAGCAACAAGTAGAGCTCGTGTCCAAAAAGCTTGAGCTGGAAAAAGTTCAAGAGCAGACCACTCAACAAATCAAAGAATTACAAGACAAGCTTGAGCAAGCGAGAGTTCACAGTGAACAGCAAGCCAAAGAGCTTGAGCAAGAAAAAGCTGAAGTTCAGCAACTCACAAAATTGAAAGCTGATCTTCAAGCCAAGTTGGAGGTAGAAGTCCAGAACAGGGCGCGAGAGCTGCAAGCAACCCAAGCAGAGTTAGCGCTAGTCAAAACACAAGCCCAGAAACAGGCCCAAGAACAAACTAAACAGATAGATCAGGCCCAACAAAAAATTGAACAAACCCAAGCTGAACTGCAATCTCAACACATAGATTCAGATGCGCTAAAAAAAATCAAGGAAGAATGGGCGGAGGTTAATAAAAATCCTTATGCCCATAACCGCATTTTGACCTCCAGTCTCAATGCTTCTTTACGTGAGTTCACCACTAAAAATTTGGGTTTACATCACGTTAAGCCTGCATATATAGATTACTTGGCGGTCAAAGCTCAGCAAATCGAAAAAAATTGTGTTGGTCGCTTAGCCACAACTGTACAAGATGCTGTGACGCGTCAACTGCTGTTGGAATGCTTGTCAGGCGATAAAGCGTACATCCTTGAAATTGGCGCCTTGTACGGTATTGGATTGGCCATGCTTTACAACCACGCGACGACTCGATTCCAAGACGTCAAGCTAGTCTGTCTCGACCCTTTTGATGGGTATTATGGTAAAGCGGTTGATGCACTTTTGAACCAACCCGTCAATGATTTAACTTTTCAACGCAACATGAAGCTGGCCAATGTGCCAGACAGTGATTACGTCATCATCAAGCGCTACAGCACAGACCCTCATGCGCTTCAAGAAGCAGGTGATCACATATTTAATGTTTTGGTTATTGACGGTGATCATAGTTATGAAGGTGTGAAGTTTGATTTTGAAAATTATTTTCCGCTCCTAGAAAAAGGAGGCTACGTCATTCTTGATGATTACAACGCCAAGGAGTGGCCAGGTGTGCAACAGTTTGTTGATGAGGATTTGAAAAAGCATGCCAATTTTCAATACTTGGGCGCTTTTTCACGAACAGCTATTGGACGCAAACTTTATTAATGGCCGAGAGATTATCCAGCTTTCATAATAGGCACCTAGGCGAGCGCGCAGTGATCGTCTGCAATGGCCCTTCGCTCAACCATATGGACAAGCGTTTTTTGCGCAAACACATCTGTTTTGGGCTCAATAAAATCTTTTTGGGCGTTAAAAAGTTTGGCCTCTACCCAAGGTATTACGTGGCGGTTAACGATTTGGTGATTGAACAAGCGGCGGCGACAATTAAGGCTTTGAACTGTGTCAAGTTCATTAGTCAGCGCAATGCCGCACACATACCCGAATCAGCCTTGACGCACCATATCCGCACCCATAGCCCGTTACACAAGTTTTGCAAAGACATTATCCAAGGTGTGAACGAAGGCTACACAGTCCCTATGCCGCCCTGCAGTTGGCGTATTACATGGGCTTTAAAGAGGTGGTGATTGTGGGTATGGACCACCGATTCAGCTACCAAGGCCAGCCCAATGAAAAAACATGATGCAAGGCGAAGATCCTAACCACTTTGATCCGGCTTACTTTGGTGCGCAACATTGGCAAAACCCCGACCTCGCCCATTCTGAAGAGTCCTACCGCCTGGCCCGTCAGGAGTTTGAGGCTGACGGCCGTCGCATTGTGGACGCTACGCTCAACGGCGCCTGCACTGTTTTCGAAAAACAACCTTACACCCAAGTGTTCAAGAAAGATTTGTAAAGCATGCTGTTGACCGAGCACGACAACAACACAACCGCCGGTAGCGCAAAACCCTACACCCACAATCCGCAGGTGGTGCCGGTGAAGGTGAAAGCCAGTGTGGTGGTGCGTACGCTCAATGAGGCCCGCTACTTAAAAGAGTTGTTGCAAGGGATTGCCCGGCAGCAAACCGACAACCTGGAGTCCGAAGTGGTGTTGGTGGACTCTGGCTCCACCGACCAAACCTTGCCCATCGCCCAACAATACGGCTGTCGCATCTTGCACATCAGCCGCGAGCAGTTTTCATTTGGGCGCTCCCTCAATATCGGCTGCGAGGCCGCCAATGGCGATATTTTGGTCATCACCAGCGGCCACTGTGTACCTGCCAGCCCGCAGTGGCTACAAAAACTCTGCCAACCATTGCTCGACGGCATGGCGCAATACAGCTATGGCCGGCAGCTGGGTGGTCCTACCAGCCAGTTCAGTGAACGCCGGATCTTCAACAAATACTTTCCAGCCACATCACGCATTCCGCAAGAGGGTTTTTATTGCAACAACGCCAACGCAGCCCTGCTCAAAGCCATCTGGGCGCGCTACCGTTTTGACGAAGAGCTCACCGGCCTGGAAGACATGCACCTAGCCCAGCGCTTGGTGCGGGACGGGGAGAGGGTGGCCTACGTGGCCGAGGCCCCGGTGTATCACTATCACAGCGAAACCTGGCCCCAAGTGCGTCGCCGATTTGAACGCGAGGCCATCGCCCTCCAGCAAATAATGCCCAACATACATGTGGGGTTGCTAGATACTCTGCGCTACATCCTGCGCAGTATTTGGGGTGATGCCGTGCATGCAAAACGCCAGGGCCTACTGCGCCAAGCGCTACCCAGCATCGTGCTCTACCGCTATCACCAATACATGGGTAGTTATCGCGGCAACCACGAGCACCGCCAGCTCTCTCGGGCCCAAAAAGACGAATATTTTTATCCCCACTGACCCATGAACACCCATAAACCCAAAATCATCGCTCTGCTGCCCATGAAGGCCAACAGTGTTCGCGTCAAAGGTAAAAACTTTCGCGAGTTTTGCGGCAAGCCTCTGTTCCGCTGGATACTCGACACGCTACTGGCCGTTGAAGAAATCGACCAGATCGTCATCAACACCGATGCGCGCCACATTCTGGCCGAAAACGGCTTGGTTGACACAGACCGCATCACCATCCGTGACCGCAAGCCCGAAATCTGTGGTGACCACGTCAGCATGAACTTGGTGCTGGCCGATGACTTAGCGAACGTCCCGGCCGATCTTTACCTCATGACACACACCACCAACCCGCTAATGAGTGCCGACACCATTCGAAAGGCTGTGGCTGCTTTTACCCAGGCGCAAGCAGAGGGAAAGGCTGATTCATTGTTCACGGCAGACAAAGTGCAAACCCGCTTCTATCGGGCCGACTGCAGCCCTGTAAATCACGACCCCGACAACCTCATCCCCACCCAAGAGCTGGAGCCGTGGTTCGAGGAAAACTCCAACCTCTACATCTTTACATCCAGCAGCTTTGCCAAAACCAAGGCTCGCATCGGCAAGCAACCCATGATGCATGAAGGTCCATACTTTGAGTCCATTGACATCGACACCCCGGCCGACTGGGATTTTGCCGTGGTGGCTGCGCGTTTCATGCAAGAGCAACAAAAGGACGTCAAATGAAAATCCTCGTCACCTGTCCGCCCATGCTGCGCATGATCGATAGCTTTCGCCCGCTGTTTGCTCAGCACGGCGCCGAAATCACCACACCCAACGTGGTGCAGACCTTGAGCGTGGAAGAGCTCAAAACCCTGGTACCCAAGCACGACGGTTGGATCATTGGTGACGATCCCGCCACCCGTGAAGTGTTCGAAGACGGCAAGGCCGGCAAACTCAAAGCCGCCGTCAAGTGGGGCATTGGCGTGGACAACGTGGACTTTGCCGCCTGCAAAGACTTGGATATTCCCATTACCAACACCCCCAACATGTTTGGCAGCGAGGTGGCCGACATTGCTATGGGCTATGTCATTGCCCTGGCGCGCCAGACCTTTGACATTGACCGTGGCGTTCGCGCGGGTGAATGGCCCAAGCCCCGCGGCATCAGCCTGGCGGGCAAAACTGTAGCCCTGGTGGGTTATGGTGACATTGGCAAAAATACCGCTAAGCGTTTGCTGGCCGCCGACATGCGTGTGGTTGCCTATGATCCCTATGCAACTGACGACCCGAGCATGCTCCATGTGCAACGCGCTACCTGGCCGCAGCGCATCAACGAAGCCGACTTTATTGTCATCAACTGCGCGCTTACGCCCAGCAGCCACCACATGCTCAACGCTAAGGTGCTGGCCAAGTGCAAACCAGGTGTGCGCGTTGTGAACGTGGGCCGCGGTCCAGTTATTGACGAACTCGGCCTAGAGGCTGCACTGTACAGCGGCCAAGTTTATTCAGCCGCGCTGGACGTGTTTGAAACCGAACCTTTGCCCATGCATAGCCCGCTGCGCAGCCACCCACGCTGCGTATTTGGTGCGCACAACGCCAGCAATACAGAAGATGCGGTCATTCGCACAAGTCATGAGGCGATCCAGCACCTCATCAAGTTTCTGAACGGCTTGAAAGAATAGTATGCGGGTTCTGGTTACGGGAGGAGCGGGATACATTGGGTCGCACACCGTGTTGGCGCTACGCGAGCTTGGACACAATGTCTGCGTCGTCGATAATTTCGCGAACTCCTCGCCCGTGGTGTTGGACAGACTTGCCGAATTGACCGGCAGCCCTGTGGAACATCGCTGCGCCGATATCCGCGACAATTCCGCGATTGACACAATCATGGTTGATTTCGCGCCCGAGGCGGTGATTCATTTCGCTGGGCTCAAGGCTGTGGGCGAGGGCGAAGAGTTACCGCTTAGCTATTACGATGTCAACGTTGCAGGCACGCTGCGTCTTCTTAAAGCGATGGACAAGGCTGGCTGTCGGCGCATCGTCTTTTCCTCGTCTGCCACGGTTTATGGCGAACCGCAATACCTTCCTTTGGATGAGTCACACCCGTGTGCGCCGGTTAATGTCTACGGCCGCACAAAATATATGGCAGAGCAGGTGCTGACCGACTGGCAGCGGTCTACGCCGGGAACCTCAGTCGTGCGGTTGCGCTATTTTAACCCGGTAGGTGCTCATCCTTCAGGGCGCATTGGTGAAGATCCGCGCGGCATACCCAATAATCTGATGCCCTTCGTTGCGCAGGTAGCAGTGGGGCGGAGAGCCAAACTCTCTATTTTTGGTGACGACTATGATACCCACGATGGAACGGGAATTCGAGACTACGTACATGTCATCGACCTGGCCCGCGCCCACGTCAGCGCGCTGGCCTATGTTGCCAAGAATCTAAGCGCCGAGGTCTTCAACATAGGCACTGGGCAAGGCTATTCCGTTCTGGATATCGTGAAGGCCTTCACTCGAGCTGCGAACCGCCCGATCCCCTATCGGATTGTGCCCCGACGCGAGGGAGATATTGCCCGCTCCCTTGCCGATCCTTCCCGAGCCAACAAGGTGCTGGGCTGGCGTACCTACCAAAGTTTGCATGAGATGTGCGCAAGCACTTGGAACTGGCAATCACAGAACCCGGAAGGGTATACAAGCTAAAGGAGCCGCATTTTGATGACGCAAAAATCAGACAATCATTTTTCCATCGCCGACTTTGTCAATGAGCTCAGCACACCAGAAAACTGGTCCAAATACGAGAGTTTCCTTCGTCGTTCGGTCGTTGTGATAGCGGACGAGTGGATCAAGACGACAGCGAATTCTCCAGGCGCAAAAATCGATATCGAGAGCATCATCAAGGATCTCGGCTCCGGTAAGATAAATGCGCATCTTCAGCATTTCTATACTTGGAACCATCGTTTTGTGGCTATGCTTTCCGAAAAGAACCAGCGTGCGGCGCGCAGCACCTACGATTTTCTCGACAGCGAGATGCCGCATGCGATTTTTAACGCAAACCAGATGGCGGTAATTGAGTCTAAGAAAGGCGCGATAATGGATCTCGGGGGTAGCATCCTTGATTTGGGTGTCTACAAAGGTAGCAGCACTCGTGCCCTTGCCCGCATCTTTCCGAACAATACTATTCATGGCTTTGACAGCTTCGAAGGCCTACCCGAAGACTGGTCGCATGTGCTAAAGGGAGCCTTCGGCGATGTCAAAGGCATGCTTCCTGACATGCCTGACAACGTCAAGCTCTACAAAGGCTGGTTTGACATGACTCTGCCGATTTGGCGCAAGGGCTATGAGGACCGTCCGATTTCACTTTTACGCATCGACTGCGACATCTATTCCTCGACCAAGAGCATTTTCGACATTCTGGGCGATCTTGTGCAGCCGGGAACATGGATCGTATTCGATGAACTGATTGGGTATCGTGGTTGGGAAGCCCATGAATACAAGGCTTTCGAAGAGTTCCGGCTAACGCGGCCCGACATCGACTTTGAATACGTTGCTTTCGGCCTCACTTACGCTATGGGTTATGTGAAGGGATGCAGTTAATCCCCCACAGGGTCGACACCACGGTTGCGAAAGAAAGACTGTCATGACGCAGGCAAAAAAACGTGTCCTAATCTTCACCGACAGCCGCGGCCAGCATAAACCGGCGGGCTGCACCCACGACATTTTTGCCGAACGTCTGGCCAAGGACTCCCGGCTTGACGTAGACATGTTCCTCTGTCCGATGAAATGGACGACCACGCTCGACTTTCTCGAGCAGTTCCCGCCCGAACGTCTGGCTCAGTATGACCACGTGATTCTGTATTCGGGGATTGTGGAATGGTCGCCACGCCCGCAGCCCCACGCGCGCGCCGATCTTTATGATAACCAGACTTCTGCCAATGCTGGGAACCTAGGCTTGAACACGTGCGACTACACCCGCAAGATCGTCAATAACAAGAAGGCGATGTTCGACCGTATTTTTGGGGAAAAGGCGATGGCAACGCATCTATCGCAGCCCTTTGATACGATTTACGAGGGGCAACCGACGATCAATATGTACGGGCTCGATATGGCCCGGCATGGGCTAATCCCAATTCTTGCCGCGATCCCGAACCTGATTTTCGTCACTGCTAACCGCTTCGTTCCCGGATGGGAAGGTGATTTCAAGCGCGGCCGTCCCGAAAACATTCGCATAACTGAACTGTATTCGGACCTTTTTGCCACTGAACTCGCTCGCGCGGGCGTGCCGCTGATCGATCTTCGGGACTGGAGCTTTGATGAGGTCAAGGTCTATACCTGCGACAACATTCACCTTACCGAACGCGGCAGCGATATTATTTACGAAAGGCTAATGAAGTTGATAAACATGAGTCCCATTACGAAACTTAATGGCGTCGATTTCGATGTGCCCGATTACAGTTTTTCGGGCTTTGACCTGATCGAGCGCGTAGATGGGCCCAAGCGCCTTGACATCATCGCGGCGGCTAAATGCGAAGATCCGACGCTTGGTTCGCTCATTATCGGGGTGCGCCATGATCCAGCCAAGCCGGAGCGGCTCGACAACCTGAAATTTCTGCTTCGCTGGATCGACCACTATTACGGCGATTTATTTGACGTACTACTGATGGAACAGGATAGCGAGTCGCGACTGTCCCTGCAGGCGCTGGGCGCCAAACCCTATGTACGTCACGCCTTCGCATATAACCCCCAGAACTATAACCGCGGCTGGGGCTACAACGTCGCGGTGAGACATCACTGCCCCGAGGCAAAGGTCGTCGCGCTGATGGATACTGACGTGCTGACCGGGCCGAACTTCCTGAGAGATGTGATGGATTGCCACGGGCGCATCGACGTGGTCTCTCCTTATCTCAACATCTATTACACTGATGCCGTAGAGGCCCGTCAAGTGCGGCAGACGATGAGTCTAGACCATCTAAGCAATGCCAGCCGAATCAAAAACCCGGTTACGGTCGCTGGCGGCATCGTTATCTGGAACCGCAACGCCTACATGGCGATCAAGGGGTTCGAGCAATATCTCGGCTATTCCTGCGAGGATCGTGCCATGGATGTTGCGATTTTCAACAAAGTCAACAAGGCGCGCATCCGCATCTCCCCTCAGACCTATGTACATCTTTACCATGACGCCGACACAGCCGCGCGGTCCCGGTTCAATGAAATCTACCGCCATTTGACCGAGAGCTACGGATGTACCTACGACAAGACAGTGACGCCGTTCGAGTTTATTCACAAGAACTGCCAGCACGTCGGGCGGGCGCAGACCACCTCGCTGATGCTGGCGCGCACCCGTGATTTCGGGGATCCGGAACTGTATCGCCGCGGTGATGCGCTAGCGATCAACGGTGTGCGCCTAGCCGCACCAAAGGTGGCGCGAATGGAGGGTGTAATCTTTCCACCAGACTTTAAAGGGCTTGAGGACTATATAGAGCGCGAGATCTATGTCAACACTCCCGCACCTGACAGTGATGAGTTGGCGCAGTTCTACAATCGTTTCCAGGGCCAGCGTTGCTTCATCATCGGTAACGGCCCCTCGCTGAACCGTCACGACCTGTCGCTACTGAAAAACGAATACAGCTTCGGCGTTAATTCCTTTTACTACAAGACCCGAGAAACCGGGTTCCGGCCTACCTTTTACGTAGTCGAGGACAGTTCGGTGATGAAGGAGAACATGGCCGAGATCCGCGCCTATGAAGCGCCTTTCAAGTTTTTCCCGACAATCTATCGCAACCTTCACCCAAAAACGCCGAATACTTTCTTCTTCAATATGAATCGCGGCTTTTATGAGAAGGCCTCTCCTAACTACGCCGTACCGCGGTTTTCCACTGATGCCAGCAGGGTCCTCTATTGCGGGCAGTCGGTGACCTACATCAACCTACAACTGGCATTTTTCATGGGCTTCACCGAGGTCTACCTTATCGGGATGGACTTTGATTACGTAATTCCAGAAAGTCATAAGCGGACGGGTGATGTGCTCTTATCGGATACCGACGACATGAATCATTTCCACAAGGACTATTTCGGTAAGGGTAAGACCTGGAAAGACCCCAAGCTAGACCGGGTTTTGATGAACTACCGGATGGCCAACCTGGCCTATAGCGCGGTGGGGCGGCAGATTTTCAACGCCACTAAGGGCGGTAGGCTTGAGGAGTTTGAACGGGTTGATTATGACTCGTTATTTTCGACACACGGAATACAAAAAAATCCTCATGAAAAATTTTTCAATTTAAATCAATCGGATTTATTGATTTTTAATTCAGATTTAAATGAGAAAGAAGGCAAATCAATATCTGCATCAGAGGCTAGTCGACTTTATCGATTGGGAAATTACAGGCGCGCATTAAAAATTTATTTGGATCTTCAGTCAAGAATAAAAGCTAATATTTATGGAGCAAACATTACTTTAGCTGCAAAAAAAATTGGATTAAAAGGATGGAAAACATATGATGAATTACGAGATTTGTTGTAGTAATGAGTTGAATGTTGGATCATGAAAACAAAAAAAAATGCTTTGGTGACAGGGTCTGCAAGTGGTATTGGCAGAGCAGTAGCTGAGACTTTTGTAAAGCAAGGTTATTCTGTAATTGGTTTAGATTGTGCCCCTATGCCTGCTGACCTTCTCGATCAGAACTACTTGCAGTTGGATTTAGAGCATTTCGTGGACAACGCGACTTTAAAAGCGCAGACTCTAAACATCATCAGGCATCACTTGAGCGGTGCGGGCCTAAGTGTATTGGTTAATAACGCTGCTGTGCAGTTATTGGGTGGAGCGGACACACTTACGTCAGCCGACTGGCAGCGCACACTACACGTTAACCTATTGGCACCTTTTTTTATGACACAAGGCTTACTACCCGAATTAGAGAAGGCACGGGGTTGTGTAATCAACATTAGTAGTATCCACGCTCGCCTGACCAAAGCTAATTTTGTGGCTTACGCCACTAGTAAGGCGGCATTGAGCGGCATGACTCGAGCCCTGGCAGTGGATTTGGGTGGAAGGGCGCGCATCAACGCCATAGAACCAGCGGCGATTGCTACCGACATGCTGAAAGATGGCTTCGAAGGTAGCTCTGAGCAGTTGACTAAGCTGAAAAATTGTCACCCTCAAGGGCGTATTGGCACTCCACATGAGGTGGCTGCATTGGCATTGTCCATGGCTAGTGGCGACTTGCGTTTTTTGCACGGAGCTTGTGTGGGGTTGGATGGCGGTATCAGTGGACGCTTGTTTGACCCGGTTTAATTTGGCATTTAATGGTAATTAGCGCTTGCCCCCTCGGTAATATGCTTTTCCAACTGGGGGAGGGATTACATTGGAACGCAAGTACCCAGAGCCTTTGGGGTGTCGATATTCACGCCATGTGCTTTTGGTGCTGGGACTTGGCCAGCCAAGCACCCCAAGTCTGGCCACTGACGCAGAGGGTGGGGTGGGTTCTGCCAACTTCACAACCTGGAAAATTATTGCTGGGTTTGCAGGGTGGTTTTGCCCTGGCTGACAGCGCAAGACCGACGGACTTTGAGTGGTTGCACCAACCCTTTTTACTCAACCCAGCTCTACGTTTGAACGACGCCAAGGCTGATGCAACGGGTGCTGTGTGGGCTGGTAGTTTAAACAATGATGATGAGTCAAAGTCTGATGGTTGCCTTTATCGCTTGGGTCCTGAAGGAGACCTAACAGTGGTAGATACTGGGTACACGGTCGCAAACGGACCGGCAATCAATGCAGATAGCACTGTCATGCTTCATACCGATAGTGGCAGGCGAATCATTTACGCTTTTGACCTAGACGCACCAGCGGGCCAATTGTCAAACAAGCGAATTTGGAAGATATTTGCTGATGATGAGGGATATCCGGACGGTATGTGTTTTGATGCACAAGGTTGCGTGTGGGTGGCACACTGGGGTGGCGGCTGTGTTAGCCGCTTTGCCCCTGATGGTGCTCTTTTACGACGCGTGAGCTTACCAACTTCAAACGTAACCAACGTTTGTTTTGCTGGCCTTGGTCTTGATAGGATTTTTGTAACTACTGCTAAGGCATGTTTGTCGACTTCGCAATTGTTGGAACAACCACTTGCTGGTGCGCTTTTTGAAGTGAGAGCGCTCGGGGCCACTGGTTTGCCATGTTTACCTTCAGGAATTGGACGAATATGACAGGGGCGTCTTCTCTGATGTCTGTGGTAGTTCCAGTGCGTACCGACGACTTTGCGTTCTACAGTAAGCGACTTGTGTTGCGCGATTCACTGTTGTTGAAGAATATACAAACAGTTGTAGTAGATGATGGCAGTTCAGAAAAGGCAGCTGCAGAAATAAGCTTTTTTTGCAAAGAGCGGGGTTATGAATACATTAGACTTGAAAGCGGTAGTCAACCGTTTTCCTTGTCTCGTGCCAGAAATGCTGGTTTGCAGGCGGCACAAAGCGAGTTTGTTTATTTTGATGACGCAGATTTGGTTTACACGCAAGCTTTTTTTCAGTCATTACTTAATCAACTGCAGCTAATAGATTGCACCCCGTTTAACTTTTTTAGTTTACCTACGATTTACTTGACAGCAGTTGCATCTAGTCAAGTAATTGCTGATGGTATGTTGGACGCAATCTATCCGCGTGTGCTTCAAGCACTTTTGCTTGAAGATCCTAAGGGAGGGCCTGCGAATAAAATGATCGATTGCTACGCGCCAGCTTCAGGGGTGCTAGCATTGCGACGTGATCTAGCATTGCAGTTGGGTGGGTACGATGAAGCCTTTGTGGGTTGGGGTGGTGAGGATCGTGATTTTATTTTTCGCTTACTGGCCATTAACGATGAGCTACCTCTGCCCTCTGCATTTGATCAAACAGAATCTTGGAATTTAAATGACACTCTAATATTTCAAGGGTGGCGTTCACTACATCGCATACATGGCGAATTTATGGCACGCCAAGGTCTTTATGCTTCGCACTTGCATCATGAGAGGCTGGCATGGAGAAAGCCTTTGGTCTCTGCGCAAAACATGAAGCGTGCCGCAGAAAAGACATTGCTTGTAACTAAATCTGAGCGAATTGCTGAAAAAGTTTTTGATCTGCAATCCACCATATTGTTTGATACCTACCGTTCGAGTCAGTTGCTGTGGCACAAGAATTTAACAAATGAATTGATTGAGCGCATACATAAGGTAAATCGTAGCAAAGAAATATCACTTGGCTCAAAGCAGCCTTTTTGGAAAAAAATGCGAAAGCTTATGGAATCGCCAAAAGCTTTTTTAGCTGATTCTCGATTTAAATTTTTTCGGTCTGCATCTCGTTTTTTTTGAGGAAAAAAATTTCGTTTCTTATATCTATTTTTAGTACTGGTATCACCAAACTACACTTACTGAAGTTGCTACTTGAAAGCAAACCCATCATTTGCTTTTTTCCCTATGTAAAAAGTAGCAATAATTTTTGGTTGGGTTGGGGTATTAAAACTAGTGCTCGAATGGCCAGGTTTTATGCAAATTTCACGCGATCAAAAGTTCTCTATTTAGAGGACGGCTTGCTCCGCTCATATTTTTATGGCTCCAATTCATCAAGACTATCTATAGTGCTCGATGAATTAGGCATCTATTACGACTGTAACCAGGTAAATGCCTTAGAACAATTACTTAACAGTGATAAAGATCTGTTATCTGATTATGAATCTTTTCTCACTCAGACTCGCACTGCGATATTGACACATGGATTGAGTAAGTATAACCATGCACCAAATCTAGATAAGAAATTACTTGCCAATTCCCATTTACTGACAGATTCTCAAGTTGATATTACTCATAAAAATAACGATGGCTTTTTTTCCAACAATCGTAATAATATCCTCGTAGTAGACCAAACTTTTGGTGATATGAGCGTTCAGTATGGTGATGCTACTCCCCAAACATTTACTGAAATGCTGTCTGCAGCGTTGGCTGAAAATCCTGAAGCAATCATTTACGTTAAAACTCACCCAGAAGTAAGTTCTGGTAAAAAAAGTGGTTATCTAACTTCATTAAAAAATTTTGATCGTGTTGTTGTCTTACGTGATCTGATTAATCCAATTGATTTGATCAAACAGATGGATAAGGTTTATGTTGTGACAAGTGGCATGGGCTTTGAAGCATTGATGGTGGGTAAGCCAGTTGCTTGTTTTGGAGTTCCTTGGTACGCAGGTTGGGGAGTTACTGATGATCGTGCCCTTGATTCATCAGCATGGGCAAGGCGCACCCGGAAAAGAACGGTTGATGAATTATTTGCTGCGGCATATATCCATTACACAAGATACATAAACCCTACAACACATCAAAGAGGTCAAATAACAGATGTTATTGACTGGCTCATACATCAAAAGAAAATGGCTAATCAAGTTCATGGACCTCAGAGAAAAAATAGAGTGATTGGAACTGGATTTCGCCAGTGGAAGGCTGCTAATCTCAAGCCAATCTTTGGCTTACACCAAGAATTAGTTCATTTTGCAAAAGATATTAGTGATCTTGATAGCTATCAATTAAGAGAAGGTGAATCTGTTTTGTATTGGGGTGCAAGACCTCCTTCAGATCTTGTTGATTTTGTCAGTGATCGCAAATCTAGACTATTACACGTTGAAGATGGATTTATTCGTTCTGTTGGACTGGGATCTGACCTCATCAGACCTTTGTCCTTGGTCATGGATCAAAAAGGACTTTACTTTGATGCCACCAGACCATCAGATCTAGAGATCATGCTGAATAGTCAAGAATTCACCGAAGATGATTTATCCAGAGCTGCTTGGGTCAAGCAATACATCATTGATCATGAAATCACCAAATACAATTTAGAGCCTCGTCAAGTGATTGATTGGCGTCACTTAGCCAAGGGACGCTCAATCATTTTGGTTCCTGGTCAAGTCGAAGATGATGCATCTATCAGATTGGGTTGCACAACCATTCAAACAAACTTAGATCTACTGAAGGCAGTACGTGTAGAACATCCCAAAGCGTTTATTGTCTATAAACCACATCCTGATGTTCTCTGTGGTAACAGAAAAGGTCGCATTGCTTTAAAAGAGATTGTACCGTGGGTCAATCATATTGAAACTGAAGTAAGTATCATCAGTTGTATCAATGCCTGTGATGAAGTACACACCATGACATCCTTGTCGGGATTTGATGCTTTATTAAGAGGTAAAAAAGTTGTTACCTATGGCCAACCCTTTTATTCAGGGTGGGGATTGACCGAAGATAGGGCAGAAAGTCCCACTGCATTTAAGCGCAGACAAAGAAAATTAACGCTAGAGCAACTTATTGCCGGTGCATTACTGCATTACCCCATTTACTGGGATTGGGATCTCAAAGGCTACACCACTTGCGAAGCAGTTTTACATCGCATTGTTGAGCAAAGAACTCAATTAGAACAAGCTGGCAAGCTTGATCAATTAAGAATCGGTTGGGTAAGACGACAACTGAGAAAAGCCAATGTCCTTCTAAAAAGTATCGTGGTGCGTTAGGTGCTTGTCACTTTGGGTGCCTTAGATGCTTGCCACTCTTAGTATCAAATGTATAAAAAACTGAAGTTATATAGATAATTTGTTGTGTACTTTGTTGCACAAATACTTTTTTACTAACATACACTTTCAGTAGTTATAAGCCTTTTGAACTTGTGATAGTTGGACTTGAAGTTTTTGTACAGAACCAAGAATTTCAACCAGCAATAGGGCTCTGGTAAAACCATCTGGCATGGTTTGAAGTTTTTCAAAAAAACCAACTAAACCTTTGAATGGTCCTTGGGTAATTTCTAATACTTCTCCTTCTTGATATAAGTCATGAGGTTTTTCTTCCTGGGTGCATCTTTTCTTTAAGTAATCAACGATCAGATCAGGTATCACCACAGGATCTGTGCTGTTACCAAATCTTAGTAATTGCTCCACGCCACGGGTTGATCTGATTGGAAACCAATTACTGCTGACATCTGAAAGCCGGATAAATAAATAGCGACTGAATAAAGGTTCAGTCGCTATTTTTATTTGATTGTTCCGTTTCTTTTGCACTTGGCAAGTGGGTAAAAAAACTTCAAAACCTTGATTTTGAAGGTTCTCAAGAGCCCTGAACTCTTGCTTTACTTTCGTGTGTATCACATGCCATTTCATTTGGTGTTTACTACTTATTGATTACGCCGACGTTAACCAATGGGTATACAACTGAAACAATGATATTCAAGAACTTTTGGAGTTCAGCTGCGGGAGCGTTAGAAACATAAACCACGTCTTTATTTTTTAAATAAAAGCTTTGTGCCAAAAAGAAGGTGCCTGGGTTTGTCATATCCACTTGATAAATCACAGGCACTTTGCCATCTTGAGTTCTGACTTGGCTGTTATTGGCAGCCGTTGGCTCTTCAAATCTGAAAATAAAAACACCTTTGGCATTAGCACGGTTATCTTGTAGTCCACCCATTCTGCCTAAAGCTTGAGCCAATGTGATGCCATTAGCTTCAAACATGATCTCTTCATTTTTTCCACTGGCACCTAAGCTTGTAAAGCTGAATGGCTGGAAGTAAGCCGTTAAAACATCACCACGTTGCAACAAGATATTTTGTTTAGAGTCTCTGATGACTGTTTCAAGAGGGATGGTATGACTCTTGGAGTCTCGACTCAATTGCAATGTTACTTTGTTGATGGGTTGTTTTACGCCACCAGCGCTGGCAATGGCATCCAATACACGTTCACCTTTTGGGGTCAGTGGTAGCAAAGTACTGTTGTTCACCTCGCCAACAACCGTCACTGTGGAAGTTGTATTTTTGGTCATTCTAACCATCACTTGTGGAAAGTTAGCTTTACCTCTGATGGCAGTCAAAATATCGGTTTCAATACTTTTGAGAGTTTTACCTTGTGCGCGAATAGGTCCAGCAAATGGCACATTGATAGCACCATCTTGATTGACCATCTGTTCAGGTATCACTGAACTGCGACTTCCTGAAGAGCCAGCCATGCCAGGGAATGATGTGGTGCCAAATAAT
>JACCDH010126423.1_pt1 | contig 18925 bp, 11 predicted proteins | sample 7442481 | NCBI WGS metagenome assembly JACCDH01 (sample SAMN15323433, study PRJNA562643) | freshwater metagenome | isolation source: river surface water | place: USA:Blue River Watershed | collected 2017-08-15 | reverse complement strand
TTTGGTTTCAAATGGAGAATGTTAGAAGAAAAATTTGCTCAAAATACTTTGGGTAAAATCTTCTCTAATTTCGATATGAGATTGAACTATGGTGTAACCGGTAACCAAGAGTTCCCTGCTTATGCTTCTTTAGCGTTACAACAAGTAAACTTTAACGGAACAAACAACGTGATCACTAACTCTAACCCTAATTTACGTTGGGAGCAAACAACTACACAAGGTGTAGGTGTTGACTTCTCTATGTTTAATGGTAGATTATCTGGTACTGTTGATTATTTCAATAAGTCTACAGAAGATTTATTGTTCTTGATCAGCTATCCTCAGCCAGCAGCTTCTGCTGACCGTTGGGTAAACTTGCCAGGAAAAGTTAAGAATACTGGTTGGGAATTAAGTTTAGACTACCAATTAGTTCGCCCTGCTTACAGAGGTGCATTTGGTTGGGATGTTAGCTATAACATGTCTTTCTTAAAGAACAACGTAGAAGGATTCGGTTCAACTGTGGTTAACACAGGTGAAGTTTCTGGACAAGGTTTATCTGGTGCTTATGCACAAACAATCCGTGATGGTTCTCCTTTATTCACTTTCGTAATGCCAACTTTCTTAAGATTTGATGCTTATGGAAATGGTGTTTACGCAAATGGTGCAAAAGACGAATTACAAGGATCTGCTTTACCTAAGTTCAACGCAGGTTTAACAAACAACTTTACTTACAAGAAATTAACAGCTAGCGTATTCTTTAACGCAGTAACTGGTTTCTATGTATACAATAACACAGCAAACGCATTGTTATTAAAAGGTAGTTTGAAAACTGCACACAACGTAACAAGAGATGTAGTGAACTCTATTGAGAATTCAATCAACCCAGGTAACGTTTCAACTCGTTTCTTAGAGAAAGGTGATTATATCCGTTTAGCAAATGCTAGCTTAAGTTATGCAGTTGATGTAAAGAAAGGTTCTTTCATTAAAGGATTGAACTTGACATTATCTGGTCAAAACTTAGCATTGTTCACTAACTACTCTGGTTTAGACCCTGAGGTGAACGTTGACAAAGCTAGAGGTGGTGTTCCTTCACGTGGATTTGACTATACTGCAACTCCAAGAGCAAGAACTTTCACTTTAGGTATCAACGCTCGTTTTTAATTTTTATAAATAACATATAACATGAAAAATAATTTTATCAAACAAACAGCCATCTACACCGCTGCAATCGCAGTGAGTTTGGGTGCGGCTTCTTGTTCTAAATTAGATGAGAAAGTGTTTGGTTCTAAGTCTGTTGTCACTGCAAGTGCTGGCGGAGCTTCAACTGCTGATTTAAGTTCAGTGTACGAAGCAACCAATGCTTTGATCGGACAAGGTAACTGGTATGCTTTACAAGAGCATTCTACAGACGAGTTACTAGGACCAACACGTGGTACTGACTGGGATGACTTCGGTACTTGGAGAAAAATCCACTTACACGCTGTAGATGGAGCACACAATCAATTGTATGATACTTGGAATGGTATCAATGGTGGTCTTTTCAAAGCGACTTTAGTTGCTGAAAAAGGTGCTACTGCTGACCAACCTGCTGCAAAGTTCTTAAGAGCATTCTTAGCAACTCAAGTAATGGACTTGTTTGGTCAAGTTCCTTACCGTGCTGCTGCTGATGGCCCAGATGTTATCCCTGCAGTAAAAACAAGATCTGAAGCTTTTGATTGGATCATTGCTGACTTAGATGCTGCTATCGCTGGATTGCCTTCTAATGCTGCAAAAGCGGATAGTCGTAAAGCAACTAAACAAGCTGCTCAATTCTTGAAAGCGCGTTTATTGTTGAACAAGGCTGTTTATAAAGCAGATCCTAAAGCGCCAACAACTTTCACACATGCAGCAGCTGACATGAACGCAGCTATCGCATTAGTGGACGCTATCACAGCTAGTGGTAAATTCTCTTTATCTACTAATTACTGGGATAATTTTGTATGGGATAATAACACGAAGTCTACAGAGATGATCTACTCTAGAGGTGGATCTGGCGCGACTCAACAAGGTGGTACAATCAATGTAAACTGGGCAACTGGTATGGGAACGCACTACAACCAAACATTCTCTGGTTGGAACGGTTTCACTACTACTGCTGATTTCTACAATTCATTCCCTGAAGTGGATAAAAGAAGACAATCTGATATCACTGGCTACACTGAGTTAACTGGTTTCAATGCTGGCTTCTTAGCTGGTCAACAATACAAATATGTAGGTGGTGTTAGAACAAAAGTTAAAGACCGTTCTGGTTCTGACTTAGTATTCACTCCTGATGTATCTTTATTCTTCTCTACAGAATCTAAGGGTATCAGAACAATGAAGTACCCAATGGAGTACACTGCTTCAAACAATAATTTCGAAGGTAAAAACGACTATGTTTTCTTCCGTTACGCTGATGCGTTATTGATGAAAGCAGAGGCGATCTTAAGAGGTGGTACTGCTACTGGCGGTGAAACTGCACTTTCTATCGTAAACTCTTTAAGAACTCGTTCAGGTGCACCAGCATTAACTGCTGTAACATTGAGCGATATCTTAGCTGAAAGAGGTCGTGAATTATACTTAGAAGCTGTTAGACGCCCAGACTTAATTCGTTTTGGAAAGTACAACGATCCAGTAAACGAAAGATCTACTAAGTCTGATGCTTACAAAGTAGTTTACCCTATCCCTAACCAAGCGGTGTCTTCAAACCCTAATTTGAAGCAAAACTTCGGGTACTAGGATTTACTTTAAATAGGTTACCTATTATAGAAAAGGCCGTGGTTTACCACGGCCTTTTTGTTGTTAGGAGCTTGATAGAATTTAAATCTCCTAACAACAAACTATTATGATTTTAGCCTACAGTATACCGTAGGCTTTTTGTTCCAGGAAGGTTTAAAAAAATATAAACCTCCCCGGAAACAACTATTATGATTTTAGGCGGGCGTTTACGCCCGCCTTTTTGTATTTTTATGACTTACTACTAGAACCCGATTTTATGCAAAAAATATGCTTCCTACTTTTCGTTCCTTTTATTTTTATGGCTTGTACAAAGTCAAAGGATGGTCAGCTTTTTGAACAAGTAGAAAATAGTGGGATCCAATTTACCAATACGGTGACAGACGAAAAAGACAATAATATTTTTAAGTACCGTAATTTTTACAACGGGGGCGGTGTAGGTATTGGTGATATCAATAATGACGGGTTAGCGGATGTATTTTTTACAGCCAATCAAGGCGCAAATAAATTATTCCTCAATAAAGGTGATTTTAAATTCGAGGATATTTCTGATAAAGCAGGGTTTCCCAAAAAAGAACAATGGAGTACAGGAGTAACGATGGTGGATATCAATAACGATGGTTGGTTAGATATTTATGTAGCCAATGCAGGGCATATGATGCAGGAAGACCTGCGCAAAAATCAATTGTTCATCAATAACCATGATCTAACATTTACGGATAGTGCAGAAGCTTATGGCTTAGCGAACAATGGCTATACCACACATGCTTCTTTCTTTGATTACGACATGGATGGTGATTTAGATTGTTTCATGGTCAACAATAGCCCTATTCCTGTAAACACTTTGAACTATGCCAATGCGCGAGATATAAGAGCTGAAAATTCAGATGTGGCCGATTTCTTAAAAGGCGGTGGTGATCATTTATATAAAAACGAAGGGGGTAAGTTTAAGGAAGTTTCTGCAGAAGCAGGAATACATGGCACTTTAATTAGTTTTGGATTAGGAGTAACTATTGGAGACGTGAATGGAGATGCTTGGCCAGACGTTTATGTATCGAATGATTTTTTTGAAAGAGATTACTTATACATCAATCAAAAAAACGGCACATTCAAAGACGAGATTGAAAATTATACCGAGCACAATAGTATCGCTTCCATGGGCACCGATATGGCCGATGTTAATAATGATGGCTATCCAGATATTTTTACCACAGAAATGTTGCCCGACAATGACTTTAGATTAAAGACAACCAGTTCATTTGACAATATTGATATTTATCGTTTAAAAGTTGCAAGTGGTTTTTATCATCAGTTCATGCATAATGCATTGCAGTTAAACAACAAGAATGGCAAGTATAAAGAAGTAGCTCGTTTTTCAGGCGTGGAAGCAAGTGATTGGAGTTGGGGGGAAATGATTTTTGATGCAGACAACGATGGTTATAATGACATCTATGTGAGTAACGGTATTTATAGAGACTTAACCAATCAAGACTTTATTGATTTTTTTGCGAATACCATGATTCAAAAAATGGTCTTATCAGGCAAGAAAGACGAAATCAGTAGCATCATTGAGAAAATGAGCAGTCAGCCCATCCCCAATAAAATGTTCAGGAACAACGGGGACTTAACTTTTAAAGATATGGGTAAGGACTGGGGATTGGATATACCTAGTTTTTCAAATGGTGCAGCATACGGTGATTTAGACAATGATGGGGACTTGGATATGGTGGTGAATAACAATAACATGCCAAGTTTTGTGTTTAAAAATAAGAGTAGAGAGAAAAATAAAAACGGATACATTGGATTCAAATTAAAAGGCTTGCCGCAGAATGTGAATGCGGTGGGTGCGAAAATCAATGTATTTGTGCAGGGTCAAATTTTAAGTAAGGAAGTCATCCCTGCGAGAGGGTTTCAGTCTTCTGTAGACTACAAACAAATATTCGGTTTAGGACAGTTTAAAAAAATTGATTCTATCCAAGTGATTTGGCCGAACCTAACACAAAGTATTTTAAAAGTACAAAAGCTAGACACCTTATATACGATTGAACAAGCAAAGCAAATTGTAAAGCCTTTTGTAGTGGTACAAGAAAAAGTTGCGCCTTTGTTTGAGGAGGTAAAAGCCAATTTCGAAAAACATACTGAGGATGACCATGTGGACTTTTATGCAGAAAGAATTATTCCAAGAATCCTGTCACAAGAAGGACCTAAAGCAGCGACTGCAGACATCAACGGAGATGGATTAGCTGACTTATTTATTGGGGGGGCTAATAATAAGGGAAGTCAAATCTACCTGCAAACTAGCAATGGGGATTTTAATCCAAAGCCGCAGGCTTCATTTAAGGCATTTGAATCTTATGAAGATGTTGCTGCTGTTTTCTTGGATGCGGATAAAGATGGAGATATGGATTTATTGGTGGGATCTGGAGGTAATAACCGCTTGTCTACAAGAGGAGAATTGAATCACCGATTATTTATAAATGATGGCAAAGCCAATTTTACATATAGTGCCAATGCATTTCCTGTATTCGAGTACAATACAGGCGTAATAGTGCCATTGGATTACGATTTGGATGGAGACCTGGATGTGTTTGTGGGTGCTCGAAATACGCCTTTAAAGTATGGCGTGACGCCAGCAAGTGCATTGTATCAGAACAATGGATTTGGTCTATTCAAAGACGTCACATCTACAGTGGCACCAGAATTTGCAAAACTAGGTATGGTAACCAGTGCAGTTTGGGGGAATGTAAACAAGCAGGGTAAACCAAGTTTAGTAGTGGTAGGTGAATATATGTATCCAATGATATATGCTTTTAGTACAGGGAAGATGGTAGAGCAGGCGTCTAATTTAAAAGACATGTTTGGTTGGTGGCAGACGATTCAGATGGCTGATATAGATGGAGATGGATTCCAGGATTTAATCATGGGTAATATGGGGGAGAATGGCTATTTAAAACCCAACCCAGCTGCACCAGTTAAATTATGGATCAATGATTTTGATGGGAATGAAAGTATCGATAAAATTTTAACAAGAACAATCAATGGCAGAGATGTGCCTGTATTTTTAAAAGGGGAGATGCAAGAGCAAATCCCATTACTCAAAAAAGAAAACCTGAATTACGAAATCTATGCTAAAAAAGCTTTCCAAGAATTGTTTAAAAAAGAGTTAATCGAAAAAGCAACCATGAAATTGTACAACTATACCAGTTCAATCATTGCATGGGGCAAAGGGAATGGTCAGTTTGACATTCAACGTTTACCAAACGAAGTTCAATTTTCTTCTTTAAACGCCATGGTAAGTACAGATGTGAATGCAGATGGGAAAACAGATTTAGTCATGGGCGGCAATCAATTTGGGTTGCTTCCTCAGTTTGGTCGTTTAGACGCCAACTATGGACTGGTCTTAATCAATAAAGGAAAAAGAGTACTTGAAGTGGTAGAGGATAAGCAAGCTGGCTTGGCTATTACAGGCCAAGTGAGGGATATGGTATTGTTTCAACAGGCTACTCAAAAAAGGATCTTGTTTATTAGAAACAATCAGGTTCCGGTATTCATGAAATTAAAATAAACTTATGTTGTTCAAATATACCAATAGCATCAAGCTGATCCTGTCTATTTTGGCATCGGGTACAATATTGCTTGCATGCAATAAGTCAACCAAGGAAGCACCTTTGTTTGAAGCTTTAACAGCGGAACAGACAGGTATTCAATTTGAAAACAAATTGCATCCCAATGAGCAATTCAATATGTTTCATTATATGTATTATTACAATGGAGCAGGAGTGGCCACAGGGGATTTTAATAATGATGGAAAGGCGGATATCTTTTTTGCTTCCAATGAGAGCGATAATCAGTTGTATTTAAATAAGGGCAAGTTGCAATTTGAAGAAGTGAGCAAGCAGGCCCAGATTCCCCAGGATAGTGCATGGAATACAGGGGTGTCTGTAGTGGATATCAATAACGATGGACTCTTGGACATTTATATTTGTAGACTAGGAAATTTTGAAAAGTTTGTATCAAAAAACCAACTATTGGTTTGTCAAACAATTGAAAAAGGAATTCCCACATACAAAGAAGCAGCTGCTGAGTATGGTTTAGATTTTTCTGGCTTTAGTACGCAAGCAAGTTTCTTTGATTACGATCAGGACGGCGATTTAGATGTATTCTTATTGAACCATTCAGTACATCAGAATGGCACTTTTGCACCCAGAACAAGTTTCATGGGTACATTTGATCCACTATCTGGTGATCGTATTTTTGCCAATAACAATGGCCATTTTGAAGATGTAACCAAGGCTTCAAAAATCAATAGCACGGCAATTAGTTATGGTTTAGGCGTGGTGATGAGTGATATTAATTTAGATGGATGGGTAGACATTTATGCGGGCAATGATTTTCATGAAAATGATTATCTATACATCAATCAAAAAAACGGCAGCTTCAAAGACGAGCAAAAAGAAAGACTGATGCATACCAGTCAATACTCCATGGGGGTTGACGCTGCAGATTTAAATAACGACGGTTTTCCTGAGATTGTATCAATGGACATGTTGCCAAAGGATCCTTATATTTTAAAAAGGTCTCTAGGGGAGGATGATTACGATATCTTTCAATATAAAATTTCGGTAGGATACGACTATCAGTTTACGCGTAATAATTTGCAATGGAATCGACGTAACGGTAAGTTTAGTGAAGTAGGAATGTATTCAGGAATGTTTGCAACTGATTGGTCATGGGCAACTCTCTTAATGGATTTTGACAATGATGGGTATAAGGATATTTTTATTGCCAATGGCATACCAAAGCGAATGAATGATATGGATTATGTGAACTACGTGTCCAATCAAGAAATTCAGGAAAAAATTAGGGATAATAAAATGGGAGAAAAGGATATGGCGCTCATAGATCGTTTCCCTGAAATTAAAATACCGAACCAGTTCTTTTTAAATAAAAAAGGCTTGTCCTTCGATGACAAAGAAAAGGCGATTGTAAACAATCCATCTTCCTACTCTAATGGCGCAGCATATGCAGACTTTGACAATGACGGTGATTTAGATTTGGTGGTCAATAATGTGAATGACAAATCCTTTATTTACGAAAACAAAACGAATCAAGATACCGCAGCGCATGCTGTATCGGTTTCATTGAAAGGGGCCGCTAAAAACATCAACGCCATTGGAGCGAAATTGGTTTTATTTACACCAGGCGAAATCAGAACCTATGAAAAGTTTCCTGTTAAAGGATTTTTGTCAAGCATGGAAGTTCCATTATCCATTGGATTAAAAGGCGCAGTAGTAGATTCAGCATACTTGGTATGGCCAGATAATACAAGTCAAAAAATTAACCCGAAAGATTTTAAGAAAAAAGAATTGGTTTATTCTTATCAAATTGGCTTGCCAAAATTTGATTATAATTTAATCAACCAGCATTGGCCACAGACAACGAAACAAGCGATAGACCTTACAGCAAATTCAGGTATTCGTTTTAAACATCAAGAAAATATTTTCCAAGAATTTAACAGGGAGCAATTAATCCCTCAGATGAATTCAACGGAAGGTCCAGCTTTGTCAGTGGGGGATATCAATAAAGATGGCTTAGAAGATATTTTTATTGGTGGCGCTAGAGGGTTCAGCGCGGCACTGTACCAACAACAATCTAACGGCAAGTTTATACTTTCTAAACAAGAAGCATTTAGAGTAGATAGCAATTATGAAGATGTTTATTCTGTGATGGCAGATGTGAATAAAGATGGACTTCAAGACATTATTGTAGGCTCCGGCGGAAATGAATATTTTGGAAAAGACAAGCACATGATGCCAAGAGTTTACTTAAATAGTGCAAGTGGTCAGTTCAGTGTATTAAAAGATGCAATCCCTGTTTACAATCAAAGCTCATCCATGATTGCTAGAGACTTCAATCAAGACGGAGCTATTGACCTTTTGATTACGAGTAGGGTTACTGCGATGGATTATGGCGCTCCAACTGATAGTTATTTATTGTACAATATGGGCGACGGACATTTTAAAGATGTGACAAAATCGATTGCGCCAGATTTAATTGGGATTGGTTTGATTACAAGTGCAACAGAAATAGATATCGACAAAGACGGCAAATTAGAAATTTTATTGACGCATCAATGGGGCGGCATAGATGTTGTATATCCCTCTGCTCAAAAATGGAAGAAAACCACTATTACAAATTTGCCAGGATGGTGGAATTTCACCCTGCCTATTGATATCGATTTAGATGGCGATATGGATTTTATTGCAGGTAATCTAGGGTTAAATACAAGATTAAAAGCGACTGAGAAAGAACCCATCAGTATGTATTACAACGACTTTGATGACAATGGCAAATTCGAACAAATCATCACTTTTTATTTGCAAGGCAAGGAAATTCCATTTGCCAATAAAGATGAAATTCAAAGACAGATTCCTAAAATTAAAAAATCATTCTTGTATGCGGAAGACTTTGCAAAAGCAAACTTGTATGACATTTTTACAAAGGAAAAGTTAAAAGCGGCAAAAATTGCAAAAGCTTATCACTTTGCAAATACTTTGTTTATCAATAACGGGAAAGGTGAATTTACATCAAAAGTATTACCATGGGAAGCGCAGATCACAGCCTATAAAGCAGCTGTAACTGTTGATGCAAATGGAGACAAATGGCCTGATATTTTAATGATGGGTAATTTTTATGATAACAATGTACAAATGGGCAGGTATGATGCAGACTACGGCACATTATTGATCAATACAGGAAAACATGATTTTAAAGCTGCTCCATTGAATGGTTTAAGTATAAGAGGGCAGGTAAGAAAAATTGCAGCTATTCAATTGAATCAACAACAAGCGTATGTATTGGGGATGAATTCCGATAGCTTAAGAATCATTTCCTTTAAAAACTAAACTGCTAACAAACGAAAGAGTCGACTTGTCAATCTAGGTTTAATAGATGGGGTAATTGATCGTTGACTGCCATTTACTTGGGTCTTTTTCAGATAATCTATTGGTGTTATAAATCACAAATGGAATAGCAGGGGATGACATTTGTTTGTCGTTGATATATTGTTTTGTTGCTTCTAAAGCCTGGTTGACTTTTGACTGATCACCTTGCACGGTTACAGAAAGTAAATTACCTAACACCATTTTCTTGATGATAAAAGGAGTTTGTATAGGGATATCCTTTACTAAAGGAATAGCTACTTGGGTATATACTTCACCTTCGGCCACTTTTGTGATATTCACCATTGGCGCAGCTTTGGCTTTTCCATTTTGCACCAAAACATGCTGCTCTAATTGATGCACCATTTGATAAATCTGAACAAGGGAGGGTGTGTCATTTAAGGTTTGATCTAGGGTAATCAGGCTAGAGTCTTTTACGACTGTTTCTACAATTTCGAATCCATAGATGCTTTTGCTATAATTGTAATGCGCACCCGCTGCTTCAATGATGCGGTCAAGTTTATCTTCAATTTTTTTGGCAAAAATAAAATATTGAATTCTTGTAATTGGTGACCATTGGTGGTTGTCCATTATTGTTTCATAGCCTATGGTTGAACTTTTATTTTGTGCATCTTCGATTGAAAAAACAACAGGCACTTGAATTTGATCTACATTTAGTTCCGTTTGAATCGTAGCCACCAAGCTGCTAATTACTTTTATTTCAATGTCTTTAGGCATCCATTCTGCCCATTTTGCAGTCTGCATAATGCCTCTACTTAAGCTTGTCGCAGGCTGGTAAACCACCTGTTTCCCCTTGATGATGATTTGATTCGGAATGATCAAATAGATTGCCACAAGGCTTAAAACAAGGATTGCTACAATGGACAGTGCTATTTTGCGCATAGGATCAAAGGATTTAAGGCAGTGAAAATACAAAAAATCTTCCCTCTGTAATCGAGCATTTTTAATAAAAATGTTTAATTTAGGCTATTGAAAAAACTAGGCGCCATATTATTCTTAGGCATTTTGCTGTTTAACGGATTCGGATACCGATTGGTTTCGAATTACTTTGACCAAAAAGCGGCCGATCAATTGGTACAATTGATTGAAGAAAACGAGTATGACGAATCTTCTTTGGTCGTAATTAAGACGCCGATCAATCTCCCGTATTATGCTAACAACCCGCAATTCGAAAGAGTGGATGGAGAGATTGTGATTAAAGGTATCGTCTATCAATATGTACAAAGAAGAATTTTCAATGATAGCCTTGAATTAAAAGTGATTCCGAACCAAGACCGTTTGCATATTAAAAATGCAAGAGAAGATTTTTATAAATTAGCCCAAGACCTTTCCAACAATGGTGCAGATAAAAAGTCGATACCTTTAGGAAAATCAATGACAAAGTTTTTAAGCTTTGATTACATTGAACAAAATAACAGCTGGCATTTAAGCCCAGCAAATTCGGCGAATGTAACGACTGGTTATCGTTACAGTGCGCGTTTAATAAGCAATTATTTAACGATACAAGGGCCTCCTCCAAAAGCAATCGTTTAATTTTTGCTTAATAAATTAGGCTATGCAATTGCATGACCTATAAACAACATGTGCTATTGATGCACATGTCTTATTACTTACTTTACTTTACTTTACTTTACTTTTTCAATTGAATTCAATGAATAAATTATTTGCAGTCTTGCTCCTTGCAATGACAATGCTTGCTTGTAACCAATCTGACAACTATAAAAAAATCACTTCCAATCCAGACTTGTATGCTTATACAGTACATGAATTAAATCAGGTAGTGATGGGTAACAATTTTAGCCCAATTGTCGCTTCTAGAAACTATGCTTATGCTGCTATTGCAGGTTACGAGGTTGTTGCCGCAGGCGCACCTTCTGAATACCAAAGCCTAGCAGGGCAGTTAAAGGGGCTAACAGCTATACCTATACCAAAAGACACTGCCAATATCGATTTTCCTTATGCTGCTTTAGTGGCGTATACAACAGTGGGTCAAGCAGTTACTTTTCCAGAAGGCAGTCTAGAAGACTATACAGATAGTTTAAGAAATTTGGTAAAGCAAAATGGCATGTCCAATAAAATGGTGGAAGCTTCTGAAGCCTATGCTAAAGAAGTAAGTAGTGCAATTATTGAATGGAGTAAAAAAGACAATTATGCACAAACAAGAAGTGCCGAAAGATATACTGTAAAGGATTCTCCTGGTCGTTGGGTGCCTACTCCTCCAATGTATGCATCTGCTGCCGAACCACATTGGGCTGAAATTAGATCCATGGTGTTGGACAGTGCTAGCCAGTTTAGACCTGCCCCACCCCCAACTTTCACCGTTACGGATAAGAACAGCGAATACTATAAAAATGTGATGATGGTAAAGAATGCTGGAGATAGCTTGACAGAAGAACAAAAGCATATAGCCAATTTCTGGGATGACAATCCTTTCAAAGTGAATGTAACAGGCCATGCAATGTTTAGTACGAAAAAGTTTTCACCCCCAGGACATTGGATGAGCATTGTTGGCATTGCTAATAAAACTGCAAAAAAAGATTTTAATACAGCAGTCTATGCTTATGCAAAAACTGCTATCGCTTTATTTGATGCATTCATCCACACATGGGATGCAAAATATACGTACAAAACAGTCCGTCCGGAAACTGTAATCAATAAATACATTGATCCAAATTGGAGACCGCTTTTACAAACCCCTGCATTCCCTGAATATACTTGCGGACACTCCACTATTTCTTCTGCAGCAGCAGAAGCCTTGACAAGTGTGTACGGCGATAACTTGGCTTATACAGATTCTACCGAATTGGAATTCGGCATTGAAAATAGAAGCTTTAAATCGTTTAGACACGCCGCAGACGAAAATAACTGGGCTCGTTTTTATGGGGGCATTCATTATCATAACTCTTGTATTACAAGTACCGAAAAAGGGCAGGCTTTAGGAAGCTATATCGTTTCCAAATTAAAAATGAAAAAGTAAAACGACTATCAACCACATATTGAAGTCGGTTACTAAAAAAAACAAACTCATGAAAAAATCAATCTTCATAACGGCATTACTATGCCTTGGCTTTATCCATGATTCATTCGCGCAAGGTTGCGTGGCCATTAGAACTCTTGGTGGTTTATGTACCATGGAACATGCAGGGATGCGTCAAGCAGATAGTTCAAACTGGACCTTGAATGTTAATTACAGGTATTTTAAATCTTATAAACATTTCAATGGTACGGACGAACAAAAATATAGAGTAGAAGAAGGCTCTGAAGTAATCAACTACAGTAGTGCAATGGATTTTTCCTTAACAAGAATACTAAATGAAAAATGGATGGTAGGTGTAAGTATTCCATTGGTGAATTATGAACGTACTTCTAAGTACGAGCATTTAGGCAATACAAGTCCTTATAGATTTGCAACTGCTGCAAGAGGCTTAGGGGATATACGTCTTTCTGCATATAGATGGTTGATTGCACCTGATGCAAATAAGAAAGGAAATCTAATGGTTGGTTTAGGTATCAAGTTGCCTACTGGAAATTATAAAGCACAGGACGAATTTCAATATTCGCCCACAGCAAAACGCATTGGTTATGTTGATCAATCCATTCAGCCTGGTGATGGTGGTTTAGGTATTAGTGTTGAATTAAATGGATTTAGACAAATCAATACCGCTTGGAGTGCTTATGCAAATGCATTTTATTTATTGAATCCAAGAGACAATAACGGCGTGAGTACCACAAGAGGAGGCATAGCATCAGCAACTGTAATAAAATATACTTCGAATGTGATGAGCGTGGCAGATCAGTATATGATTAGATCTGGTTTAAATTATAGCAATCAAGTTTGGGCCTATTCTTTGGGCTTAAGGTATGAGTGCGTACCCACATTTGACTTGATTGGCAAAAGCACTGGATTCAGAAGGCCAGGTAATGTTTTATCTGCTGAACCGGGTGTGACTTTGATGCATAAAAAGTATAATTTCTTTTTGTACACCCCAATTGTATTAAGACGCGAAAGACCACAAAGTTATGCCGATATTTTAAGGACCAACGATACCGGTGTATTTGCTAGAGGAGACGCTGCATTTGCGGACTATAGTATCAATGTAGGGATGAGTTACAAGTTCTAGTCAACCACTTCCAAAATGGCAAATCGATAACCTCCTAAAACAAAATATTCATTGTCATTACCCACATGATGTATAAGGCCAGTCCAATGATCTTTTAGTTGTGCTGGCCTTATGCCATGTTCTTTAAAAGTAAACCAGGTAACAAATGAGTCGGTGTGTTTGTAGTTAAATAAACAAAATAGTTTCTTGTTTTCAAATGAACGGATGAATCCTGCAACATGGATATTATGTGGCGTCATCCAAGTAATATTTTTAAGGTCGCTACAAATTGGCAATCCTTTTCTAAGTTGAATCAATTGTTTGGTTTCATTAAAGATGCGATGTTCCATACTGCCCTCTTGGTGCCTTTGTTCGTTTTTATTCCAATCTATCACAGGTCGGTGCATCCATCGATTATCATAACTTTTTCCAGTATCGTTTAAGTAGCTATAATCATTGGTATACGCTATTTCGTCTCCATAATACAACATTGGAATACCACCCATAAACATGGAATGGGCCTGCATTAAAATGATTTTTCTTAAAGCATTTTCAATTTCACCAGTATTGTTCCATGCTTTCGCCTTCTCTAATCCACATAGGGATGCAAGGGATCCACTTATACGGGCATCGTTTGTTTTTGGATTCACTGAGAATAAAGCACCAGCTGCAACCGATCCATCATGGTTGCCTGAAAAATAATTTTTCAAATAAGTTCGATGGTGGTAGGGATTGAATCCAACTCTTGCAATCATCTCATCGTCGTAACCTAATCCAATATCATCATGACATCTTGTGTAAGCGATCCAAGTACAACCAAAAGGTTTTTGTAAAATATCATGTTGTGCAGTAAGCATGATTCTTGTGTCACCGGTAGCCAAAGCATCCCATTGCAATGCCATTTGAGTTGCATTGTAGGCTACATCACATTCGTTTGCAGTATAGGCATCTGTTCCAAAATATTTGATGATTTCTTTTGGAGCAACAATGGCTTCTCCTAATAAGGCCATGCCCGGGCTCGCAACCAAAGTACATTGTTTAATCAATCTAAGAAGGGTATGTGCTTTGGGCAAATTTTGGCATGTCGTACCTAGTTCTTTCCAAATAAAAGCAGGGGCATCAATACGTAATATATCTACACCTAGGTTGGCGTAAAATAAAATGGTGTCCATCATGGCAACCAGCACATCTGGATTGCTATAGTTTAAATCCCATTGGTATTGGTGAAACACGGTCATCACCCATTTGTTGCATTCAGGGACATAAGAAAAACTGCCTGGTGAAGACTCAGGGAATATCTCTGGCATTGTTTGATCTAATTGGTCTGGAATGCCTCGATGGTCATAGAAATAGAAAAAATCTTGGTAATAAGGGTCGCCCGCTTTTGCTTTCTGCGCCCATTCATGATGATAAGAAGTATGGTTCAATACAATGTCCAACATTAAATACATGTCTGCAGTATGCATGTCGGCAATTAAATTTTTCAAATCAGTTAAACTGCCGAATCTACTTGCCACGTTTCTAAAATCAGACACTGCATAACCGCCATCACTCTCACCTTCAGGGCTTTCAAAAATGGGCATGAGGTGTAAAAAATTCACACCCAATTCTTTAAAGTAGTCTAATTTTTTTTGTAGCCCTTGGATGTTTTCTGCGAAACGATCCACGTACAAGCTCATCCCAGTAATCTCGTTGCTTAAAAACCAATGACCTGTCTTGGCTTTTTGAAGGTCTTTTTTCAATAAGACTGCCGACCTGTCTTTGTATTGTTGAATAATGGTCCTCAACAAGCCTTCAAATGCCTCGTTTCTTTTTGGGTGCCATGCATAAACTTCATCAAATAAATTTTCGATGGCATCTAAATGCGCAAAAAATCTTTGGCTAAAATTTGCATCTTTTTTCTTAGCGTCAATTTTATAGGTAGCTAATAAGTCAGTTCCAAATTGGTGTAATGGGGTCAAGTTCACAGTTCGGTTACAATTTTAAGAATTGAAAATGGTATTGTTTAAATGTTTGAAGGCTTCCATAGCGCCCATGTATTCACAGGTTCTTGCACCTGCTTTATTTGCATTGGTAATTATTTTGCGCCAAGCATCAAGTGACAAACTAGGAAGATCTGCGGCTTTAGTGTCTAGTAATTGATACAACACTGCGCCCACAAATGCATCACCCGCTCCTGTTGCGTCAATAGGTGTGATAGGGATGCTACCTATAAGTTCAGTCCCCTGATTGGTGGACAATAAAGTACCTTCTTTGCCTAATGTAATGGCAAATATTGCTTTTGTTTTTGCGCGCAATGCATCAGCAGCAGCTTGAACAGTATCTAAGCCGGTAATCAACATGGCTTCTTCGTCACTTAGTTTAAAGAAATCACAAGCTTGAATAAAATGCCATGATTGCGTGATGAAACTATTTGTATTATTGGGAAATAATAAATGTCTATAATTGGGATCAAAACTAATTAAGGCGCCTGCGGCTTTTGCTTTGTTCAATAAATCTAAATAAGTTGCTTGCAATGGTCCAGGTAAAAATCCAGTAGCAGAACCAAAGTGTACAATACTATATTCACTTAAATTCAAGTCGGCTAAATCTGAAACAGAGAGTTGACCATCTGCACCTCTGTTAAAATAAAAATCACGTTCGCCATCTTCCATCAAGGATACAAATGCAAAAGTGGTGAATGAGTTGGGGTCTTGAATCATCCATTGTGTAGATACACCCATCTCATTTAATAAATCGATTAAATGTTGGCCAAAAGGATCTTTGCCCACTTTGGCTGCCATATCTACTTTGCCACCTAGTGCTGCAATTGCAGCTGCTACATTCGCTGGTGCGCCACCTGCTTTTTTTAAAAAATTTTGACCATCCGCCAAGCGACTTCCTCTGTCGGAACAAATCATATCAATCAATGCTTCTCCAATACATAATACTTTCATTGCTATTTTATTTAAATGCTTAATTTAAGAATGAGCTCCACCCATGGGCATAGATGCATCATTTTGTTTCGTTGCTGAACTTTGAATCAATAAGGTTGCAAAAGCAGCAAGTAGTAACAAAACACCTGCAAAACTAATTGCCTTACCAGGATCATTGTCAAGGTAGTTTTTCAAAATATAACCAAATGTGGTTGTCTGCAATAACATAGGTATTACAATCATCATATTGATAATGCCCATATAGACACCATATCTTTCCTTTGGAATTTTATGTACTACCAGTAAGTATGGAATACCCATCATGCTTGCCCATGCGATACCAAAACCGGCCATAGGAACAAATAATAAATTCTTGTCTGTGATATGCGGGAAGACCAATAAGCCAACAGCTGCCATGATCAAACAAATTACATGGATCATTTTTGGACTTATTTTTTTTGCCAACCAAAGTAAGAAAAAGGCAGACAAGAAGGTGACAATATTGTACCAGCCATTGACTAAGCCAGACCAAGCTACAGCATCTTCATAAGCAGGATTGTTTTGATAAATGGTGGTATTCCAAACAGATTTTGCAATACTTTTTGATGCATTTTGCCAATAACAAAAAAGTGCATACCACTGGAACAAATAGACCAAGGCCAATTGCCACATCACTTTAGGCATATCTCCAATGGCCGCACCAATTTCTTTAAATGGAGTGAAAATATTTATTTTTTCTGCTTTCAAAGCTGCAAGCTCTTCCTCTGTTGGAGGAATCTCAGGTGTTTTAAAAACAGACCATCCTACTGTTGCAATGGAGCAGACACTCCCTAAAAAGAAACTTGCATATACCCAATAAGGTAAGCTGCCAAAACTGCCTGGAATATGCTCTCTAAAGAAATACAAAGAAATATTCGCTAAAGTGATACCAAGTCCGGTAAAAAAACTTTGTGTTAAAAACCCTGAAGCGTGTTGTTCACTTGGCAATTTGTCTGCAATAAATGCACGATATGGTTCCATCGCAGTGTTATTTGCCGCATCTAGTACCCATAATAAACCAACGGCCATCCATAAGGCACTACTAAAAGGGTATAAAAATAAACAGATACTACAAAGTAATGCACCAATTAAAAAGTAGGGCTTACGTCTTCCAAATCTAGGCGACCAAGTTTTATCACTCATTGCTCCAATAATGGGTTGAATGAGTAAACCTGTCATTGGGCCTGCTAAATTGAGCATGGGGATCTGGTCTGGACTTGCCCCTAACATATCATAAATTGGGTTTACGGCGGATTGTTGTAATCCAAAACTGTATTGAATGCCAAAAAATCCAACATTCATGTTGATGATCTGTGAAAAGGATAACCTTGGTTTAAAAGACATAGGTATGGTGTTTAAGCAATGCGTTCTCTAAATATAGGCATTTTGTTATTTTTCCTAAATAATGTGGAGGCATAATTGAACATTTTAAAGCTATTTTTTTAGCGCAAACCTTTGCGCTTTGTATCTTTGCGGTCAATCTTCACATTTAGCGTATGTCCATATCCATCCAATACCAAAAAAATCAAGTCATTCAGGGGCTTAGGTACCACTTTATCAAGCAGTCGGAAATCAAGGGATTAATGCTATTTGTCAATGCCTATGCGATTGTCACAGCAGTATTCTTGTTTTACAAAAAAATAAGACCCGAATTATTCCTGTTAGGTTCAATATTGTGGATTGTGTTGATGGTGTTCTTTTGGTATCTATTGCCCTGGTTGTTTTACAGAAGAACGAACATGTTTAAACAGGACTGGATTTTTAGTTTTAACGAAACTGGAGCAGGGCTAGAATCAGAAACTGGCAGGGCAGAATGGACTTGGACTGAAGTGACTCGATTTTTTGAAAGCCCCTTGTTTTTTCATTTCTATTTTGCGCCAAAATCCTTTTTCATCCTTCCAAAAGCAAATTTCAGCTTCGAAGACCAGCAAATGATCAGAAGTTATTTCAAAAATAATTAGCAATTGTTAGCATTTAAGGCCAATTCGGGCTTAAAAAGGCGTTAAAAATGCAGTTATTGCATAAGATTGCAAAATGTGAAAACAAAAAGGCAAATAAACTATTGGTATTTTAACAAAAAGTATATTTTTGCCGCGTAAACAAAAACTTTTTACAATGTCAGACATCGCAACTAGAGTTAAAAAAATTATCGTTGACAAATTAGGTGTTGATGAAG
>JACCDH010226186.1_pt1 | contig 18929 bp, 17 predicted proteins | sample 7442481 | NCBI WGS metagenome assembly JACCDH01 (sample SAMN15323433, study PRJNA562643) | freshwater metagenome | isolation source: river surface water | place: USA:Blue River Watershed | collected 2017-08-15 | reverse complement strand
TCTTAGTCGAAAAACCCATCACCTACCTGGCCTCAGAGGCCGAACAACTGCTCACTCACGCCCGCTCCAAGGGGTTGCTTGCCATGGAGGCGATGTGGACTAGGTATTTGCCTCAAGCCAGCGTCATCGACCAACTGGTGCCGACCATGGGCAAGCCAGAGCTTCTGGTGGCTACATTTGCCACCGATAACAGGGCGATCGAGCGCCTGTGGCAAAAAGGTGGCGGGGGAGTCGTTCACGATATGGGCATTTACCCAATCGCCATCGCCCAACAACTATTCGGCGACCCGGTCGCCATCGAAGCCACTGGCAAGATCAGTGACCTGCTTATCGACTCCGAAGCGGTCGTGAACCTTAGCTATGCCTCTGGAGCGAGTGCAACTCTAATCATGTCGATGCAGGCATCGCTGCCTCAGACGGTCAGCGCTTCATTCGAACTAGGCGTGTTGAACATCCACGCGCCGTTCTTAGCCCCGTCTGGCATCACTCTGACCGATAAGGACTTCTATGCCAGTGGCGAAACCTGGCTTGACGAGTCAGAAGTGCAAGGGCACGAGGGTTTGAGTTACCAAGCAACCGCGTTTGCCTCTTATGTGGCAGCTGGGATGCTCGAATCGCCGGTTCACACGCACGCCCAAGTCGTCGACAACATTCGAGTTGCCGAGGAAATTGTGCGGCAGCTAGGCGCTCAGCCTTTTTAGCTTTGAACGGCGATCAGGCAGAGGACCGGCTAGCCCTTTAGCTTCTTGATTCCAGCCCAGGCCGATGGCAAGAGTGCTGCGGCTAGGGCAGCCTTCAATGCGTCGCCAACTAGGAATGGGAACATTCCCAGAGTAAGGCTGGTCACTAGGTCGTTTGCAGCGCCAACGCTGCCTAGGTAGATCGATAGCCACGAAACTCCGAACGCGTAGATAACTAGCGAACCGAGAGCGAACGATGCAGCGACCTTGAGAGGTGTGCGATCCCAGCCCTTTTCAGCCAAGTAGCCAACTACAACGGCAGCCGCGATGAACCCGATTAGGTAGCCGGTGGTGGCGCCGAAGAAACCTGACGCTGCACCCGCAAAAATCGGAGCGCCGAGCGAGCCGACTAGAACATAAAGAACCATAGAGAGCGCCGCGCGTGATAGCCCGAGTGTTGCGGCAACTAGAAGAACTGCAAAGGTTTGACCGGTCATCGGAACAGGGAACATCGGAATGGTTACCTGAGCTGCGGCTGCGGTTAGAGCTGCACCGCCAGCAACAAGAAGAATGTCGGTGGTAAGGCTTCTCGAAAAAATGCGGTCAACGATGGTTGGACGTGCGCTTAGCAGAAATGACATCAGGCTCCATAGGTCGGCTTGTTTGTTAGTAACGATTGTAGACTAGGGGCTTTGGAGCAGCGTCAAAGTGCTTCGTTTTATTTCGACAAAGCATCGGGCAAATACATGATTAGCGTTCGCGACCTTGAGATTCGCATCGGCGCACGCGTATTGATGCAAGACGTCAATTTCAGGGTAGATAAGGGCGACAAAGTAGGCCTCGTAGGTCGAAACGGTGCTGGTAAGACCACCCTGACTAAGATTCTCGCCGGAGACGGCCAGGCATCAGCAGGCTTTGTCGAGACCAGCGGCGAGATAGGTTACCTACCTCAAGACCCTCGCAGCGGTGACCCAGAAGAACTAGCCAGAACCCGAATTCTCAATGCACGCGGTCTCGGCGATCTTGTTGCCCAGATGACGAAGGCATCTGAAGATATGGGCTCGGTAGATGAGGCCGTCTACCAGTCAGCCATGCGCAAGTACGCAAACGCTGAAGAGCGCTTCAATGCGGCGGGTGGCTATGCCGCCGAAGCCGAAGCCGAAGCGATTGCAAGCAACCTGGGGCTCAAAGAGCACATTCTCAACCAGCCCCTGAAAACCTTGAGCGGTGGTCAACGCCGCCGAATCGAACTAGCGCGCATCCTCTTTTCTGACGCCCAGTCAATGATTTTGGATGAGCCTACAAACCACCTCGATGCCGACTCGGTCATTTGGTTGCGCGACTTCTTGAAGTCATATCAGGGTGGGTTGATTGTGATCAGCCACGATGTGGAACTTATCGGTGAGACTGTAAACCGAATCTTCTACCTTGATGCCATGCGCACCGTCATCGATGTTTACAACATGGGATGGAAGCAATACCTAAAGCAGCGTGAGGCTGACGAAGAGCGGCGCAAGCGTGAACGCACCAACGCCGAGAAGAAGGCATCGCAACTTCAACTTCAGGCGGCTAAGTTCGGTGCAAAGGCAACAAAGGCCGTCGCCGCGCAGCAGATGCTTCGCCGCGCAGAAAGACTGCTCTCGAATCTCGACGAAGTTCGCGAGCAAGACAGAGTCGCCAAGATTCGTTTTCCTGACCCAGCGCCGTGCGGCAAGACCCCCCTCATGGCCTCGAACCTTTCGAAGTCTTATGGTTCGCTAGAGATTTTCACCGCTGTTGACCTTGCTATCGACAAGGGATCGAAGGTCGTTGTGCTCGGCCTCAACGGTGCTGGCAAAACGACGCTGCTTCGAATGCTTGCCGGTTTAGACAAGCCAGACACCGGAGCTGTTGAGCCTGGCCACGGACTCAAAGTTGGCTACTACGCGCAAGAACATGAAACCCTAGATGTTTCGCGCACTGTTCTTGAGAACATGCAGCGTGCAGCACCTCAACTTACCGACGTGGATGCACGCAAAGTGCTCGGCTCGTTCTTGTTCAGCGGTGACGATGTCAATAAGCCGGCGGGCGTTTTGAGTGGTGGAGAAAAAACTCGCCTCGCCTTGGCGTCACTTGTGGTTTCTTCAGCCAACGTACTCTTGCTCGACGAACCAACCAACAACTTAGACCCAGCTAGCCGTGAAGAAATTTTGCGCGCCTTGGCCACCTTTACAGGAGCGGTCGTACTGGTGTCTCACGATGAAGGCGCTGTGTCGGCACTGAACCCGGAGCGAGTTCTGATTCTGCCAGACGGCGTTGAAGACATTTGGAACGACGGCTATCTAGACCTAATCACGCTCTCGTAGAGCGAGCCTAGACAACCGAATCTTCGGCCTCTTGATCAAACTCAGCGCGAGTTTTCTTGCGCACTTTCGGCACATAATTCGGGTCGTTCTTTGACCGGTAGAAGTCGTATTCCTTGCGAACGGTAAACACCAAAGTGATAAACGCGAGTACTCCAAAGATGAGCCACTGAATGGCGTATGAGAGGTGATTGCCTTCATCGGTGGTCGGTCTAAGTAGCTTCACCGCCTGATCGGCTGGCTCTTGCTCTGACGAAAGCCTCAGGTACCACTGCTGGTTCAGCTCCAGGCCGGTCTCGGCTGCAATTTCGGCGAGGTTCATTGAGGCTACTTGGCCCGCCGGTGCGCCACGGTCGAGCTCACGCTCACCTGGAACAAGTCTGGCAACGATTTCTTGCGATTCTTCGCTTGGCAGCGGCACAACGTCGGGGGAGTCCTGAAGGTTTCCGGTTGGCAACCAGCCGCGGCTCACGGCAAAGATCTGCCCATCAGTAGTGCGAAATGGAACCACGGTTTCAAACCCTGGCTGGCCACTTCTTGGGCGATTGCGAACCAACACCTGGTCTTCGTTTAGGTACTCACCTGTAACACGCACCGGAGTCCATTTGCTTTCTTTTGCAGTCAAGTCAACAGCCGCGATCGCCTCAGCCGGCTTGTCGAAGTTTTGCTGCACGAGCTCGATCTCGGCTACTCGGGCAGCTCGTCGCTCAAACTGCCACTCGCTGAGAAACACACAAGCCGTGGCGAACACTACAACCAGCACTAGCCAGACCAGCCAGCGCTTCCATGATTCAGCCAAATAAGTCATCAGTCTCTAACGCGCAAAAAGAAACCTCGAGCGCTCAAATAGTCAACCAGAAACTCTTGGTGTTCGCCGCAAGCGGCCCAAACCTTCACGCGTCCGTCGAAATGTATCTTCGGGTTGGCCCACTCGATGAAAGCGGATGCGTCGGCGGAGCATCCGCGCCTTGAACACTGTTGCTTGTTCATTCGCCCGAAAAACTACTTCTTGCCGGCTTCACGAAAGGCGTCGGCCCCAATCGCGAGCGTGGGCGCTTCGATAACGGCCTGCCCCTTAGGCGTGTTTCCGCTTGAATCGGCATTAGCAAGGATTACGGCGAAGTAAGGAAGAAAAATAGCTCCAGCGAAACAAACCCACATCAACCAGCCCTGCACGAACATTCCAACGATCAGACAGATCACGCGTATGGTCATCGCAATGGAGTAGCGAATCATTCTGCGCTTGCGATCAGCCTCGGGTGACTCACCTAATGTGGTGACGCTTTGAGCTTTCGCCATGGATGTTCTCTCGAGAGGTTACCGCTTGAAAAAAGCCTCAGGGTTTAGACTTCAATGAGTTCAAACCCCAACGCTGTGGCACTATTCCCACTAGAGAAGGCTAAGAAATGACCACTCCAAGAACTGTACTGATTACCGGCGGAAACCGCGGAATCGGGCGCGCCATTGCCGAAGAATTTGTCGCAGCTGGGCACCGCGTTGCAGTCACGGTTCGCAGCGGCGAAGGCCCTGCGGGCGCTCTGAGCGTTGTTGCCGACGTAACCAACGCCGAATCACTTGACGCTGCATTTGCCGAGATTGAAGAGAAGCTAGGCCCAGTAGAGGTGCTTGTAGCCAACGCAGGCATCACACGAGACACACTTCTGATGCGAATGACCGACGAAGAGTTCGAAGAAGTGCTCGACACCAACCTCACTGGCTCGTTCAGAGTTCTTCGTAGAGCAACCAAGGGAATGATGAAGGCCAAGTTTGGGCGAGTCATTTTTATCGGCAGCGTTGTTGCGCTGCTCGGTAGCGCCGGCCAGGTCAACTACTCTGCTGCCAAATCAGGGCTTGTTGGCATGGCCCGTTCACTCACTCGTGAGCTAGCAGGGCGCGGCATCACGGCGAACGTCGTGGCACCAGGCTTCATTGACACCGACATGACCTCGGTTTTGCCAGAGGAGACCATCGCTCAGTACAAGAAGAACATTCCAGCTGGGCGCTTTGCTTCACCTGAAGAAGTGGCAAAAGTAGTGACCTGGCTCGCTTCTGACGACGCGGCATACATTTCAGGCGCTGTCATTCCTGTTGATGGCGGTCTAGGCATGGGCCACTAATACCGACCATTCGCCTATAACTCTGGCAAACTTGAGACAACACGACTAAAAGGAACAACATGGGCATTCTAGAAGGCAAGAAACTTCTAATCACCGGCGTACTAACCGAAGCGTCGATCGCATTCACGGTTGCAAAACTTGCTCAAGAGCAGGGTGCCGAAATCGTACTTTCATCATTTGGCCGTATGCTGCCGATCACAACCAAAATCGCAGAGCGCCTTCCAAAGCCAGCAGCCGTGATCGAGCTTGACGCAACCAACGCAGACGACCTTGCAGCTCTCGAGTCACGCGTAAAAGAGCACCTGCCTCACCTTGACGGCATCGTGCACGCAATCGCTTTTGCTCCGCAAACCGCTCTTGGTGGCAACTTCTTGTCAACCGAGTGGGAAGACGTCTCAACCGCCGTGCAGGTTTCGGCTTACTCGCTGAAGTCAATCACCATGGCAGCCAAGCCATTGCTAGCTAAGGGCTCTTCGGTGGTTGGTCTAACCTTCGACGCTACAGTTTCTTGGCCGGTTTACGACTGGATGGGCGTTGCAAAGGCTGCCTTCGAGTCAACCGCGCGCTACCTAGCTCGTTACCTAGGCCCAGAAGACATTCGCGTGAACCTAATCTCGGCTGGTCCTCTTCGCACCACCGCTGCCAAGGGAATCCCGGGGTTCTCAACGATGGAAGACCTCTGGGTCGAGCGCTCACCACTTGAGTGGGTTCTAAGCGACACCGAGCCAGCCGCTCGCGGAATCGTCGGTCTTCTTAGTGACTGGTTCCCTAAGACCACTGGTGAGATTGTTCACGTTGACGGCGGATTGCACTCAACCGGCGCATAGTTCAAATAAGAAAAAGAGGCCTCCGATTCGTCGGTGGCCTCTTTTCTTATCTGAAGAGCGGAATGAGCTCTGACAAATCGGCAAGTTCAACGACTAGATTCGCATTTTCGCGAACAATGGGTTTTGCGTTGAATGCAACGCCGAGACCAGCGGTGCTCATCATCTGAAGGTCGTTGGCTCCGTCACCTACTGCGATTGTGTGTGCGGTCGCAACGCCCGATTGCTCAGCCCACTGCTTTAGTGCTGCCGCCTTAGCGCTCTTGTCAATAATCGGTCCGTCAACCATTCCGGTTAGCGCTGCGTCAGAGACACCAAGTTGATTGGCCAGGTGAAAATCGAGCTTCAAGCGTTCGGCGAGAGGGCTAAGAATCTGAGTAAAACCGCCCGAGACAGCGCCAACCAGCCCGCCAATCGAGTGAATGTGGGCGATTAGCTGCTCGGCACCCGGCGTTAGGCGAACCCGATCGAAAGTGGCTTTGATGACCGACTTGGGTAACCCTTCGAGGGTTGCCACTCTCGCCTTTAGCGATTCCGAGAAATCTAAGTCACCGCGCATGGCGGCGTCGGTTATGGCTGCGACTTCGTTTCTTTTGCCGGCTTCTTCGGCCAAAAGCTCAATAACTTCATCTTGAATGAGAGTTGAGTCAACATCAAAGACAACTAAAAAGCGACTCACGGATTGACTACGACGCCTTTACCAACCACGGTCAGACCAGACTCGGTGACGGTGAAGCCGCGGTCGATGTCGCGCTGGCGGTCAACACCAATCATGGCACCATCAGTAACCACAACACCCTTATCAAGAATTGATCGTCGCACGGTTGCGTTTCGACCAACCTGTACGCCATCAAGTAGCACCGAGTCGGTCACAAGTGCTTGTGAGTTCACCTTGACCCAAGGCGAGAGCACTGATCGTTCGACGATTCCGCCCGACACCACTGTGCCTAGCGAAACAATCGAGTCGGTCGTGCGCCCCTGGTTGCCTTCACCGTCGTGCACAAACTTGGCTGGTGGCAAGTTGATCTGTTGAGTGAAGATCGGCCACTCGGTGTTGTAAAGATTGAACACCGGCATGACCGAGATCAAGTCCATGTGTGCATCGTAATAAGAATCGATTGTTCCTACGTCGCGCCAATAGCTGTGGTCGCGCTCGGTTGAACCTGGAATCTGGTTGTAGGTGAAGTCATAAACCGCTGCGTCATCTCGAGCAACCATGTATGGCACGATGTCGCCACCCATGTCGTGACTTGACTCGGTTAGTTCGCCATCGACTTCAATGGCTTCAATTAGGGCAGTAGCGCTGAAAACATAGTTGCCCATAGATGCCAAAACCTCATTGGGCGAGTCGGGCAAACCAATCGGGTTAGACGGCTTTTCTCTAAACGCCGCAATTTTTTTCGGGTTCTTTGGATCTACCTCAATGACTCCGAACTGGTTGGCCAACGAAATGGGCTGACGAATCGCAGCGACTGTTACACCCTTACCCGACTCGATGTGTGCCTGAATCATCTGCTCGAAGTCCATGCGATAAACGTGATCTGCGCCGACGACAACAACGATGTCTGGTCGCTCGTCGCTCAATAAGTTCATGCTCTGCAAAATGGCGTCAGCGCTGCCGCTGAACCATCTTTTACCAAGCCTCTGCTGAGCAGGAACAGAGGCTACATACGCACCGAGCAGCGGAGACATGCGCCAGGTCTGTGAAATGTGGCGGTCAAGTGAGTGTGATTTGTACTGGGTCAGAACCACGATTCGGCGAAGACCTGAGTTAATGAGATTTGACAGCGCGAAGTCAATCAGTCGGTATGACCCACCGAATGGCACTGCCGGCTTGGCACGGTCTGCTGTTAAGGGCATGAGGCGTTTTCCCTCGCCACCCGCGAGCACCATACCGAAGATTCGCTGTTGCTTACTCATAGCCAAATGTTATTGCCTAAATGCCCCCTGCGGTACCGCCTTAGTAATGTTGTGACATGCGCATCGATCTAATCAGCAAAGAATATCCACCTGCGATCTACGGTGGGGCAGGTGTTCACGTGGCCGAGTTGGTTAAAGTTCTGCGAAAAGACATCGAAGTACAGGTGCGTTGTTTCGGCGCTAATCGCAATGAAGAGGACACCACGGCGTACGCGCATCCGGAATCTTTCAACGGTGCAAACGCAGCTCTTCAAACCATGGTGACCGACCTCGCGATGGTCGAGGACATCGCAGGGGCAGACCTCGTTCACTCACACACCTGGTACGCCAACTTCACCGGTCAAGTGGCATCAAAGATGCACAAGATTCCTCATCTGATTACCGCCCACAGCCTTGAGCCTCTTCGCCCTTGGAAAGAAGAGCAACTCGGCGGGGGCTACCGCATTTCGTCTTGGCTAGAGCGCAGCGCATATGAGGATGCAGCCAAAATCATTGCGGTAAGCCACGGAATGCGTGCAGATATTTTGCGTGCTTACCCGCAAATCGACCCGAACAAAGTTGTGGTCGTGCACAACGGAATCGACTTGGCGGCCTTTCAGTCGGCCAAGAACGAAGATGTCGTTCGCGAACTAGGTATTGACCCCGCACAGCGCAGTGTGGTGTTTGTAGGCCGCATCACCCAGCAAAAGGGATTGCCTTACCTTCTCAAGGCCGCGAAAGAGTTACCGGCGGATGTTCAACTCGTGCTCTGCGCAGGAGCGCCCGACACCAAAGAGATTCAAGAACAGGTAACCGCATTAGTCGAAGAGCTAACCCAGACTCGAAGCAATGTGATCTGGATTGAAAGACACCTTTCTCGGGCCGAACTCATTGCCGTTCTATCGTCGGCGACGGTTTTTGCCTGCCCTTCGATTTACGAACCACTCGGCATCGTGAACCTAGAAGCGATGGCGTGCCACATTCCGGTTGTAGCGACGGCCACTGGAGGAATTCCAGAGGTTGTCGAAGATGGCAAGACGGGCATCCTGGTGCCAATTGAGCAGCTCAATGACGGCTCAGGTAAACCGCTCGATGAGGCCAAGTTTGTCAGAGGCTTCGCTGCTGCGCTCAACCAGATGCTCGAGCATCCAGACATTTCAGGTTTCGGTCTTCGGGGGAGAGCTCGAGTTGAAGAGCACTTCTCTTGGGACCAAATTGCGAAGGACACCATCAATGTCTATCGCGATGCCATTGCCTCGTTCGCTTAGGCTTTAGCGCATGAGCACCGTGATTTCACTAAAAGACGTTTCTGTTGTCAGAGGCGGCAAGCCAATTCTTGATCGCATAGATTGGACGGTCGAGGCCAACCAGCGTTGGGTAATCATCGGCCCAAACGGTGCAGGTAAAACCACCATGCTTCGCATAGCAGCCGCACAGATCCACCCGACCGTCGGATCCGCCGAAATTCTTGGCGAGAAGCTTGGCGAAGTTAACGTCTTTGAACTTCGCACTCGTATCGGCTTCGCGTCATCGGCATTGGCCTCTCACATTCCAAACTCCGAGAAAGTTCTAGATGCAGTAATGACTGCCTCCTATGCAATCACCGGTCGCTGGAACGAGAAATACGAAGACATCGATGAGCGCCGTGCACGTCGAGTGTTGAACGAATGGCATTTGCAAGACTTCGCCGACCGCTCTTTTGGAACGCTTTCGGATGGCGAACGCAAACGCACCCAGATTGCTAGAGCGGTCATGCCAGACCCAGAGTTGCTCTTGCTGGACGAGCCGGTAGCGTCATTAGACCTTGCCGCCCGTGAACAAACCATCAAGATCATTGGTGCCTATGCCAGCGCGCCAGAAGCGCCAGCGATCATCATGGTTACCCACCACCTCGAAGAGATTCCGGCCGGTTTCACCCACGCATTGATCATGTCTGAAGGAAGAGTGTTTGCAGCCGGCCCTATTGAATCGACGATCACCTCTGAAAAGATCAGTGAAGCTTTCGGTCTGCCAATAACTGTCGATTCCGTCGACAATAGGTATCGCGCTCGAGCACACTAGTCTGGTATAGTTTTACCTTGTGCTCTTAGCACGAACAATCCCAGGCTTTACCGCCAAACAAGACTTTAGGAACTTCAATGAAGGCTGACATCCACCCAAAGTACGAGACCGTCGTATTCCGTGACCTCGCTTCGGGCGTCGCATTCCTTACCCGCTCGACCGTTAGCTCAAGCAAGACCATCGAATGGGAAGACGGCAACACCTACCCGGTTTTCGACGTTGAAATTTCGTCGGCTTCGCACCCGTTCTACACCGGTAAGCAGCGCATCATGGATGCCGCCGGCCGTGTCGAGAAGTTCAACACCCGCTACAAGGGCTTCGGCGCATAACAACTTTCAAAAGAAAAGACCCCCGCGAATTTGCGGGGGTCTTTTGTTTGTTCAAGGCGACTTAGGGCTTTTCTGGCCAGCCGATGGTGGTTTTGAAAGTTGGGTCTTTCTCGGTCATGAATCTAGCGAAGCTCTCATCGAGGTCTTTGCTCCAGCCAACCTGTAATGAGTGCAACGTGGCTGCATCAATCGACAGGCGGTCTGAGAACTTTCTTGCTACCGCTTGAGCCACTCGACCAGCGGCCACGGCATCTGCAGTTGCGTTGTGGGCGTCAAGCAGTTCAACTCCATAGAACTCTGCGGTGATTTCGAGCCTGCGCTTGCCCGAACGGTAGCGATCTAGAAATTTGTCTATTACCAGCGGGTCGATAACCGGCATTGGATTGGTCAAGGGTTCGATTCCGTAGCGTTTAGCTTCTTCACGAAGAATGGTGAAATCATATGGAGCGTTGTAGGCAACCACGGGAATGCCAGCTTCAAAAAAGCTTCGTAGCTTTGCAACAATCTCGGCGACTACCTCGGCAGCGGGTCGTCCCTCGGCTCTAGCTCTCTCGGTGGTTACACCGTGTACCGAAGCAGCCATGGCGGGAATCTCGATGCCAGGATCGGCCAACCACTCAATCTCATCGCCGACGATTTGACCGTTTTCGTCAATAGTCGTTGCGCAGGCGGTGACTATGCGTGCCTCACGAAGGTCGAGGCCGGTAGTTTCAAGGTCAAAAACTGCGAGCTTCTTGGCCCACTCGGGCAGGGGAGAAGCTGGCAGGTCGAAAAGAGCATCGTTCACGAGAGAAAGACTAACCCGATGCGCAGACAATGAGCCTCAGGCAAGAAAGGCTATCTTGCTAAGCGAGGCCGACTTCTTGAGCAACTCTGGTCGCCGCCTTTGATTGGTTCAAGGCAAAGATGTGCAAACCGGGTGCCCCCGCGGCCAGCAATTCACGACCAAACTGCACCGTGTAAGCCATGCCGATTTCACGAGCCGCCTCATCATCGGGTGCGCGCATTAGTCGGTCGTGCAAATCCTTGGGCACGCTAGCACCGCTGAGTTGAGCCATGCGCAAAACATTCTTGGCGTTGGCAATCGGCATGAGCCCGGGCAAGATTGGCATAGTCACGCCGGCCGCGCGCGCAGCATCCACTAGTTCGACATAGTGAGAGGCCGCGAAAAACAATTGGGTCACCGCAAACTTCGCTCCGGCGTCCTGTTTGATTTTGAGTACACGCACATCGGCCGCGATGTCGACCGACTCAGGGTGCTTTTCAGGAAACGCTGCTACGCCAACCGGCAGAGACGACGACTCTTGGGCGAGGATAACCAGTTCTACTGCGCGCTTTAGTTCGCCTTGGCTCAATGCATCAGGGTTGTCAGCTGGGTTGTCGCCTCGAATAGCGAGGATGCCCGCCACGCCGGCTTGCTCGAACTGCTCGATTACGGCCTGTGTGCTCTGCCTAGTAGCGCCAACGCAGGTGAGATGCCCGATGGTTGCAACTCTGCTTGAGAAGTTTTCCACGACAGCTATTGAACGCTCACGGTTCGAACCTCCGGCACCGTATGTGACTGAGACGAAGTCTGGCGAAAGTTTTTGAAGCCTGTCGAAAGAGTCGTTGAGCGTCACGAACCCGGCATCATCTTTCGGCGGAAAGAACTCGAAAGAAAGCGTAGGTTTACCGCCGTTTGCTTGGCGATTCAGCGCCTCAACAATCGCACTCATGTTTGCCCCTAAATGGTTTGAATAGTGGGGGCTACGGTGCCCGTTACCCGAAAAGTTTACCGCTAAGCGGCGGGTAGAATTAGAGGCCTATGTACCCAACCAAATCGAAACTGCTGATCGACGCCATAACCAATGGTGTTGTCGTGGCCGATGGCGCAATGGGCACCATGATTCAGGCAGCAGGGCCATCACTTGCAGACTTTGAGGGGCACGAAGGCTGCAACGAGGTTTTGAACGTAACCCGCAAAGACATCATTGCCGACATTCACCGCGCATACCTTTCTGCCGGTTCTCAGGCGATCGAAACAAACACCTTTGGAGCCAACCTGGCAAACCTTGCCGAGTACGGCATCGAAAGTCGCATCGAAGAGTTCGCCGAGGCGGGCGCACAGATCGCCAAGGCAGTGGCCGATGAGTTCTCAACACCTGACGAACCCCGATGGGTGCTTGGCTCGGTTGGCCCTGGCACAAAGTTGCCTACCCTTCTTCACACCGAATACCGCACACTGCGCGACGCATACCAAACTCAGACTCGAGGGCTGATTCGAGGCGGATGCGACTCGATTTTGATCGAGACGGCGCAAGACCTGCTTCAGGCAAAGGCCGCCATCGTTGGCGCTAAGCGCGCAATGACGCAACTTGAAACCAAGCTTCCAATCATCGTTTCGGTCACTATCGAAACGACCGGAACCATGCTTCTTGGCTCTGAAATCGGCGCAGCGCTCACCGCGCTATCAGCTCTCGGTATCGACGCCATCGGCCTCAACTGCGCAACTGGCCCAACCGAGATGAGCGAACACCTTCGCTATCTCGCCAAATTCTCAAAGCTTCCATTGGTTGTCATGCCCAATGCCGGCTTGCCTATTTTGACGTCTGACGGAGCACACTATCCGCTTACCGATGTCGAACTTGCAGCGGCACAGCAGCAGTTCATCAAGGAATATGGCGCAGGTCTGGTTGGCGGATGCTGCGGAACAACGCCTGCGCACATCCGCGCTCTTGCAGATGCTGTGAAAGGCCAAACCCCGAAGCGACCGACATGGGTTGATGAGCCCGGGCTAGCCAGCCTTTACCAGCACCAGCCATTCGACCAAACCATGACCTACCTGTCGATCGGTGAGCGCACTAACGCCAATGGTTCGAAGGCTTTCAGGGATGCCCTGCTGAGCCAAAACTGGGATGAATGCATCGAGATCGCGAAGTCTCAAACCCGTGAGGGCGCACACACTCTCGACGTTTGTGTCGACTATGTCGGCCGCGATGGAGCGCGCGACATGCGTGATTTCGTCTCCCGCTTGGTGACTGCAACCACTCTGCCAATCGTTCTTGACTCGACAGAGCCTGCTGTGCTTGAAGCCGGACTCGAGTGTATCGGTGGGCGAGCAATGATCAACTCGGTCAACTACGAAGACGGCGACGGGCCGAACTCTCGCTTCGCAAAGATAATGCCGATTGTCAAAGAGCACGGTGCTGCCGTCGTGGCGTTGACCATCGATGAAACCGGCCAAGCCAGAACTGCCGATACCAAATATGCAATCGCTAGCCGACTAATCGAAGACCTAATTTCAAACTGGGGTATGAGCCTTCACGACATTGTCGTTGACACCCTGACCTTTCCGATTGCAACCGGGCAAGACGAAACACGGCGTGACGGTCTCGAGACCATTGAGGCCATTCGCCGCCTGAACGAGCGTTACCCAGGTGTTCAAACAACCCTGGGTATCTCTAACATTTCGTTTGGACTGAGCCCGGCAGCCCGTCACGTTCTGAACTCGGTTTTCTTACACGAATGTGTTCAGGCTGGTCTTACCTCAGCAATCGTTCACGCCGCGCGCATCATGCCGCTGGCACAGATTCCTGACGAACAGCTCAAAGTCGCCCTAGACCTTATCTACGACCGAAGAGAGTATGACGCCGAAGGCAACGTCACTTTCGATCCGCTAACCAAACTGCTCGACACCTTTTCGGGCGTTGACTCGACTTCAGCAAAGCTAACCAGGGCGGCCGAGTTGGCTTCTATGCCGCTTGACGCTCGACTCGCCAGGCGAATCATCGATGGTGAAAAGAAGGGCCTAGAGGCAGACCTCGACGAAGCCCTCGCGCAGCCATGGCCAGCACTTCAAATCATCAACGACCACCTTTTGCCTGGTATGCAGGTGGTTGGCGAACTCTTTGGCAAGGGCGAGATGCAGCTGCCATTCGTGCTGCAAAGCGCCGAGGTAATGAAGGCAGCCGTCGCGCACCTTGAACCACACATCGAGAAAACCGAAGACTCGGGCAAGGGCAAGATTCTGCTGGCTACCGTTCGCGGCGACGTTCACGACATCGGCAAGAACCTAGTCGACATCATTCTCAGCAACAACGGCTTTGACACCGTCAACATCGGTATCAAGCAATCGATCAACGACATTCTTTCGGCAGCCGAAGAACACCAGGTTGACGTGATCGGCATGAGCGGGCTTCTGGTGAAGTCGACTCAGATTATGAAAGAAAACCTCGAAGAGATGAACCAGCGCGGCGTTGCCGAAACCTGGCCTGTGATTCTCGGCGGGGCTGCGCTGACTCGAGCATTCGTTGAGCAGGACCTTGCAGAGATTTTCGACGGTGAGGTTCGCTATGCGAAAGACGCGTTCGAAGGTCTAAGACTCATGGATGCGCTGGTGCGCCAAAAACGCGGCGAAGCCGTTGAGCTACCGAAGCTGAAATCGAGGTTGACCCCTCGTGGAAACCTGCTCGAGCGAACCGCACCAGAAGACTTGCCGAAGCGTTCTGATGTCGCCGAAGACAATGCCATACCGACTCCACCGTTCTGGGGTACACGCGTGGTCAAGGGCATTCCACTTCGCGACTACTCATCATTCCTTGACGAACGCGCCACGTTCATGGGCCAATGGGGCCTGAAGCCTGGTCGCGGCGATGACGGCGCAAGTTATGAAGAGTTGGTTGAAACCGAGGGTCGCCCTCGCCTTCGAGCCTGGCTTGAGCGCATCCAGACCGACAGCCTTCTAGAAGCAGCCGTGGTCTACGGCTACTTTCCGGCCTACAGCGACGGTGACGATCTGGTCATTTTGCATCATCCACAAGAGGGCGCAGACGCTCCAGAAGCCTTCACCGAACGCACGCGGTTTAGCTTTCCGAGACAGGCGCGTGATCGTCACCTTTGCCTCAGCGACTTCGTTGCCTCGAAAGAGTCGGGCAAGATCGACGTCGTTCCGTTTCAGCTCGTCACCATGGGTAACCGGGTTTCAGAAGCCGCAGCCGAACTTTATGCCCGCAACGAATACCGTGAATACCTCGAACTACACGGACTTTCGGTTCAGTTGACCGAGGCGTTAGCCGAATTCTGGCACGCGAGAATTCGCGAAGACCTAGGTTTCTCTAACGAAGAACCAGCCGAGGTCGAAGGCCTGTTCAAACTTGACTACCGTGGCGCGCGGTACTCCTTCGGTTACCCCGCCTGCCCAGAACTCGAAGACCGAATAAAACTCGTCGAGCTCTTGAAGCCAGAGGTCATCGGGGTAACGCTCTCAGAAGAGTTGCAGTTGCACCCTGAGCAATCGACCGACGCCATGGTCTTGCACCACCCCGAAGCGAAGTACTTCTCGGTCTAGCGATGGCGCTCGCACCAGAACTCGTGAATCGGGCGCAAAGCCGAAAAAGGGTTTCGCAGACGCAAACTCGGGGAGCGAGCACTTTCGTCGCCACCTATGTGGCTAACATCGATAAACCCAAACGGCTGCTCTTTGTTCACGGCATCAGAGGCACCCACCACGGGCTTGAGGCGATCGTTGGAGCTTTGCCAAGCTACGAGTGCATCGTGCCCGATCTTCCCGCCTTCGGGCGCTCAGAGCCGCTGCGGTGCGGGCAAGATTTAGCAGCGCTCCACGGTTGGCTCGAAGAACTTATCGACCAGTTCAAACCAGATGCGATTGTCGCGCATTCTTACGGAACGCTCTTGGTTTCTGGCGCGCCTTCAGCCGCCGGCATCCGACAAGTTTTGATCAACCCAGTCATTGAACTAGACACGAGCCGCGCTAAGAAAATCTCGTCTCGATTGACGACCGCTTTCTACGTCGTTTGTGAAGCGCTTGGTGAAACCTGGGGGAGAAGGCTTTGTTCGGCGCGCATCCTGGTCGACGCCATGTCTTTCGGCCTAGCAAGCAAGGCTGGGGCGGATGTTCGTGGCTGGGTCTTCGCGCAACATCGCGAGCACTTCAGCAGTTTTGCCAATCTGCGCTCCCTAGCCGAGCACTCAAAACTAGCTACATCGCTTTCGCTCGAGTTAGAGCGCGCAAAAGTTACCCCGCAACTGCTAATTGGTTCATCAAGAGACGCAATTACCAGCATCGAACAAATCACGCGCTACGCCTCACTCGTTGACTCGGCGCAGCTCGAGATTCTTGACGGATTTGGCCATCTGGTGCATTACGAAGCGCCAGAACTCGCTGCGCAAGCAATCGAACGATTCGTGGGCGAGTCATGAAGGTGTTTTTCGATTGTCGGTTCATCCGACCCGCAAACATGGATGGCATAACTCGCTACAGCGAACAAATTTTTACTGCCTTGAACCGAATAAGGCCGATCACAGCGCTCGTGTCTAGCGAGCAACAACTGAACCGATTGCCACCTGGAACCGCCTACATTTTGGTAAACGACCCCACAAGTGTTCGAGAGTTGACCTTGGCGCGACGTCTAAATCGCGCTGGTGCGTCCGTTGTTTTTTCGCCAATGCAAACCACCTCTGGTCTCGGCCGCCGATACAAGCTCATCTCTACCGTGCACGACCTGATCTACTACCGCAGACCAAAACCGCCAACCTTTTTGCCCTTAGCCGTGAGAGCTATTTGGCGCATGTATCACTCAAGTTTCTGGCCGCAGCGATGGCTATTGAAACAGAGCGACGCACTCGTAACGGTGAGCGAAACCACCAGGCAAGACATCGAGCGTGCGCGACTGTGGCCAGCAAGCAAGCCGCTTCGAATCGCGAGTCCCGCTATCGATGGCCAAGTGTTCAGCGCGCGAAATGCCGCCACTTCAAGTGCGAGTAGCCCCAAATCGTTGGTCTATGCCGGCAGCTATATGCCTTACAAGGGCGTCGAGACGATCGTGCGGGCCTTGCAAGAGCTGCCCGACTTCGAACTGCTCCTGGTGTCTCCGGCTAGCGCCGATGTTCAAAATCGGCTGCTTCAACTTGCAGGCGAGGCTGCTTCGAGGGTTAAGTTTCTCGACGGCCTCTCTGACCTCGACTACGCCCAGTTGCTCCGTAATTCAACAGCCTTTGTTTCAGCCAGTATCGATGAAGGGTTTGGCATTCCGCTGATTGAGGCAATGGCTTGCGGTACGACGGTGGTGTGCAGCGACATCCCGGTTTTTCGCGAAGTGGCTGGTGCAGCCGCCGAATTCTTTGAACCCTCAATCGCAAAAGAACTAGCGAATGCTATCAATCGACTTTCTGCCGAACGTTTGCTTGAACTGCGTGAAGCAGGCCTAAAGCGTGCGAATCAGTTCGAATGGGATGCTTCGGCGAAGGTAATTTCGGACCTCATCGACGAGCTAACGACTGGCGACTAGACGAGCGTTTCTGGGTTGAAGTTCAGAATTCTCCAGCTCTCACCCTCGTGCTTGAAAGTGCTTAGCGAAGCGTTACCAAACCTCTGGCCCTCTAGCGGTAACTGCTTGTCGCTGGTTACGCGAACCACCTTGCGAATGAAAGCGCCGTGCGAGACAGCCAAGACGCGCTTGCCCGCGTACTTCGCGGCAATGTGAGTCAGAAGCTCACGCACGCGAACCTCGAGTTCAGGCAGCGTTTCGATGCCGGGAATCAGTGCGTGGTCGGTGTGACCCGATTTCCACTCGGTGTATTCCATGCCCTCTGCTTCGCCGAATGAACGCTCGGTTAGCAAAGGCTCTACCTCTACGGTTTCAAATCCGTGCCGGTCAGCCACAATCTGAGCCGTGTGCAAAGCGCGACTGAGTGGTGACGCGAGAATGACATCCCAGTCAGAACCATCGATAACCCCGGCTGCGGCATGAGCTTGGGCAATGCCGGTTTCATTCAACGGGATGTCGCTAGAACCCTGAATGCGAAAAGTTATGTTCCAGTCGGTTTGACCGTGACGTAGCAGGCCGAGAACGGTTTCAGTCATGAAAGAGCACCTCCAGTGCATCCGAGGTGTTTGCATCTACCTTGGCAATGGCTAATTCATCGGCCTTGGTTGGGCCGATGTTGACGATGATGATTGGTTTGCCCGCTTTGTGGGCCATTCTGGCAAAGCGCATACCTGAGTTGACCGCCAGCGATGATCCGGCAACGACTAAGGCGTCTGCGGCTTCAACCCAAGCTGTCGCTTCGTTCACTCGAGCAACCGGCACCTGCTCGCCAAAAAACACCACGTCGGGCTTGATAGTGCCGCCGCACTTCTTGCAAGTGGGCACAACGAACGTGTCGGTCAACAAGACCTCGGCATCGCCGTCTGGGGTAAATTCGATGCTTTCATCGCGTTCGATTCTGGGGTTTAGCTCGGCTATCCAGTCGTCAACCAGCACACGCTCAAAAACCTCGCTGCATTTCATACACACAACTTTGTCGAGGCGACCATGCAAGTCGAGCACCTGCGAAGAACCAGCAGCCTGATGTAGGCCATCAACGTTTTGGGTGATCAAGCCAACTAGTCGACCAGACTTCTCGGCCTTTGCAAGGGCAAAGTGACCCTGGTTCGGTTTTGCCATGGCGATTCTGCTGAAACCGACGAAAGAGCGCGCCCAATAACGCTGTTGCGCCTCTATGCCGCTCATGAACGAGTCAAAAGTCATTGGGTGCCTAGCGACCCGGCCGGCACCACGGTAGTCCGGGATTCCAGAATCGGTGCTCAAACCTGCACCAGTCAACAGAACAGCCTTGCCGTCCGACAGAATCTCTCTGGCTGCCGCGAGCGCATACAGTGCTGCACTGCTGAGACGCT
>JACCDH010818130.1_pt1 | contig 18931 bp, 16 predicted proteins | sample 7442481 | NCBI WGS metagenome assembly JACCDH01 (sample SAMN15323433, study PRJNA562643) | freshwater metagenome | isolation source: river surface water | place: USA:Blue River Watershed | collected 2017-08-15 | reverse complement strand
GCGTTGGAATTGGTTGGTGGGCGAATACGACGATCCACCCCAAGATGTCAAAAACGTCCACTGGACAGTTGGCGGACCCTACTTCCATGAATATGAAAACGCTGATTTTGCTCAGGAATGGTTTGATGAGCGGGATCGTATGCAGTATTGCTTGCAGCGTGAACCATTCAAAGCCAGCGCCTGATTTTGTCCACTCCATCACCCGCCAGCGCGCCGCAAACCGGCTGACACTACCCTCATCTTGATGGCCCATGATGATTGGCTTGCGCCCTCAAGCTAGAGTGTCAACTTTTCTTTTCGGCACGAAATTTGCTTGATTTGTGGACACATCGTCTACAAGACATACCACAACGACAAATCAAGGAATCCGATGAAACGACATGCGTTCTGCGCCTACCCAACCGACTGGATTGAGGAACAATCCCTGGCCCCGATTTTGAACGCGATTCGTTCTCGGGGTATCGATATCGCGATTGACCGCGGTATGAGCGCGCCTTCAAAAGTAGGGCTGTTCCTCGGGCATCACAAAAAGAATCGACCCGAATTGGCCGAATACCCAGTGGTCATGCTACATGACCTAGGACAAGCACACAATGTCTGGCCCAACTTTTGGGACAAGGAGCCATGGGGCGACTACAGCCTGGGCCTTCTGCCCAACCAAGCCTGGAAAAGCATGTACGACGCATATCCTCACGCTGATCGCAAGCCCAAGGATGGGGTCGCTGTTGTTGGATGGCCCAAGGCTGATGAGTCATTTCAAAAAATGACAGCTACCAACAGTTCACCGATGAAAGGGCCACGCTTGCGCGTGCTGTACGCACCCTCTTGGGAGTTCGACAACCAACAAGACAAATTCTTGCGCGCACTCGTTGACCTACCGATTGACATATTCATCAAACAGCAACACTGGGAAGGGATGGGTCACTTGCAACGCGTGCAAGAACAGGCGCAAAAACATCAGGGCAAGTGGGCCAATGTGACGCTGCTTGATCCAAAAACCAAAATCTTCGATGCAATATCGCTGGTCGACTGTATCGTTTCTGATGAATCTTCCACCATGGCTGAAGGATTCATGGTGGGTTGCGTACCCATAGCAGTGATGGACTGGAAGGTACCAGACACCAATCCCCCTCGCGCTCCTTCGGTACCTTTCCCCTTTGTTCAAAAGGTGCTGATGGCAGATCTGGCGCTAACGATTGCAGGACTGACCGATCCTCAAACCCTGCAAGCGAGTCAGGTCTCATTGAAGAGTTTTCAAGACCATGTACCGCCCTATCAAGGTATTGCAGCAAAAGCCTTTGCTGACATCTTGGCAGGACTGGTGAACCAAACCCATGTATCTCTGGCTCAAGCAGCCTGATTGATGTTTAAAACGATGTATGTTTACCTGATCAGCAAAGGAAAATTGTGAGCTTCCCTTTGATGTCGCGCACCTCGCAGCAGGCCCAGCAGCCCAAAAGCTCCGCAGAGACGGCGGCAGATGGTCTGTTGACGCATTTGCATACATGGGCACAACGACAGCACCAACAGCTCAAAACCCTGCTGAAACAAGAACCGGCCCTGAGTGCACTCATGTTTCAAGGGAGATCACTGGCTGAACTGGCACGACCCGAGGGTCTGGCCATGATGAAACAGGCCGCAGAAGAACAGCAGTTTGATCCAATTGCCATGAATCATGGGATTCGGCGATTACAACTGGACAACTACAACGGAGAAATCATCTGGGATTACCCAGGCAATGAGACAACCATCATTGAAAAAGATGACATCACCGAAGCTCTGGAGGAACAGGCACCATCATTGATCAACGAAATTCTCACCAGCGTTGACCATGTTGACAAATTTCCGGACAGTGACAGCCTAACCAACCCGGGTGGGAGGTGGAGCTATCGATCGTTCTATGACAAGCTAGGCGGCGTCAACACGCATCTGCAGCGTCAATGCCCTACTACATGGAAACTGATAAATAGCCTTAAACCGAACCTCACTTTTGGCTTTGCATTCATTTCGGTGTTGGCGCCAAACACCACTATTGCAGCACACAAAGGCTCGACCTCTCTGCGACAACGCTATCACTTAGGCATAGAAATTCCAACCGATGGGACCTCACGCATTCGGATTGGAGGTACTTGGAAAACATGGCATACGGGAAAAGCCTTCGGATTCAACGATGCCATTGACCATGAAGTTGAGCACTGGTCTAAAGAGCGAAGAATCGTTTTGATCTTAGACAGATGGGCAGATCATGTACCAGCAAGTGTCATTGAAGCCATCAATAAACACCCTGAGTTGCTCCAGCTCGCTGTGCTGACACAACAGAGCGAAGCAACTGCCATAAACGATTAATCACAAAAAGAAAGAAAAAACCATGATCAAAATGCCAGATTTTTCAATGCAAGCCATGTATGACGCCGAGACCCATTTTCATTTGATGATGAATGAGGAGAGGCTGGCAAAGTTTGTCGTTCATTGGGAAGCCATGAAAATCGCCAGCCAGGTACCCGGAGCTATTGTGGAATGCGGGGTCTTCAAAGGTACGAGTTTTGTTCGTTTCGCACTTATGCGACAGCTTTTGGGGGGTAATTTTTCTGCCAAGCTCATCGCATTTGATGTATTTAGCGATGAGTTTCCGGACACACGATATGAACAAGACAAGGCACAGCGCGACCACTGGATTGAAACCGCCGGAGCATCATCAATCTCGGTGCAACAGTTAGCTGACACCTTAACTAGAAAGAACATCATAAACTTTGAAATGATTGCTGGCGATGTTGTACACACTGCTCCGGAATATGCAGCAAAAAATCAAGGACTCAAGATCAGCCTGCTGAATGTAGACATTGATTTTGTCGAACCCACACTGACAGTCCTAGAGCAGTTCTATGACCGCGTCTCTCGAGGCGGCGTGATTTTGCTCGACAACTATGCCGGGGAAGGCACATCAGGACAGAGTTATCACGGAGACACCTATGCCGTGGATAAATTCTTTCAAGATAAAAAAGTCAAAATCAATAAATTTCCCTTCGCCGCACGCCCGGCATACATCATCAAGGAATAAAAAATGAACACCTATGACCAGATCATCACCCAAGAGTTACCTGGCTATGTGATGGACGAAGCCAGCCGTGTTTTTGTCCGCCCCGGCAGTCAAGGCATTGGCTACCGTGATGGGGGTGAAGACGCATTGCTTCAGATCATTCAGTCAGTCAACGATCGCTCAACTCTGTCGTCTGAATTAGTCAAGCATATGAAAGATTGGCCAAGCGAATACCATTTCTCTCGCAAGCGTCATTTGCTATTGCGACCTTTTGAAATCAAACGCGGCGACCGAGTCCTAGAGCTTGGTAGTGGCTGCGGTTCCATCACACGTTATCTGGCTGAAATTGGCGCTGAAGTAACGGCTGTGGAAGGCGAGCTTGCACGCGCAGCTGTCGCAGCAAAGCGTTGCGAAGGATTTGACAATGTGCGCTTTGTAGCAGACAACTTTTTGTCGCTTGATTTGACAGAAAAATTTGACTGGGTTTTGATGATTGGCGTACTTGAATATTCGCAAAAATACGCATCATCCCAAGATCGTCCGCGCGAATACTTGGACATTGCACATCGCCACATGAAGCCCAACGGCACATTGGTCATTGCAATCGAAAACAAACTGGGTCTCAAATACCTCAATGGCGCGGGTGAAGACCACAACGGCAAACGCTTCTACGGCCCACAAGACCTATACGGTGACAACGATATCACTACCTGGGGGCGAACAGAACTCCAAGATATGCTAACGGCTGCTGGCTTTTCACAAAACAAATTCTTTGCTGCCTTTCCCGACTACAAGCTACCAAAGATTATTCTTAGCGAAGACATTGATCAGAACCGGAATTTCCGGGCAGAGGAACTGCTGCATTACTCCAAAAGTCTTGATTACCGTGGTAAAAATGAGCGAATTTTCGACGAATCACTTGTGATGTCATCGCTGCGAAAAAACGGCATGATGATTGACATGGCCAATTCATTCCTCATTGCTTGTCGCCTTGATGAAATCCAAGATGGATTTGACACCAACGTTTTGGCACACTACTTCTCAGTGGACCGACAACCTCATCTGTGCACACACACACGGTTTTTGAACGGGGTTAATGGTCAGATCACAGTGATCAAAAAACCCTTACTCACTAACTCAAATATCAGCACATCCCAGATCTTTGTAACCACAGAAGAAGGCGAATTGTTGCAGCTGACCCAAGTCGAGGAAAAAGCGGCTTCAAACTACCACTCTGGTCGTCTTATGGGTTTAAATATCACCAAGGCCCTGAAAAAGGGAGATACCGAATCGCTCAAATTACTGCTGCAAACTTGGGCTGCCTTTCTGATACATAGCTTTGAGATCACATGCCGGAGATCCGGTATGCGCTTGACAATGCAAGACCTAGCGGGTCGTGACCTTTCATCTGTCATGATAGAAGGCGCAGCAATTGACTGCGGCCCACAAAATATCATCATGGGCGATCACATTCATGCATTCGATCTCGAATGGCAATCTGACAAACCGGTACCACTGGTTTGGGTGCTCAACAGAAACGCAAAACACATCGTCAGACAACGCCACTCGAGCAAACAGATGATTCAAGTCACGGACATAGTGGGATTCATTGCCGATATGCTGGACATGACGGCCACCACTGAGGACCTGGCCGAGGCTGACCATCTGGAGCGACAGTTCCAACAGGGTGTGGCGCTGGTCGAACCCTCCAACCTCACTGCGCTGACTGACGCGTTTGATCAGCCTTGAGTCGGGTCGTGAACACCTATTAAGAAAAATATAAGACCAATATTGGTCACACTCTTGATTTAAATACTGCTTTGATGGGAGTCTGATGATGGCAATTGTTTACATTGGTTTAACGGTTGATGTGCTGCACCATGGCCACATCAATCTTATTCGTAAGGGCGCCGAACATGGTGATGTCATCATTGGCCTGTTGACCGATAGTGCCATTGCACAACATAAGCGCTTGCCTTATTTGACTTGGGAGCAGCGTCGCGATATTGTTGCAAGCATTTATGGTGTTAAACGGGTGGTTCCTCAAGACAGCTGGAACTATGCTGATAACTTACGAACATACAAGCCAGACTTCATGGTTCATGGAGATGACTGGCGTACTGGTCCCGATGCAAGCTTACGAATCGATGCATTGTCAGCTCTCGAAGAACATGGTGGTAAGTTGATTGAAGTGCCATATACCAAGGGGGTTTCCTCAGGGGCAATCATGTCCGATACTTTGATTATCGGAACCACGCCAGATATTCGTAGAAAGTCTTTGAGACGACTGTTGAACGCCAAATCCATAGTTCGCTTATTGGAAGCGCACAGCCCATTGTCTGCACTAATTGGCGAGTCAGTCAGCGAAACCATCGACGGTGAGCGGCGTGAATTTGATGGATTCTGGTCAAGCTCACTGACAGACTCGACCGAACGCGGCAAACCAGATATCGAGGCCCTGGATATCTCATCACGTCTGCGCAATATCAATGACATCTTTGAGGTCACAACCAAACCGCTGGTGATGGACGGCGACACTGGTGGTAAAGAAGAACACTTTGAACTCAATGTCCGCTCTATGGAACGGCTGGGCATATCTGCTGTGATCATCGAAGACAAGACTGGCTTGAAGAAGAACAGTCTGTTGGGCAATGACACGGCGCAAACACAAGAGGATATCGATGTGTTTTGCGCCAAAATTCGTGCGGGGCGTTCGGCATTGATCAGCGAAGATTTCATGATCATTGCCCGAATCGAAAGTCTTATTCTCGAGAAAGGCATCGAAGACGCATTGCTACGTGCTCGCGCTTATGTTGCTGCAGGTGCTCATGGAATCATGATACATAGCCGACAACGAAAACCCGATGAGGTCTACAAATTTGCCAATAGTTTTCGCCAAGAATTTCCAACTATTCCTCTCGTCAGTGTTCCCACGAGTTACAACGCGGTCACTGAGCGTGAACTACAAGAGCACGGCTTCAACATGGTAATTTACGCCAATCAAATGCTGCGAAGCGCTTATCCAGCCATGAAAAAGAACGCGCGCGCCATCCTTAAGCACGGTCGATCGCTTGAAATCGATGAAGATTTAATCAGTATTTCAGAGATTCTCGATTTAATTCCAGGAACCAAATAGTGATGAATCCCTCTGTATTTGTTGACGCCCTTATGCGTCAGGGCACGGAGCTCGTCACCGGCGTACCCGACTCACTGCTTAAAGAACTGTGCACCGAGTTGCAAGCAAAGTTACCCATCGGGCAGCATTGTGTTGCCCCCAACGAGGGCGCTGCTGTAGGTCTTGCGATTGGTCATTACTTGGCTAAACAAAAGCCGGCGATTGTCTATATGCAAAACTCCGGCTTAGGGAACATTGTTAATCCTATTGCATCGTTGGCTGCACATGCCATTTATGCCATACCTATGATACTGATCATCGGCTGGCGTGGTGAAATCAATGTACAGGGTGAGCAATGTGCGGACGAACCCCAACACATCATGCAGGGTCGAATAACACTTGCACAGCTTGATTTGTTAGACATTCCTTATCGTATTCTCGATGCCCAGTCTGATCCTGATACTGCCATCCTAAATGCTTTTGAACAGGCTCATACCTCTTCCAAACCGTATGCCTTATTAATTCGAAAAAACAGTTTTTCCAAAGCGAGTGTGGTCACATCTTCGGTCATATCAGCCCACTTATCACGCGAAGCTGCCATTGAACAGGTTCTCGCAACTTTACCAGCGATCACGCCTGTAGTTTCAACCACAGGCATGGCATCCCGTGAAGTTTTCGAAATACGAAAAAAAAACCAGCAGATGCATGAGCGTGATTTCTTGGTCGTCGGCGGGATGGGCCATGAATTGGCAATTGCAACAGGTATAGCAAATGCACGCTCAGGACAACGGGTTGTATGCCTTGATGGTGACGGTGCGCTTTTGATGCATAGCGGCACCCTGGCCATGGCAGCGCGTTGCTCAGGCTTGATACACATCGTACTCAATAACGAAGCGCATGACTCAGTTGGAGGCCAACCCACGACAGCAGTCGGTCTGTTGTTGGCAAAGATTGCCAAAAGCTTTGGCTACCCACAAGCTGTGCGCGTAACCACCTCCGATGCTCTGATAAAAGCCGTGCAATCAGCGATTGCAGCTACACAAGCTTGTTTCATTGAAGTTATCTGCAAGAAAGGAAGCCGATCCGATCTCGGTCGACCAGATCGAACCCCTTTGCAGAATCGTCGTGATTTCGAGGCCTTTCTACAAATAAATCATTATGCATAAACGCATACTTGAAAGCATCAAGACCTTTGTTGATCAGCGCAATCGGGATCGGCAATTGTTCACAGCCGGTCCAGCTAGCCTGCTTCCTGAAAATCTGACCGGTTTGCGACCTTGTTTTGGTCGTGGCGATGCAGATTACATGGCAGTAGAAAAACAGGTCATGAACCAACTTTCGATTCTTTCAGGCCATAGCCATTTGATACGCATGCAAGGTTCTGCATGTCTCGCACTAGAAATCGTGACACGCAATTTTTTGGGAGGTCGGGTATTGGTTGTCGAAACCGGTTTCTATTCCAAACGACTAATGACAATGGCACGCTCGGCCATGTTACAACCGGGCGAGATACGCAGCGTTGATGCAGTTACTTGGGCTGAGATTGAAAGCATTAGAGGTCAATTTGACTGGGTAATGGCTTGTCCCACAGAAACCAGCACCGGATTCAAGATACAAATTGATGTACTACGCCAATTAGCCGATCGCCTAGGTGCGCAGTTGATGCTGGATGCCACCGCTTCTATCGGTTTGGAAGGGGGACATGAATTGGCTGATGTCATAGCTTACAGCTCTTGCAAAGGCTTATTCGGACTGACAGGTGCGGCCTTCATAGCATCGCATAATCCACCTGCCTACACGGTTGATTCTTTCTACCTTAGTTATGAAAACCACCGAGAAAAGCTCATGACCGGCCCATACCATGCGATTTTATCGCTGGCAGATGTTTTACCGAGACATGCAGAATTTCGTGAAGCCGTAGTTATTAATAAAAGGGTGTTCACGGAAAAAATGAACAAGTGGTTGCCAGTCTCAGAACACAACCAACCACTGTTATGTACAAGAGTAAATCTAAAGATTAGCACTACAAATCCAGCTGCGGTTTTATATGCTTCCCGCCATCAAATAGAGGGCAGCATCGTTTGCCACCTTGGAGAGGTCCATTTGGGTCGTGACGCAAAAGGTTTGATATTAAATTCGCTGGAGTTTTCTGAATGAAACGCATTATGGTTGACATGTCAGCAACCCTTATTCATCATGGCCATATTCGACTTCTGAAACAGGCTCAACTGTATGGCCATGTTGTAGTTGCTTTGACCACGGATGAAGAGATCAAAATGAAAAAAGGCTACCAGCCTGAAATCGAGTTTTCGCACCGCAAAGAAATATTGGAAGCAATCCGGTATGTCGACGAAGTTGTACCTAGCCCATGGATGCTTGACCAGTCTTTTTTAGATAAACATCACATTGACTTACTAGTGCATGGTGATGACAACTCGAATCGTATTCCCACTGCAAAATTGCTGATCTTTCCGCGTACAAGTGGTGTTAGTAGCACGCTGTTGCGTCAGCGCGCAAAACAGATACTTGAGGATAACTGAGATGAATAGGCGATGGCACACAATATGGTCCAGTCGTGTATTTGATAACCCATCATCTATGGACGCTCTAATTGCGCTTAATGGGTTTGATACAGGTGCTATGACCGTTCACAATTCCGAATGGAACTTAAATGCGCAAAAAATTGCTGCAAAAATGGGGATTCAATCCGGAGACTCAGTATATGAAATCGGATGCGGATGCGGCGCGTTCTTGCTAGCACTAAAAAAATGTATTGATATTACAGTGGGAGGCGGCGATTACTCTGAGCCCTTGATTGAAGTAGCAAAAAAAATACTCCCCCAATCTACTTTTGAAGTCGTCTCAGCTACCGAGTTGAACACATCGGTGCAATACGACCATGCAATAGCACATTCCATGCTTCACTACCTTACCCTCGATGAAGCATCTGTTGCAATTGAAAGACTAATACTCAAAAGTAAAAAAGTAATTGGCTTATTTGATCTTCCAGATGTAAATTTACAATTGGATGCAGAAAATTTTCGAAAGAAAAATCTTCCCGAAGGAGAGTATGAACAAAAATATCAAGGTCTTACACACACATATTTTGCAAAGGATTGGTTGATCGCATTAATTACAAAAATTGTCCCTACTTCCTCTATTGAACTTATACCCAGCTCACTTGAAATTAATCCTCAAAGTAAATATCGCTTCGGAATGATTGTTCGAAAATAGTTGCACTGCTTGAATGATTAATTGAATTTCAAAATGACAAAATGCCATCCTACATAAACATTATTTCTTTTTATGCACCTCGTCCCGTGGCTGACCTACTTGCCTTGATGAATGCCCTTGAGCAACATCAAAAGGATTCGATCATCGTCATCAACAGCGACCAAGTACATGACCAAGTGCAGTATCAGAACATAAATGGCTGGCCTGCTATCGTTGCCCCCAACCGTGGGATGAACATTGGCGCCTGGCAGCAAGGGTTTCTTGCGCGGCCCAATGAAGATTTTTACTTTTTTCTTCAAGATGAATGCTTTATTAAGCAACCAGGTTTCTTTTCCGCTTGTTTGGCTCGTTTTGAAAATGAACCTCAGCTGGGTATGCTTGGTGAAAGTTTGAACTACAAGTGGAATCATAGTTGGGAGGAAATGCGCAACAGCAATATGAATTGGCGGGATACAGACCATCAGATTGATAATGTCCCCGTAGCACGGGTTGATTACTATTTGCTTGCGATGGCACGGATGGGAATTGACCCTGGCGAAAGCGGACTGCATTTACGGTCATTGTGTTGGGCCTTTCGCGGCGAAACTTTGCGTGCCATAGGTGGTTTTCCGATCGGCAATACCAAGGGTGACTGCATTGCTGCTGAGATCGGTGTCTCACGTAAGGTTATCCAGCATGGCTACCAGTTTGATCAACTATCCTCTACCCCGTTTAGCTACATCGGGCACCGCGAGTGGAGAGCCGACGGCAGCGCCAAAAAATAAATCTATGACTCAACCTACGGCAGAGTGGCTCTGTGCCACACCCGCTAAACACCTCGCAGATCTCGAGCAAAGTAACCTAGCCTCAGTGCGTCTGCGTACTGCTGTTGGCATTCGGGCGAGCAATGCGCTGGGCAGATTTAACTTAATATCAGACGGGCGTACGAGCACCGCCACTCAAGTGGTTGTAGTTGGCAAGATCGACTACATTTCCGACCCAGAGCGCCCAGCCCGTTGGTTGCGCCGGTTGAGGGAACTCAAAGCAAGGGGAGCAGCGGTGATGATCGACTACACCGATCACCATTTGTCGATGCAGACCCCGGCCGCTGATTTTTATCGCCACGCCTTCCCTCTAGCCGATACGATTTTGACATCATCTTTAAAGCTTTGTGAACATGTGCGGCGTCATACTGGGCAGCAAGCTGTTGTTATTCATGACCCAATTGAAGTACCGATACAAGTGCCAGTTGCACGAAACAATCCGGTGCAAACACTTTTGTGGTTTGGACATGCATCCAACTTGCCATATCTTCTTGATTATTTATTGGCACGGTATAGTTCAAATCAAAATCGGCGTCTGATCTTGATGACCAACCTTCATCCGCTACCTGATCATATTGTTGAGACATTGAATAGTCCAAACTTATCAGCACTGGATATCCATGTGATTCCCTGGAGTGTCAATGACATGATCACTGCAGCAAGATTGTCTGATCTATGCATTATTCCTGCGGGCGTAGCAGATCCACGCAAAAGTGGCGCCAGCTCCAACAGATTACTCACAGCTTTGGCGTTGGGCTTGCCAACCGCGGCTGACATGTTAGATTCGTACATACCTTTTTCAAATTACTTTACTGATTTGCAACATGTCAATCTCGATCGCATGTTAGAGAAACCAGAGCAGTTTTTTCCAGCGATAAAAGATGCGCAACAATTGATTGCTAATGAACACACCCTATCAGCTGCGCAAAAACAGTGGCAGCAGCTACTTGAATCTATTCAACCGCAAAACGCTAACAATGCAAGTACCACTGATTGAATGATCATGGAGTGTCAAAAAATTGCCCCCAACACAAAAGCATTGATCAAAGAGTCCAGTGTTTTGATCAAAGACGGGCAATATGACCGCGCTCAAGAAGCTATTGAGCTTTACCTTAAAGCAAACCCCTATGATGCACCCGCTTGGGCTCAGCGATCTTTACTTCTCGTTTTAACGGGTCAAGATGAATTAGCACTGGATGCAGCCAACATTGCACTCAAAATAGACAACGCTTGTCTTGATGCTTGGACTATGCAGGGTAACGCGCTCATGCAGTTGGGCAAATTTTCTCAAGCTCTAGCAAGTTATGAAGAATCTGTTCGCCTTGCACCTCAAGTCGCCATTTCGCATTACAACAAAGCGAATGCTCTGCGAAGTTTGGGACTATTGACGGATGCCATTTCTAGCGCAAAAGTGTCGCTCAGACTTGCGCCTAAACAAACTAATACCATTACTTTGATGGGAGCCTTGCAGAAGGAAATTGGAAATCTGTCATCCGCTAAGCAATTTTTTGACGAGGCAATAGCGCTAGATGCCAATGCTGCCGATGCACATTACAACAGAGCATTACTCTACTTGGCCATTGAACAATTCCAACTTGGCTGGCAAGATTATGAGTGGCGCCTGCGCTGGAATGTCACTATTCGCCAGGGACAATCACAATCAATAGAACGACTCGCCCCCGACTGGCATGGCGAAGCAACTGCAAGACCTCTCTTGGTTATTCCAGAGCAAGGCATTGGTGATCAAATATTTTTCTCAGGCATGCTGCCCGATTTACAACATGTAGCCCCAGATTCAATGGTCTGTGTTGAACCACGCTTGCTTAAACTATTCACTCGCTCATTCCCTAAGATCCATTTTTCGACACACTCACATGTCAATACACATCGCAGCGAGTATGAAGGCCGCTTTGCGGCACAAGTTCATATTGGCAGTTTAGGGCGTTTTTTTCGCACAGATTCCGCCGCATTTAAAAATGTAACGCAAGGTTATTTAAAGCCTAACAAAATTCTCACAGATCAATTCAAAGCGTCACTTCGACAACCAGGTAAACTAATTTGTGGCGTTTCGTGGAAAAGCAAAAATAACGAGTTTGGCCAATCCAAAAGTTTGACGCTGGCTGAGTTAGAACCATTACTCCGAAATCCTAAAGTTAAATTCATTGACCTGCAATACGGTGACACCAGTATCGAAATTTCTGAGCTGAAGGAACTTCAGGGTATTGCAATTGAAGAGGTTAATGGCGTTGATAAATTTCACGATATAGATTCTTTGGCGGCATTGATCAATGCATGTGACATCGTTTTAACCGTTTCCAACACAACAGCACATTTAGCTGCGGCACTTGGTAAACCCGTTATTGTGATGTTGCCCAATTCTCCCTCCCTATTTTGGTATTGGCACCGCAATCGAAGCAATAGCCCTTGGTATCCTTCAGCTGTACTTTTACGTCAATCTATTTCGGGTCAGTGGGATGATGTAATTGAAACTGCACAACAAGCGCTGAGCGCATTCATCAATGCGTCCATGACATGAAGCAGTTCAATTCAAACCAAACCATGCACGCAAAGCAACTTTTTGCCGAAGCCATGGCTTTACATGAAAGTCAAAATTTGGCGCAAGCAAAAGTCAGGTATGAGCAGGTATTAAAGCTTTTACCCAATCAACCTGATGCTATGCATATGCTGGGTGTGATTGCATTTCAGGAAAATGATTTCGAAAAAGCCGTCACATGGATGGGTAAGGCTTTAGTAAAACTGCCACGGCATCCTACTTTGCTTTTCAATTTAGGTAATGCTTATCGTGCCGCTGGTGATTTAGAAGCAGCGGAACAAATGTATCTGGCCGCTATGCAAAATGCACCTGAACAGGACAGTCTTGAAATTCAAAAAAACCTAGGAAATGTCTACAAGGAGAGAAATCAACTAAAGCAAGCCATCGCATGCTATGACCAGATTTTATCCAACCATCCCGATCACTCCTACACTTTGATGAACAAAGGTGTAGCTTTGTTAACTGGTGGTCATTTTTTAGAAGGATGGCCTCTATATGAATCCAGACTTGATGTTTCGCCGGTGCGTCAACAAATTTCTCCTCATTCTGCATTGCCGCCAAAATGGGACGGGACCCCTTTAAATGGAGCGCTTCTCGTACTGGCGGAGCAAGGACTTGGGGATCAAATTTTTTATGGTGGGCTGCTCAACGATTTGGAAAAAAGCAATGTAAACGCAACAGTGTGTCTGGATGACAGACTTTTGCCATTGTTTCAGCGTTCTTTTCACCGCCTTTCGTTCATAGGTATTTCGACGCTTCAGTCAGAAAAAAACATTGCGGCATCATTTGCAGGTTTCATTCACATCGGCAGTTTGGGGCAAATGTATAGGCGCTCCGTAGTTGATTTCGCAAACATCAAATCGCCCTATTTATTGGCTGACTCCAATCAGTTGGCAAACATGCAGTCTCGTTTAAAGTCGGGCAATCGACTGGTCTGCGGCTTGTCATGGGATAGCAAGAATGCCGAAACCGGTAGAACCAAACGCATGCAATTGACTGAGTTGTTGCCGGCATTGCAAACTCCCAATGTCCGCTTTGTAGATTTGCAATACGGCAACACTCAAGCCGAGCGTCAATCACTCTTAGATAAGCACGGCATTGACATTGCGCACTTTGATGATGTCGACAACTTTCAGGACATAGATAAATTGGCCGCCATGATCCAAACTTGCGACATGGTAATCACAGTTAGCAATTCAACAGCGCATTTGGCAGGTGCAATTGGAAAACCCACATTGGTCATGCTGCCACAGCATTCTCCACTTTGGTATTGGCATTTAGATTCAATGATCTCACCTTGGTACCCTAGTGTGACTTTACTCAGACAGACAAATGCAGGAGATTGGGGGCCGGTAATTACACGAGTCTCCAGCATTCTCAAAGGGTTGGCCAATCCGTCTTAAGCGCATTCAGAATTTTAAATTCAGCTGATTTATAACCGACTGAATACCTGATGCAACGGGCTGTGAGGGAGGCACCAACACCGGCTTGACTGATGCGTGCCAAGGGTAATTTTGCGTTTCCCCCATAAAAATCCAGCTTGAATGCCCCAGAAACACGGTGGATTTACCCAAAGCACCAGCGAGTGGTACAACAGCTGTTGAAGTAGAGACCACGACATCAAGTTGATGCATTATGCCTAACACAGCCTCTAAATCATCCTTGAGATTGACATCAGACCATCGCAAGATGGATATGTCCAACTCTTTTTCGACAGCGAGAATTTCCTGCTCAGCCTCGCCATACTGCAAACTCACGAATACGACATTTGGCAAGCTCAGCAAAGGTTTCCAATCTTGCAATACTGTATATTTTTTGTTACGAACAGCATTGGTTTTATGGCTGCGCCAACAAAGACCTATCTTGACGCGATCTTGATAAGCAACCAATCGTTCAAAAAAACGATCTTTTTGACTCGTTGAAGAGGTCAAATAACCCGACAAATTAGGCAATGGGCCAGTGGCTGGTAAGAGCAATTGGGCGAGCGAACCGACTGGAATATGATAACCATCGGTTAGCGGCAAATACTCTTGCGCGACCTCAGGCTCAACTCTTACCTCAGCCTTTGGATACGCACGCTGCAAAATATTTACCAAACGTGCGTCGGTCTCAATGATCCACTGGGATTGATCAACAGTCAGCAATTGCAATAAGGCTAAAAATCGCAATTCATCGCCAATGCCTTGTTCACGCCAAATCAGTAGTTTTTGTTGCCTGCTCAAAGGCTCGCCTTGCCACCGCGTGACCAGAAAACTTCTTACAGGTTTGCGGGCCAGCAAAGATGACACATTGGGGGAAAAACCACGCTCATAAAGTGACCACCCCTGATGACGCTTTCCTGCATAGAGGTACTCGAAACTTAAATAGAACTCGACCACCTCTTTTTCATGCAAGCTAAGATGGGCACTGCTCAAGAGTAACTCTAATTCACCAGTAGCCGACAAGTGATCTCCGGCATCGGACATCAGTTTTGCAAGATTCAACCTTGCTTCAAAATACTGCGGGTTGATCCGTAGACTTTCCGCAAATGCGCTATGGGCTTGAACCACTTGCCCGTTATGCCACAGCGCTGTCCCGAGATTGTTGTGAGCTATAAATGATTGGGGTTGAATAGTCACACTTTGATTTGCCACCAGCAGTTGCTGCTCGTGCAAACCTAGTTGCAAGTAGATGTCACACAAATTAGTGAGAGCAGAAAAATAGTTTTTATCAAGAGCCAACGCATGCTCTGTCAAGGCGCGCGCTTGCTCGAATTTCTTCAGCTTTAACTGGGTGTAACCAAGGTTTGTCCATGGCTCAGGATTTTGAGGATCATGCTCAGTCCATTTTGCGAAAACCATGGCTGCGAGTGCATATTTTTCTGTTTGAAAAAAAAGCAACGCCAATTCGCCCATTTCTTCCAAAGTCAATTCAGACATGTGGAGTACTTCTGCAAGTAACCTTTCACCCTCTATGCCCTCAATAGCCTTTAAGGTTTTTTTATGTTGGTCAAAATCGGAAGGACGCATAAGAGTGAATAACCGTTAGTTTTTCGAACTTTACTACCAAACTTAAACCTAAACAAAAAAGGGCTGGAGATAAATCTCCAGCCCTTTCAGAGATGTCTACCCTGATTACTTCAACAAGGCCAGCACAGATTGAGGTGCTTGGTTAGCTTGTGCAAGCATAGCAGTAGCAGCTTGTGAAATGATCTGTGAACGCGCCAATGCTGTGGTTTCAGACGCGTAATCAGTATCCAAGATGCGGCTGCGTGAAGCAGACATATTTTGCAAACTTTCAGACAAATTGTTGACAATTGTGTCAAGTCGGTTGTTCAAGGCGCCAGACTTCGCTTGTGCCGCAGATACCTGGTTGATCGCAGCGTCAATCGCTCGAATAGCATCATTGGCACCCGCTGCAGTTGAGATATCAACTTCTGCAATCTTGTCACCTTTGGCGCCACCGAATGTACCTTTACGGAAACCAAGTCTTTCAAAGTTGGTTGTTCCCTCGTATCCGGCATCGACGGTGAACGCTGTATCTGAACTCAGCTTAACAGTTGAATAGTAGGTAGTAGCTGATGCAGCAAGCTCTCCACCGATAGTCACACTGGTCAAGCCAAGGTTGGCTGCAGTAGCTGAAGACGCTCCGATACTGATATTACGGCCATCGGCAGCAGTCAATTGCAGAGCATCGTTATAGCGAGATGCTGTCACACCAGTTTGACCTGATTTTTCATTGAAGGCGTCAATAATGTTTGCCAAATCGCTTGTATCAGCTGAGATAGCTACACCGTTCAAAGTGATTTTTGCAGTCGTTGTACCCGCAGAGTAGGATGCGCCACGTAGTACATTTTCCTGCGCCTGTGCGCGCACGCCTGTACGTTCTGTTTGCTTGTTAATGGCCGCTGCAATGGCGATGGCACTGGCAGAGCGTTGGCTTTGGGTGGTAGTGTCGCCTGTTTGATAAGAGGCTGTATCGTCGGACGCTACAGCGGCGCCAATCGCAACGCCATTGAGTACCAATGTGTGGCCACTCAATGTACCAGTACCAGCGCTTGCTAGTGAAATGCTGCCTCCGGTGGGTGTAGCCCGAACACGTGTCATGGTGGTTGCTTCGCCTGCGGCATAAGTTCCGATGCGCAAGCCAGCCTTTTCTACGCCGCTTGTTTGGGTGTTACCTTCTTTGGTACCAATCGTGATTGGAGATGTACCATCTTTGGAATACAAGTTGAAACTACCTACATAAGTTCCAGCAGCATTTACACCTGTAGCGGCTGAAGTCAAGGCTCCTCCAAACGACAAAGCCACATTACGACCATCAGCAGCCTTGAGTTGAATGCCGTTATTATTGCTGTTGGTGTCAGTTGCAGTCACACCTGTGGCTTTGGAAATTGCGTTAATTGCATCAACAACCAACTTTCTGCTCAAAGCAGCATCAGTTGTTGTTGTAATTGACGCGGTGGCATAACCGTTAATAGTAATAGTACCAGTCAGAGCAGCGGCAGTCATCGAAGCACCTGAAACTTCTGTGCCTGCAATGCTTGCTACCACACCAGTTAGGTCTGTTTTCCGATTAATTGCAGCAACCTTAGCTATAGCGCTAGCTGACTGCGAGGCCGTCGAGACGCCGTCGTCTTCATTTGAGGTCGCGCCAATCGACACACCATTGATGGTCAAGTCGTTGTCGTTCAACGCGCCCAGAGTGGCAACCAATGAACCGCCGTAAGATGTCATTGAGGGCTGCACATCAGAACCAATATTATTGGTCTTCACAGAAGTGAAGCTCATATCGATCTTGTCAACCTGGTTAGCACCAGTCTGGATCACCACTTTGCTGGCAGAACCGTCCAACAAGTTGATATTGTTGAAGTTGGTTGTCTTGGCGATGTGATCGATCTCTTGCTTGAGTTGGCTCACTTCCAACTGCAAAGAAGCACGGTCAGAATTGGTAGCGGTGCCGCTGGCAGATTGCACAGCCAATTCACGCATGCGTTGCAAGATGTCGTTGACTTGACCGTAAGCGCCTTCAGCGGTTTGAGTCATCGAGATGGCGTCGTTGGCGTTGCGAACAGCCATCGAAATACCACGAACTTGTGAAGTCATGCGGTTAGAAATAGCCAAACCTGCCGCGTCGTCCTTGGCAGAATTAATGCGCTTACCAGTCGACAAACGCTCCATAGATTGCGACAGCTTCAAGTTAGCTGCGCGACCTGATTCTTGCGAGACCAGAGCATTCAAATTGGTGTTAATGACGGACATGGTGTTACTCCTTTAAAGTCCATTTACATTTGAGAATTTGAACCCTTCAAATCCCCCACAGCGTAAGAATCGTCTTAAAAAAACAAAACTTTAATTTTTTATACGACTTGGTTGTGCAGCATGCCGCGCAGGGCTTCAACGGTATGTCCTGCTTTCAGCACGGCCTCATTTGGAATTTGACGAATCACTTCGCCGGTGTCTTGCTTGGTCACCCGAACTACGAAGCGACCGAGTTCTTTGTCCATCGAAAAATTGACATTTCGCCCACCATCGCGCATCTGCTCGTTCAGTCGGGTGATGGCGACTTCCAAGTTCTGCTTTACCTGTTCTTGGCTGAGTTTGACTTCGACCTTTTGGACGCTTGTTTCAACGGGTGCTGCAATGGGATGAGCTGGCACCGGGCGCGCCATATCCGCAGCCGAGGGCTGTGGTGAATTTCTAGATTGAATTTGAGAAACCATAACGGCCTCCTGACGAGCAGTGGATGGGCCATAGAGGCCCTGACTCTCTTCATATCGGCACGAACGGCGGAAACTTGAGCCGAAAATTAGAAATCAGCTCAAGTGAATCGGAATTGACTAGATTTTCTTTAGCCTGATGTGTTTCACCCAGTACAGGTAACTTTAAAGTATTCTTTTGATATTCTGAGTGGACTCATTACTTGTTGGTATACGCAGCCATCATGGCATCAAAAGTTGATTTGAGACTTGTTTTTTGGCTGTTGACGCTACCCACCATGCTCTCCATGGCGGCAAATTGCTTTTGATACCGGATGAGCAAACTGTCCATACGCGCTTGCAGTTTGGTCAGTTCCGCCTGGTACTTGGTATTTTCAGTGTTAGCGTTCTCGCTCTTGGTCATGAGCGGACCAGAGGCTGCTAGCAAGTTGGTCAACTTCTTAACGGCATCGCCCGCAATACCTGCCGGTAAATTGCTGTAGGTGCTGAG
>JACCDH010709233.1_pt1 | contig 18931 bp, 17 predicted proteins | sample 7442481 | NCBI WGS metagenome assembly JACCDH01 (sample SAMN15323433, study PRJNA562643) | freshwater metagenome | isolation source: river surface water | place: USA:Blue River Watershed | collected 2017-08-15 | reverse complement strand
TATCGTCGATGACGCCCTCGCCATCGCCACAGTCATGTCGGCCACCGGCAGCTTCGACCACCGCGCCATCGACGGCGCAGACGGCGCGCAGTTGATGAAGGTGTTCAAAGAGTTGGTAGAAAAGCCATTAGGGTTGGTGGCGTAAGATGTCTGATTACGACCTCATCGTCCTCGGTTCCGGCCCCGGTGGCTATGTTGCCGCTATTCAACGCGGCACGTAAACCAACCAGGAGCCATAACAGACCTGAGTTGCAAAGCGCTAAAGCCGGTTGATCACATTCTCCAACCATTCCTGCCGTCCCGATTTTGGTTCGGGTGATAAGTTGTGTTGAATGGCAAGGTCCGCGATCGATGCGAGGCTGGCGGTGGGCGCGTGGATTGACTTGCCGAGATCACCTTGCCAGCCCGCATAGCGTTGGCTGCGAAACGCATCCAGTTGGCCGTCATTGATAATGGCTTCCGCCTTGACCAACGCATGGGCAATGACGTCGATGCCCCCAATATGGCCATGGAACAGATCAACCGCGTCGATGCTTTGACGCCGGACTTTGGCGTCGAAGTTGAAGCCGCCGTTGTTGAAGCCACCGGCACGGATAATTTCGATCATGGCTAGAGTAAGTTCTTCAACCGAATTGGGGAACTGGTCGGTATCCCAACCGTTTTGTGGATCGCCGCGGTTGGCGTCGATCGAGCCGAAAATGCCGAGCGCGCGCGCCATTGCGATTTCATGCTCGAACGTATGGCCGGACAATGTTGCGTGGTTTGCTTCGATATTCACCTGAACTTCGTTTTCAAGGCCGAACCGTTTTAGAAACCCGTAAACCGATTGCGTGTCGAAATCATATTGGTGCTTGGTCGGCTCATGCGGCTTTGGTTCAATAAGGATTGCACCTTTGAACCCGATTTTGTGCTTATGGTCGACAACCAGAGAGAGGAAACGCCCGAAATTTTCCTGCTCGATGCCAAGGTCGGTGTTGAGTATCGTGTCATAGCCTTCACGGCCGCCCCATAAGACATAGTTCGCGCCACCTAGCCGATGCGTGGCCTCCATTGCATCGCGGACTTGTAAGGCTGCCCAAGCAAAGACTTCGGGGTCTGGATTAGTCGAAGCGCCAGCCATGTAACGCGGGTCGCCAAACAGATTGGCGGTACCCCATAGCAATTTGCGGCCATGCTTTGCTTGTAATGCCTCAAGATGGTCGACGGCTTCGGCAAAGTTTTTGCGGAACGAGGCAACATCGGTCGCGTCGGCCATGACGTCGACATCGTGAAAGCAATAAAATGGCACATCGAGCTTTTCGATAAAGGCCATTGCGGCTTCGCGCTTGGCCTTGGTATTGACAGCATCGTTAGGCCCGGCGTGCCATGGCCGGGTAAAGGTGCCGGCACCAAAAACGTCGCTGCCCGGCCAGCAGAATGTGTGCCAAAAACATACGGCAAAGCGTAAATGGTCCTCCATCCGCTTGCCCAAAACTACACGATCCTTGTCATACCAGCGATAGGCAAGGTCATTATTGCTATCCGGGCCTTCGTAACGGATGGTGTCGAACTGGGCGAAATAATCGGCGGACATATATTTTCTCCTAAACTTTGGAAATGTGGGAATAAGCGGCACGGAAGCGCGCGAGTTTTGGGGCGAGGCCATCGGCAATGGCGCGATCGGGCATTATAACATGCGATACAGGCGGGGCGATGCAGATGCTGGCGGCGTCGGCGCCGGTCACCGCCATCTGCGCAAGCTTTGCCGCGCCCAGCGCTGGTCCGACTTCGCCACCTTCCAGATACACCAAGGGTGTGTCCAGTGCTGCGGCAATGATACTGCCCCAATAGGACGAGCGCGCACCACCGCCGATGACCGACAACGATGCGATATCGGTGCCTGCTTCTTTTAGTGCGGAAAGGCCATCGGCAAAGGCGAACGCGACACCCTCCAACACGGACTGTGCCAATTTCGCCGGACAGGTTGCATGATCAAGTGCCAGAAAACTTCCGCGGATATGCGGGTCATTATGCGGTGTGCGCTCGCCCGACAGATAAGGCAGGAAAATCTCCGGCCCCGCAGCTGCCCCCGCAGATTCGGCCAACGCAAACAAAGCTGCCGGGCCGTCGCATCCAGTGAGCTTTGCCACCCAGTCTATGCACGATGCCGCTGACAAATGGACGGCCATCTGGTGCCACATGCCCGGCAGGCAATGGCAAAATGCATGGACGGCGCGGGCTGGATTGGGCCGGAAATTCTGGGTCGCAACAAAGATGACGCCTGACGTGCCAAGTGACAGCAGCGCATCGCCGTCTTTCACAACACCAACCCCTGCGGCCCCTGCGGCGTTGTCTCCGCCACCTGCCGCAACCGGGACAGCGCCCATGCCCCATTGTGCGGCGATATCTTTGCGCAAATGACCGGTAATATTGCTCCCTTCGTGCAGTGAAGGCATCTGCGCGCGCGACAGGCCGCACGCCGATAGCATAGCATCGCTCCAGTCACGTTGGGCCACATCCAGCCACAATGTTCCCGCACTATCTGACAGGTCCGATGCCTTGTCGCCGGTCATGCACAGCCGAACATAATCTTTGGGCAAAAGGACACTTCGTATTCTTTGGAAGATTTCCGGTTCATGTTCGCGCACCCACAACAGCTTTGGCGCGGTGAAGCCGGGCATCGCAATATTGCCGGTAATCTCCCGTGACGTCGGCATCGTCATTTCCACTTCGGCGCATTCGGCAAAACTGCGACCATCATTCCACAATATTGTCGGGCGCAGCGGCTTGTCATCGGCATCCAGCAGGGTCGCACCGTGCATCTGGCCCGCTATCCCAATGCCTTGCACCCTTGCGCGTAATGCCGGATCGATCGCCAACACCGCCGCCTGTGTGGCTGTCCAATAATCTTCGGGGTCTTGTTCTGACCACAAGGGATGGGGCCGGGATACGCCCAATGCCGCGCTCTTTTGGTCATGGATAGCGCCGTCGTCCGCCAGTATCACGGCCTTTACGCCGGATGTACCGATATCAATTCCAAGAAACATCACAGGCCGCTCTCTAAGCTCTCTATAATCATGATAGCGCTAACATTATTGTCAGTGCAAGCCGAGAAATGCTTGCGCCATCAAGGCGGCCGCAATAGGCCAACGTGATGGGAAAAACGACCGGCCAGAAGTTTCGAAGTACAAGGCGCGGCCAAAGCGGACCGACAATAGCTAATGTCGCGGCGGCGGCAGGGGTTTCCACCATGACAGTTTCGCGCGTGGTTAATGGCGAATCAAATGTGACGGCCGCTACCCGCGACAAGGTGAATGCCGCGATCGAGGCTCTGGGCTATATCCCTAACCCCGCCGCCCGCAGTCTTGCTGGTGGTCAGCAATGCCGAATTGCATTGCTACACAGTAACCCCAGTGCTGCCTATTTGAGCGAACTGCTGGTCGGTAGCCTTGCGGGCGCGGCTGCTTGTGATGCCGGACTGACCGTTGAGCCATGCGACCCGGACGAGACATTCGGTGCGTTGGTAACGCGGCTGTTGGCGCATAGAGTCGACGCCTTTTTGCTGCCGCCGCCATTGTGCGAAAATCCTTTGTTGCTTGCGGCGCTTCAGGCTGCTGGCGTCCCCGCAGCGCAAATTGCAAGTGCCAAACCATCCGCATTTGCGCAGGCAGTCACCATTGATGACGAAGGCGCCGCTTACGCAATGACGACACGCCTAATCAAGTTGGGCCACCGCAGGATCGGCTTTATCATTGGCGACACAAACCAGGCGGGCAGCGCCTTGCGCCGGCTCGGTCATGAAAAAGCGCTGGCAGACGCTGGGATTGCCGCCGACCCCGCGCTGTTCGCCCAAGGTGACTTTACCTATCGGTCCGGTCTTACTGCATCCGAAGACCTGCTGTCATGCACGCAATTCCCGACGGCAATTTTTGCCAGCAATGACGATATGGCAGCGGCCGCAGTTGCCGTAGCGCATCGCCGCGGGCTTGACGTGCCCGGCGACATTTCCATTTGTGGTTTTGACGATACAGCCATGGCAACGACGATTTGGCCAGAGCTCACAACGGTACGACAGCCGATCGCGGCAATGGCGCGGCGGGCAGTGCAGTTGTTAGCCGATGTGGTGCGTGGCGGCAGCGGCGATGTCCCAGTCCACCACGAACAACTCAGTTTTGAGATTGTTGCGCGGGCATCAGACGGACCAACGCGGCACAGCGCTTGACAACTTTGTGGCCAGAGACATGATAGCGCTAACAATGCTGACATCAGGGAAAGATTCGGCGTCGGGAATTCGCTGTTTCCACTAAATTCGATTTTTTGCGTTTGACTTGATCTTCTGGGTCTTGTTCGTAATAATCGAACGGTGTAGTTCGATAAAAATCGGCGGACGCTTTTTTGATGTTTTGGAAAAGTTGAATCTGGCGGAATAATTGCTTTGGAGAGAGTGATGAAAATATCGCGGAATATCGGCGCGGCTGCTGCTTCATTGATTATTGCAGGTGCAGCCCTGTCTCCCGCGCGCGCTGCGCCACCAGCGGACAATGGCGAAACCCTGTTCCGTCAACGATGCCAAGTGTGCCACTCGGTAGACGTGGCGAAGCCTGCGGGGGTTGGCCCAAATTTGCGCGGCGTTGTCGGACGCAAGGCAGCAACGACTACATTCAGTTATTCAGCCGCAATGAAGCAGTCAAACATCACTTGGAGCCAAGCAAATCTGGATCGGTATTTGGCGGCTCCGACGAAAACGGTTCCCGGTACACGGATGGTCATAGCTGTTTCGGATGCAACGCAGCGCGCGGCAATCATCAAATATTTGTCACAGAAAAAATAACTGTAGCAGGCATAGTTTAGGAGGCGTCGTGAAGTTTTCAATCAAGCGTATCATATTGTTGGTCCTGTTATTGATCGTAGGTTATTTTGCGATTTCTGTGGCGCGCAATTGGGACACGATCCAGCGCGTATTTCTGGGCGGGGTGAAAGTCTATGAGACTGAAGCTCCGGCCGTGCCGGCCGACATTAAACGGCCCGCGGTCTTGGTCTTTTCCAAAACCAATGCTTTTCGGCATGAAGACGCCATTCCCGCAGCTAACAAACTGTTCGAGCAGATGGCCACAGAAAATGGCTGGGGCATTTATCGGACCGAAAATGGCGCCGCGTTCAATTCCGAAATATTGTCGCGCTTCGATGCGGTGATTTTCAATAACGTCAGCGGTGATGTGTTCACACCTGCGCAGCGGACGGCATTTAAGCGCTATCTCGAGCAAGGTGGGGGTTTTGTCGGTATCCATGCTGCGGGCGATAACTCGCACACCAAGTGGGACTGGTACATGAAGGAGATTATAGGTGCGACCTTTACCCAGCATACTATGGATCCGCAATTCCAACGGGCCACTGTCAATGTCGAGGACAAGGGACATCCGGTGACCAAAAATCTACCCGCATCATGGCAGCATGTTGAAGAGTGGTATTCATTTGATCGCTCACCGCGAAAAGGTGGCGCGAATATTCTGATTACGGTCGATGAGAAAAGCTACAGACCGGTGGGCATGTTCGGCAAGGATTTGAAAATGGGCGACCATCCAATGGTTTGGAACCGCTGCATCGGTAAGGGCCGCGCCGTCTATTCGGCCTTTGGGCATCAGGCAGACGCCTTTTCTAATCCGCAACAGGTGACGTTGCTTGGCAATGCGGTGCGTTGGGCGATGCGGCTGGATGGAACAGAATGTGGCGCGCTTACGACCAACGAGAAAACGAAGTGAAGCCAGTTCGTTATGGTATGATCGGCGGAGGGCAGGGTGCCTTTATCGGCGGCGTACATCGCACAGCAGCCGCAATTTCGGGTGACTGGCAATTGGTCGCCGGTGCGTTTTCTTCGACCGCAGAAAAATCTATAGCATCGGGGGCCGAGATCGGCGTTGATCCCGCCCGCACATATGGCAACTGGACCGAAATGCTCGAGCGTGAAGCGGCTTTGCCGGTCGACGTTCGTATAGAGGCTGTGTCTATCGTTACCCCCAACCATATGCATGCTGCGCCTGCTATCGCTGCGTTGGAGGCTGGGTTTGATGTGATCATCGATAAGCCATTGGCCGACACTCTGGCCAATGCGACGGCTATCGCAGAGGCTGTGACGCGCACCGGACGGCGGATTGCGGTGACGCATACGTACACCGGCTACCCCCTGGTAAAACAGGCACGCGAGCTGATCGCCACTGGTCAATGCGGTAAAGTGCGGCGGGTGATAGTGAAATATACACAGGACTGGCTGTCACGCGCTTCGGATTTGGAAAACAACAAGCAGGCCGCTTGGCGGGTTGACCCCAAACAATCCGGCGACGCGGGGGCGTTTGGAGACATTGGCACCCATGCCGCCAATTTGGTCGAATTCATCACGGGCGAACGTATTTCCGAAATATGCTGTGAACTAACGATGTTGCCGGGGCGTCACATTGACGACGACGGCGCGGCTTTGTTCCGCCTTTCTGGAGGTGGCAAAGGCACGTTGATCGCCAGTCAGGTGTGCGTTGGGGACATGAACGATCTACAAATCGCTGTCTATTGTGACGAAGCCAGTATCCACTGGCGGCAGGAGCAGCCAAATATAATGACCGTCAAGCGCCGCGATCGGCCGGATGAAATTTGGCATGCCGGTGCCAACCGCGCATATCTGTCGTCCGATATCTTGGCAATTCAGCGTACACCCGGCGGCCATCCAGAGGGCTATTTGGAGGCATTCGCCAACATTTACACGGCCTTTGCCAAACAGATACGCGGCGCTGAAACAGGTGGCGCGGTTCCTGGCTATGCGACGATGGACGATACATTATCGGGCATGAACTTCCTTCGTGCCGCACTTGAATCCAGCCGCCAAGGTGCGGTCTGGGTGACTTTGTGAAAGGCAGTTTTACATGAAGGGTCCTGCAATTTTCCTCGCGCAATTTGCCGGTGACGAAGCACCGTTTAATTCGCTGGATAGCATCACCAAATGGGCGGCGGGTCACGGCTATAAAGGCGTGCAAATACCGACATGGGACGCGCGTATTTTTGACCTTGAAAAGGCAGCCGAGAGCCAGACCTATGCCGATGAGGTAAAAGGCATTTGCGCCGCGAACGGCGTTGAAATCACCGAGCTATCGACGCATTTGCAGGGGCAATTGGTTGCGTCGCATCCGGCTTATGACAAGCTGTTCGACGGCTTTGCTCCGTCGCAAGTTCACAACAACCCCGAAACGCGAACCGCTTGGGCGGTTGATCAGGTGAAGATGGCAGCAAAGGCCAGCGAACGTTTTGGTTGCACCAGCCACGCAACATTCTCCGGCGCGTTGATGTGGCATTTAATGTATCCATGGCCGCAGCGTCCCGCCGGACTGGTCGAGGAAGGTTTCGCCGAACTGGCGCGGCGGTGGAAACCGATTTTCGATGTTTTCGATGAACATAATGTCGATGCCTGTTTCGAATTGCACCCAGGCGAAGATTTACACGACGGCGTCACGTTTGAACGATTCCTAGAGGCCGTCGACAACCACCCGCGTTGCAACATCTTGTACGATCCTTCGCATTTCGTGTTGCAGCAGCTTGATTATATCCAGTTCATCGATTTCTATCATGAACGGATCAAAGCCTTCCATGTGAAAGACGCCGAGTTCCGTCCAAACGGCAAGGCGGGCGTTTATGGCAGCTATTCTGGCTGGAAAGAGCGCCCGGGCCGTTTCCGTTCGCTTGGCGACGGGCAGGTCGATTTTACGCAGATTTTCACCAAGCTTGGCCATTACGGCTATGACGGTTGGGCTGTGCTCGAATGGGAATGTGCGTTCAAACACCCTGAACAGGGGGCCGCCGAGGGCGCGCCGTTTATCGCCAAGCATATGATTACACCGGCGGACAAAGCTTTTGACGATTTTGCCGGCGGCGATGTCGATGCCGGTTTTATCCGCGATGTTCTGGGGCTGAGTGCGACGTAAAGTTGAAAAGATAAATTACGGGGAGAGAGCCATGGAGAGTAAAATCAACAATCGCGCGATCTATTGGATATGCGTGTTGGCGCTATTTACAGCGGCGATGTCCAATTCTATCCGCGCTGGCGCTGCGGGTGCGATGAAGGCGGCGTTACTCGATCCCATTGACGCGCTGCATTCGGGCGAAATGATTGGCACCGTATTGGGCAGTTCTTTCCTTGGCTTTGCGCTGAGCCTCTTGATCATCAGCCCCTTGCTTGACCGGCTCGGCGCGAAGAAAATCATAATGTTTGCCGCTGCTTGCTTCATTGTTGGCCCCGCCTTGGTCTTGCTTTCTGCCGGAACCGGTTCGTCGACCTATGTGCTGCTCAATCTGGCGATGGTGATTTGGGGTTTCGGCTGGGGTGCGACCGAGGCGTCCATCAACCCGGTGATTGCGACGATTTATTCTGACGACAAAACCGGCAAGCTGAACGCGCTGCACGCGTGGTGGCCAGCGGGTATCATCGTGGGTGGTTTGCTGAGCGTGTTGTTCTTCAAATCGCTCGAATTGAGCTGGGAAATGCTCATCGGCCTGACAATCATTCCAGGCGTCGTTCTGGCGCTTTGGACGATGCGCCATGAATTCCCACCTACGGAAAGCGCGGTGCAGGGTGTGACCTTTGGCGAGATGATGGCCGAGCCATTCAAACGCCCCAGTTTCTGGATTTTCTTCGCTATCATGTTCCTGACCGCATCGGCGGAACTGGCACCCGGTGCCTGGGTCGATGTCACATTATCACAGACAGTCGGATTTTCGGGCATATTGGTTCTGGTCTATGTGTCGGCGATTATGTTCGTGATGCGGCATTTTGCAGGCGCATTGGCACATCGTTTCTCGGATATGGGACTTCTGCTAATTTGCACCGTTCCGGCGGCCGCTGGCCTGTACCTGTTAAGCATCGCAAATTCGCCAATTACGGCGCTTGTCGCCGCCACGATTTGGGCATTTGGGGTCTGCTTCATGTGGCCGACGATGTTGGCTGCGGTATCCGGCCGATTCCCGCGCAGCGGGCCATGGGGTATTGGGCTGATCGGTTTTGCAGGGGCGATGGCGATTTACTTCGTGCTGCCGCAATTGGGCAAAATCTATGATGACGCCAAACTGGAAAAGGCGGGCGGCAAAGATGCGTTCGACGCACTTCAGCCGGGCAGTAGCGGATTGCAACAGGCACTGTCTTATGCGGCCGAACAAAGCTTCCAAACGATAGCAATCATTCCGGTCATGCTGTTCTTCATTTTCGGCGCGGTGTGGCTGTACGAACGAAAGGCCAAGTAAGGCATGAAAATTGGGATCAACCTGCTGCTATGGACTGGCCATGTCACCGACGAATATGTGCCGATTTTGCAAGCGATCAAGGATACGGGGTTTGACGGTGTCGAAATCCCCGTGTTCGATGCAAGTGATGCGTCGCACTACGCAAAACTAGGTGTAATAATGGACGATATCGGGCTGCAGCGCACCGCTGTCGCCCTGATCCCTGATGAAGCGCATAGTCCACTGTCCGACAATGCCGCACACCGGCAAGCCGCCGTCGATCATCTCAACCGCGTGATTGATTGCTGCTCTGCCATGGGTGCGGAAATGCTGGTTGGTCCTTATTATCAGCCGCTGGGCATTTTCTCCGGCGAATTTCCTAGCGAAACCGAACTTAGCCGGGTTGCGGATGTCCACCGCCGGATTGTGCCGGTAGCACGGGGGGCGGGGATCGGGATGGCGTTTGAACCGCTGAACCGGTTTGAGGCACATTTGCTGAACACCATTGAACAGTCGATTGCCTATACGAACCGCGTGGGTGAAGAAGGATTTGGCGTTCTCTACGATACTTTCCATGCCAATATCGAAGAGAAAGACCCGCTTGCCGCCCTTCACGCGGTCCACGCGGCTGGCGCACTTTCCCATATCCATATTTCGGAAAATGATCGCGGCACACCTGGCAAAGGCCACGCTAAAATCCGCGAAACAATCGTCGCGGCCAAGGCATTAGGCTATGATGGCTGGCTGACGATTGAGGCATTCGGCCGCGCGGTCCCTGAACTGGCCGCAGCAACCCGCGTGTGGCGTGACTTCTTCCCGAACCCGGAAGACGTTTACACCGAAGGCTATCGCTATATTCGCGAAATTTGCGACGGTGCATAGAATTCAAAGGGCCGCGATACGCAGTTTTAGGAATTGGGCAGGTTAGGAGAGTGGTCATGTTAGATTTAAGTCAGATGGACCGTCGTTCGCTGATGCAGCGTGCGTTTTTACTTATCGGTGCGACTGCAATCCCGGCCGATGCGTTGTTGGCTGTAAAAGCGGCCACAGGAAAAAGGTTTCTCAATGCGCCGCGTTTTGAGCTGTTGACCGCATTTGCGGATACCATTGTTCCGGCAACCGATACCCCCGGTGCAGTTGCTGCAGATGTTCCCGCAAAACTGGACAGAATGCTGGCGACATGGGCGTCGCCTGAAAGCCAAAAGGCAATCGTGGAGGCGCTGGATCGTATGGATGCGGCAGCAATAGCCGCAACGAAAAAGGGATTCGCAGCACTTTCATCGGTAGATCGCGAGGCTGTCCTGCGCCCACATGATGCAGCGGCTTTGGTAAAGGTGGCACCGCCTGCGAATGTACCGAAGGGCAATCCGTTCGCGCCCGTAAATTGGGTTGCTGACGCCGGCTATCTCACCATCAAAGAGCTCGTTGTCGCGCTTTATTACAGCAGCGAAATCGCGATGACCCAGGAACTGATATACGAACATGTACCGGGTAAATGGGAGCCATCGATAAAAGTTACCGAAAATACGCGGCCTTGGGCCAGCGCCGGCCGATTCTAAGCGGAGTTGATTATCATGTTTGATGCAATTGTAATTGGTTCCGGGATGAGCGGCGGCATCGCTGCGAAAGAACTTTGTGAGCGTGGACTGAAGGTCTTGGTGATCGAGCGCGGCCGCAAGATCGAGCATGGCGCGGACTATATGGATTCGCAAATGCCTTGGGAACTGCCTAATAACAACAAGATACCAGAGGCCGAACTTGCGCGCGATTATGCAGTGCAGGGGCAATGCTATGCCGTCAACGAAGCGACTAAGAAGTTTTGGGTGAAGGACAGCGAACATCCTTACACCACGCCAGAAGGGAAGCCATTTGCTTGGATCAGAGGCTATCATCTTGGCGGGCGATCAATCATGTGGGGGCGGCAAAGCTATCGCCTGTCGGCGCAAGATTTTGAGGCAAACGCCAAGGATGGCCATGGCTGCGACTGGCCAATCCGCTATGAAGACCTCGCACCTTGGTACGATCATGTTGAAAAATTCGTGGGTGTCGCCGGATCGACGGAAGGTTTGCCGCAATTGCCCGACGGCGAATTTCTTCCCGAATTTGCTTTAAACGATGCGGAAAAGTTGTTCAAATCCGCGGTTGAGACCAAGTTTCCGGGTCGGAAAGTGATTTCCGGGCGCGTCGCCAATCTATCTGTCGCCCAACCGCAACATGAGGAGTTGGGCCGTTCCAGTTGCCAGAACCGTTCGATTTGCGAACGTGGGTGCAGCTTTGGGGCAAACTACACAAGCCTCAGCGCGGCGTTGCCAGCAGCCGAACGTACGGGCAATTTGACGATCGTTACCGATGCCATCGTTCAAAGTCTCGTGCAGGATCCGAAGACCGGTAAGATCACTTCGGTAAAAATTATCGATGCGAACACTAAGGTCGGCCGGACATATGAGGCCAAAATATTCTTCCTGAACGCGTCCGCAATCGCATCGGCCCAAATTTTGTTGAATTCAAAAAGCGAGGCCAATCCGAACGGTTTGTGCAATAAATCGGATCAGGTCGGTCGCAACCTTATGGACCATATGTATGCGCTAACCACGGCGGGCATTTTGAAAAACGCCCCGATGGACAGCTATTATAAAGGGCGGCGTCCGACTGGAATCTATATCCCGCGTTTCCGCAACGTGACCGAAGAAGCCGACGGCTATGTTCGCGGTTATGGGTATCAAGGGGGCGTGATGCGCCGAAGCATGGCCGTCGCGCCCAGCACGCCCGGTTTTGGTATCGAAACCAAGGAAAAAGCACGCAAGCTTGGCCCATGGATGGCGTATATTTCGGGCTTTGGGGAAATGTTGCCCAACCCTGATAACCGCGTGACGCTGAATGAGAAAAACCTAGACAAATGGGGCATGCCCATTGTCCACATTGAATGCGTGCAAGGGCCTAATGAGGCCAATATGGCCAAGCAAATCATGGCCGATGGCAAAGCGATGATCGAGGCGGCAGGCGGTTTCGTTGTTTCTCAGTCAGACCAGCCCGGTACGCCCGGCCTTGGCATCCATGAAATGGGAACGGCGCGCATGGGCAAGGACCCGATGACGTCGGTATTCAACAAATTTAATCAGGCGCATGAGGCGTCCAACCTTTTCTGTACCGATGGCGCGGTTATGGCGTCCAGCGGATGCCAGAACCCGTCGCTTACCTACATGGCGTTGACGGCGCGGGCAGCAAATCATGCTGCACAACTTCTGAAAGAAGGAAAACTGTGATGCGTTTCGACATGAGGATATTAGCTAAAAAAGCTGCAATCGCTGTTTGTGGACTTACGCTGCTGTCGGCAGCGTCGGTTCAGGCCAAGCCGGTCACGGATTGTCCCAATCGCGACACGCCATTTTCGTCAAGCTCGCCGATGATCGACCTCATGTTGAGCCCAGCCGCAAGTGCGGTGCTCGCCAAAGCCGTTCCTGGCCGCATGGGTGGACCATTGCCGCCAAGCATTTCCGGAACAACCACGCCGTCCTTTATGGCGATCCTGACGCTAAGAGAGGCTTCGCGTTTCACTGGAATAGATGTGGCTAAGTTGCCCGAGATTGATAGTGAACTGCGCGCATTGCCTGTCACCGAGGCTGACAAAATCGCACGTTGCGTCCGTTTTGACAATGAAGTGCCGGTGTTTAACCTACCCAAAGGCAAACCCCGGTTTTTGCTCTTTGAAAAGATCAACGGTTTTAAGGACACGCCTTCGGTCAACGCTGCGCATGCCGCATTTCTCGCCATGGCAGAACGTAAAGGGTGGGCAGTAGCGACGACGGACAAGGGCGGCGCATTCAATGCAAAAACGCTGAAGCAATTCGACGCGGTAATTTGGAATAATATTAGCGGCGATGTCTTGAGTTTGAGTCAGCGCAAGGCCCTTCAAGATTACCTCAAAACCGGTGGCGGCTTTGTCGCGGTGCATGGTTCGGCGGGTGATCCGGTATATTTTTGGGATTGGTATCCCGACACGCTAATCGGTGCGCGGTTTAAGGGGCATCCGATGAACCCGCAATTTCAGGAAGCACGGGTGGTCGTAAACACCGCGCATCCCCTGGCAAAGGCCGTGCCAAGCGAATGGCGTATGACCGATGAATGGTATAGCTTCCGCAACAATCCGCGCGCAGTCGGGGCCAATGTACTGCTCACGCTTGATGAAAGCACGTACAAGCCTGAGGGCATGGGGCAGGATCTGAAAATGGGCGAGGACCATCCGATTGCGTGGACAAATTGCGTCGGGAAAGGCCGGATGTTCTATTCCGCAATCGGTCATATGCCCGAAACATACAGCCAGCCGCAGCATGTCGCATTTCTTGAATCTGCGCTCGATTGGGCGGCGACCGACCGCTCCGCGTGTAATACACCCCGCCGTTAAAGCGGGCCGTAATTATGGACAAGGTCGCAACGCTACAAAAATCGCGGCGGAATATAGTGCCGCGACGACGCAGCGGACGGCCGACGGCTGATAGAGTCGCCGAAATTGATGCCGCAATCCGCATTGCGGCGCAGCAAATCTTCTTCGATGTTGGCTTTGAGGCGGCAAATATGGATGCGGTTGCCGCCGCTGCCCATATTTCGAAGGGAACGCTTTACGCACGTTACCGGAGCAAAGAGGCGCTATTTCGCGCGGTGGTAGAAGATTTGTTCGCGAAATTGTCCGCACGCGCTGGCGAACGCGATCACCTTTTGCCAAACGACCTCGAAAAGCGGCTTCGCCATTATGCCAAGATACTCATCTCAGTGTTCGGGTGGCAGGAATATATTATTGCCACCCGACTGGTCAATAATGCGGCGCATGCCTTTCCGGAAATCGCCAGTGTTTGGCACGATAGGGGCACCAGGCAATATGTGACATTGATTGCTGAGGATATCGACCGGCTTGGTGCGCTTGCGGACGATGGGAACATCGACCCCGTTTTTCTCGCAAATTTGTTCCTGCAAGGCATTGCGGGTTGGTATCGTAGCGAGTCTGTAAACGGCACTGTCAATGAAGCCGAAGCCGATGCTTATTCTAACAAAGTCGTGCGCGTCATCATGACGGCCATCCATTCACAGAAAATGACTCAGCCGCGAACAATTGGCGCATGAGGTCAAGGGGTATTTAACCATGATTAAGTCCGGTTCATTGTTGGCTTTGCGCGCAGCTTTGGTAGCAGGAACGATGTTCGCGACGCTGCCGGTGTTTGCTGACACTAATGCCCCCGTACAGGCATCATCGGCAGATCCGGTTGAAGCGCAATTCCGGGACCCGCCACAATCCGCTCGCCCGCGTGTATGGTGGCACTGGATGAATGGTAATATCACCGAAGATGGCATCGCCAAAGATATGGCATGGATGCAGCGCATCGGCATTGGCGGGTTGCAGAATTTCGACGCCAATTTGCGAACGCCGCAGATTGTAGAAAAGCGGCTTGTTTACATGACGCCGGAATGGAAAAAGGCGTTTAACTTTACCGCCAAGGAAGCAGAAAAACGCGCGCTCGAACTTGCAATTGCGGCATCACCCGGCTGGTCGGAAACCGGCGGGCCTTGGGTACCGGATGCCGATGGTTTGAAAAAACTCGTATGGAGCGAAACGACTTTGGCGGGTGGCAAGCGATTTAACGGCGTTCTGGCCGCACCACCATCTAAAACCGGGCCGTTTATGAACGCAGGTCGGGGCATGGGCATCGGCGAAGCAATGACTGGCGATTACAAAATGCCCACTTGGCAGCATTACGGCGATGTCGCGGTGCTCGCATTCCCGATCGCGAAAGCCGCAGCTGTACCTGTACCGAAAGCAACTGATCTGACAGGTGCGGCGGTTGACTTGGCGGCATTTCAGGACGGTGATCTGGAAACCGCAATCGAGTTCAAGCGCGAAGGCGCCGACCCGGTTGTAGCGCTTGATTATGGGGCGCCGCAAACAATGCGGTCAGCGTCGATATTTTTACCGGGTGCATCGGCGATGTTCCTTGGCTCTATCACCAGCGCGCAACTGGAAGCCAGTGACGATGGTAAAGTCTGGCGCAGGATAGCAGATTTTGCGATCCACCCCGTTCCAACAACAATAAGCTTCGATGCAATAACAGCGCGCCATTTCCGCGTGGTCTTTGGTACGGGTACCTTTGGCGTCGGCGGGATGACTGCGCCGGAGGACGGTCTCGATCTGAGCTCTTTGGCCGCCATGGGTGCAGCAATGCAGCGTCCGATCCGGCTTGGCGATTTTCGCCTTTTTAACGAAGCACGCATCGATCGATATGAAGCCAAAGCGGCCTTTGAGTTGGAACCGGATTATTATGCGCTGAGCAAGGACATCGGCGAAAGCACTGGCGTCGATCCCGGCAAGGTGTTGAACATCACGGACAAGATGACGCCCGATGGCACTCTTGATTGGACCCCGCCAAAAGGCAGTAACTGGCGTGTGCTGCGCCTCGGCCACTCGTTACTCGGCACCACCAACCATCCAGCCCCACCCGAGGCAACCGGGCTAGAGGTCGACAAGTTCGACGGCCCGGCTGTGCGCCGATATCTCGAAACATATATCGGCATGTACCGCGACGCGGCCGGCCCCGATATGGTTGGTCAGAAGGGCGTTCGCGCGATCCTGACCGATTCCATCGAGGTAGGGGCCGCCAACTGGACGCCAAAGATGGTTGAGCAGTTCAGAAAACTGCGTGGCTACGATCCGCTTCCTTTTTTGCCTGCGCTGACCGGTACAATTATCGGGTCGCGCGAACAGTCGGACAAATTTCTGTATGATTACCGGCGAACGCTCGCTGATCTGTTGGCGCGCGAGCATTACGGGACGGTCGCTGATGTCGCGCACAAACAAGGGCTGATTGTTTACGGCGAGGCTTTGGAAAGCGGTCGTCCGTCAATCGGTGATGACATGGCGATGCGCCGATATGCAGATGTCCCAATGTCTGCAATTTGGACCCATTCCAGAGCAGAAGGACCACGGCCAAGCCATATTGCCGACATGCGTGGCGCCGCGTCGGTAGCGCATCTTTACGGACAAAATCTGGTTGCGGCGGAATCGCTGACCTCATCACTCGCGCCATGGGCACATGCGCCCAAATATCTCAAGCGCATCATCGATTTGGCCTTCGTCAATGGCGTCAATAGGCCGGTGGTCCACACATCGGTGCACCAGCCCCGGGACGACAAATTTCCGGGATTAACGCTTTTCATTTTTGGTCAATATTTCAACCGCCATGATGCTTGGGCGGAGATGGCAAAGCCGTGGGTCGATTATCTTTCGCGCAACGCGTTCATGTTGCAACAGGGGCGCAATGCCGCGGATGTGGCCTATTTCTATGGCGAAGAAGCGCCGTTGACGGCGCTGATGGAAACCGGCCAATTAAAGGATGTACCGCGCGCTTACGCGCATGATTTCATCAATAATGATGCGTTGTTTGATGCACTGTCGAACGATGGAAATGAGCTGCTTGCAAAGGGCGGTGCGAGGTACAAGGTGCTCTATCTGGGTGGTTCTTCGCGCAAGATGACCCTAGGCACGCTCAAACGTATCGCTGATCTTGTGGAAGGTGGCGCGACCATAATCGGCATGAAACCGGAAGGCAGCCCCAGCCTCGCGCATGACGCGGCTGAATATGCTGATTTGGTCGCTAAACTTTGGTCGGGTGCAGATGAAACACCTTTCGGCAAGGGCAAGGTTATCGCGAGCAAGAATGTCGAGGATGCATTGGCGCGTGCGGGTACCGGCCCACAGTTCCATTACACAGGTGCTTCTTCCGGCAGTTCCATACCCTTTGTGCAGCGCAAACTGGCTGACGGGGACAGTTTCTTCCTTGTGAACCAGAAAGACCAGGCCGAGACGATTGAAGCGCGCTTTCGCGTCACGGGTAAAGCGCCGGAAATCTGGCGCGCCGAAACCGGTAAGTCGGAGGCTGTCAGCTATCGTATCGAAAATGGTGAGACCATTATCCCGTTGACGCTGGCGGCGGATGAATCGCTCCACATTGTTTTTCGCAAAGCTGCAATTACCAATGCGCTATCGATCAAACAGCCGGAGCCAAGCGCTGCTGCCGCCCTTGGCGGTGCATGGGGTGTTGCCTTCCAAAAAGACCGCGGCGCACCTGCAATGGCGACTTTGACCACGCTTGCTCCACTCAACGAAAACGCTAATCCGGGCATCAAATATTTCTCGGGCATTGCGACGTACTCCAAGCAGTTTGTCCCACCGAAAAACTGGAAAGTCGGGCAGCCCTTATGGATCGATCTTGGCCAAGTCAGTGAAATGGCGGAACTGTTTGTGAATGGCAAAAGCGCAGGTGCGGTGTGGCACGCGCCATATAAACTCGACATTGGGGCACTGACCAAATCGGGCAAGAACATGCTGGAAGTGCGCGTCGCCAACCTTTGGGTCAACCGTCTGATTGGTGATGCGCAGCCCGGTGCCAAGCCGATTACATGGACACCGATGGCGACTTATGGCACCAAAGCAAAACTGCGGCCATCGGGCCTTATTGGACCGGTTAGGCTGGAATATTGATTTGGGTTCATCCTTAAGAGCGACTGCAAAATGAACCGGGTTGCCCAGAAATATTAGTGCTGGCATGGGCGGTTAGTGCATTGGATAAGCCGCTACGTATATAAGGGATAGAGGATATGGGACACCCAAGTGATATGACCGGAAAGGCGGCTTTGGTGACCGGCGCTGGGGGTGGGCTGGGGCAGGCAGTCGCCGTCATATTGGCACGCGCCGGCGCAGACATTTGTATTGTGGATGTCAAGGAAGAGGGGCTGGACGAAACGGCGAAACGGATCAAAGATTGTGGACGTAAGGCGCTCGTCCATGTGGCGGATCTGAGTGTTGCAGACAATTGCCCGGCGGCGGTAGCGGCGACGGTTCAGGCATTCGGGCGGCTTGATGCCTTATGCAACATCGCGGGCGTCCTGAAGCTTGCCAACAGTCATGAAATGCCAGTCGCCGACTGGAATTTGGTTATGGCCGTCAATCTGACTGCGCCGTTTTTACTCAGCAAGGCGGCCATCCCACATCTGTTGGATAGCGAAGGGGCAATCGTCAATGTGACCTCGATCGCTGCGCATATGGGCCAAGCCTATGCCGCTGCATATTGCGCATCGAAAGCGGGGTTGGCGCAGCTTACGAAAGCTATGGCGATGGAATATCTCAAAACACCATTGCGCATCAACGCCATCTCGCCGGGCGGCATGGTTACCGAAATTGGTGCAAGCTTTGTTCCGCCAGCGGGAGCCGACCCCGAATTATTAGGGCGTTACCGGCCAATTCGCGGGTTAGTGGAGGTAGCAGATATGGCCAATATGGTCGCCTATCTCGCCTCACCGGCAAGCGCAGGCTTTCATGGCGCAGTGATCCAGATGGATAAAGCAATCACCGCGGGGTGAGCGGAGCGCGTTATTTTATAGCTTGGTATTCGCGGCCATTCAAAATGCACGTACCGCGCTGGATCGTTTTAGAGGGGCCGCATGCTTTTTGCGGCTATTTTCAAGCTACATGTCGATGTCCCCGAAGGGGATGGTATTAAGCCATTGAAATATATGGTGAGCCCTGCTGGATTCGAACCAGCGACCTACTGATTAAAAGTCAGTTGCTCTACCGACTGAGCTAAGGGCCCCCAACCAGACCGCGAATTGGTCCGTGCGAGAGCGCTCCCCCTAATGGCGGGAACTTGTGCGGTCAAGC
>JACCDH011364668.1_pt1 | contig 18939 bp, 17 predicted proteins | sample 7442481 | NCBI WGS metagenome assembly JACCDH01 (sample SAMN15323433, study PRJNA562643) | freshwater metagenome | isolation source: river surface water | place: USA:Blue River Watershed | collected 2017-08-15 | reverse complement strand
TTCAAGTTTTAGCGAGGCAGAATTGCGACGGTTTATTGAAGAAAATGACGTAGGCCACCTCTAGAGTGAGAATCGAACTGGGGGCATAAATGGAACCAACGATTTCTTTTTTCACGAATAAGGCAACCGAGTGCGTTGAGCTTATTGTCATGGTCTCAAATGAGTTTGTATTGAGAGCATTGCCCGGCGTGCACAAAGGTAAAGATCACGCTGTTGAATACTGGACTTCGATTTCGATGCCCGAACTGCAGGGTTATCTATCAAGCGACTACGAGGTAGCTCGTTTCCTCTGGGGCTCTATGGAAAAAGAAGAGACTAAAGAAGAGGAGTGGAACTACTCAGACGCCCTAGTTTGGGAGATCCCGCCAGTTCAATTGTGGGCTAAAGGCCACACGCTATCGCGGGATTATGTAGAGTCGGTCGCTGATTACATGGGTGACGGTGACGAGTTCACGGTTGGGGATATTGTCCTCGAGTATCCAGAATTTGAACCTGCCGAGAGCACTTCTTCGGTGAAGGATTCAATAGATCGAAACGAGCGCTTGTGTCCTTGGTGTGGGATAACCGGACAAAAGGCCTTCAACTACTTCACCCCGAATCTCTTGAACTATGCCGAGCTGTATTTGGACTTCGAGAGTCCAGTCCTGTGGACTGATGGTGTCTGGTCTGATGGCGGGGTTGATTCAAGTTGCATGGCATCTAGCTATACCGAAAGAGGAGACAGTGTAATTAGTTGCCCAAGCTGCAAGGCTGTGTTTCTGGCATCCACAATTGAAGGCAACACCCAGGTCAGCGGCTATGAAACAGGCAATGTCGAATCTTGGATTCAGCCCGGCACCTGCGCACGTTCAGAGGCTAAGTCGCAAAGAACTGAGGCAAAATTCATTAAGGCCAGTTTGGATCAAACCCTGAGCTATCTGAAAGCAAACCTAGAACACGATCCAATGATCAACTGGGAGCAGTGGACCGCGGCTCAGCAAGTCGTTGGTTGGGCCTCGTACTTGATCCGAAAAGGCGAACAACTAACTTCTCGCCAGGATGAACTCGGTCGTCAACTACTGACGCAGTTTTCAGAGAGGGTGAGCCAGATCAAAGAGGGCACGCTGGAGGCTATGTCTCCGCATTACAGGTACGAACCAGACGAAGAACATCGTTGGCACAAATTTGAGTTGTTTGAGGCAATCCCCCTGGCCAACGTAAGCCGAATTGTCCGAGAATCTGAGATCCAATCGTCCTATGCAATTTCTGGAGAAGACTTCAAAAGGGATTTCGAGGTCCTATCGGAGAGGACAGACATGGATGAGCTGTACCTCTACATTGAGCAGCGAAAGCTTCTAAATTCGGCTCTGGGCATGATGGGCGATTCCAGGTGGGCAGTACACAGCGGAGAGCTTGAGAAATAGCCCGCTGAGCAACATCTAGCAAAAATGTCAGACCCCCTCTATACATTTCGACGCGGAGGTTGGAATGATTTTGAGCATCGATGGCCAGTTAGTAAATGCCTACATTGAGCCACAGTTCTTTGATCTAACTGGGGGGCCAATTGTTTCGGTTGAGTTTTATGGCTGGGAAAACGTTCCAAACCTCAGAAAGCACATCAAGGGCGATCTTCGCGCAGCGCGAGTAGCAAGATACTTCAACTTCGTTGGCTACATGCAGCTTCTTGACCTTTGCTACCTGGCCGGCAACTACAAGATCAGTAAAGAAGACTTGCTGATCGACCAGAACATCAGCCCAGCACCAGTCGCCTTCAGCTGGTCAGCATGGGAAGCAGATATCGAACTCGAAGACGGTGAGTACGAGTCGGGCGAGTACTACTTTGGCTATTCACTGCCCGAGGATCTCGAATACATCCCGACTGATAGTGATGTTCACTACGAGTGCTTTTACGCATACCCGCTTTTCACGATGCCCACTGAGCTAGAGCAAACGATTGAGGAGAAACAAAGATGATTCGTTTAGTTATTGGAGACATCACAACGCTGCAGGTTGATGCCATCGTCAATGCTGCTAACTCCCAGTTGGTGCCAGGTGGTGGGGTGGACGGCGCTATCCACCAAGCAGCAGGACCAGGGCTATTAAGTGAGCTGAAAACCCACCACACCTTTTTGCAGCCTGGCGAAGCAATCCTCACCGCTGGTTACCGGCTGCCTGCCAAGCACGTCATTCACACCGTTGCCCCCAGGTGGATCCCAGGGCTAGACAATCAGACCGAGATTCTCTCCGACTGCTATCGCAACTCAATAAGACTTGCGCTGGAAAACGATCTTGAGTCAATTGCTTTTCCAGCACTCGGCACCGGAGCCTTTGGCATTCCCAAAGAAATTGCAATGTCAACCGCACTTTCAGCGATTGCCCTGCAATTGCAGCGAAGCGGCCCTGAGCTGGATGTGACAATCTGCTGCTACAACGAGGACGACTATCAGCTCTATGTCGAAGCGATATCTGATTTGGGCGGTGAAGTTTCAGAGGACGGCACATTGTTGATTAATCAGCTACTTCCTAAGTGCCCAATCTGCTTCCACCCGCTAAAGCGCATCGTTTATGGAATGCCATCGCCGGCGATGTTGGAGAATCAGGACAACATCTATATCGGTGGCTGCATTGTCATGGGCGATGATCCAGACATTGGCTGCAAGAACTGTGACTGGCAGGGCTTTATCGGTGATGTTGACTTGGTGGAGGGAGAGTGGCTAGCACTGGTCGTTGACCTAGATCGCAAGAGGTTTGTTGCGGGTGCTATTTATGACGCAGGTAAACCTCAATCACCACTTAGTCTCAGACCTGGAGTGGCAGAGTTTCAGCGCGGTTTCACGACTGAGTGGATCGAGGAGCAAATAGCATCCTGTAAAGAGCCAAGCTTCTGGATTGGAAATCGTTTTGAGATCATGCCGGAATCCTTTGAAAGGATCTTGATGCGCTATCCGCGATTGACTGAAGAGGTTATGGAGTTTGCGCGGTTTAGAAGAATTGAATCAATACCCAGTTTTGAGAGCGCATGAGTGCCTCAATCTCCGCCGAAGTGGGGACATCCAGGGACGACTGAGAAAGACGTTTGCCACCTGTGATGAACAAACTTGAGACCGTAGAAAATGTAAGTTGGTTACGAACCGTATATTGTTTTGATGAAAGGGGGATTTATGGGGCTGAGGGCTCAAAACTTTAGGCATTCCTACAGGTTGACCAATGCCGAAAATCCTCTTGATGACTTTTTGATACCCGCATTGGAATCAGCCGTCCTGTATAGGAGGGCAGCGGGATACTTTTCATCCGCGATTTTTGCCCACATGGCTCAAGGCATAGCCGGGCTGGTTGCTAATGGTGGGAAAATGAAGCTGATTACTAGTCATGCTTTTACCTCTAGAGACTTTGAAAGCCTAAACAAACGAGCGCAGGAAGATCGTTTAGAAGACGAACTTTTTGATTCATTTCAGGACGACTACAACTCGATGGTCCAAGAGATTCAGCGCCAACACGTGAGGGCAATGCTGTGGATGTTGGGAAACTCTCTGCTGGAAGTGAAAGTTGTTATTCCCAAGAAGCGTCTCGATGTCGAGAATCCCAGGACAATTGCGCTTTACCACCAGAAATTTGGCATCTTGTCAGATGGTCACGACGATTTAGTGGGGTTCGCAGGATCTCTCAACGAAACAGTAAACGGTTGGCTTGGAAACATAGAAAACATGAACGTCTATTGTTCATGGAAGTCCGAGCAAAACCTCTATCTCCAAGATTACGAGGAAGAGTTTGAGAAGATTTGGTCCGGCGAGGCCGGGTCGGATTGGGAAGTTGTTGATTTGCCCGAGGCGGTCGCTCAAAGGCTGATTTCCGCTAACGGCACAGAGGACCCAGCTCGAATTTCGAAACGGAATGAAAGCAAACCACTTGGTCCAAACTCGCTTAGAGAGTATCAACAAAGTGCCCTGGATGCTTGGGTTGGAGCTGGCCGCGTTGGGATTCTGGAAATGGCTACTGGGACCGGAAAGACTCGAACAGCTAAAGCCTGTTTGGATCATACCAAGTCAGCATTCCCAAGTCTTCTGACTATAGTTGTCGCCCCCTATCAACACATTGCCGACCAATGGGCTAAAGAACTGTCCCATTTGAGAGTTTTTGAAGTAGCCGCTTCCCCTAACTGGCGCAGAGAACTTGAGATTCTAAAGACCGAGGCCATTTTTGGACGCGTTAAAGACTTGACTATCGTCGCAGTAAAAAACACTGCTAGTTCCCAAGATTTCCTCTCACTCGTGGACAAAATGCTTGAGTCTTTTGAACGTCTTCTTTTGATTGGGGATGAGGTCCACTGGCTAGGAGCTAATGCCTATCGAGCAGCATTAAATGAGAAAGCACATTTCAGACTTGGTCTAAGCGCCACGCCGTCCAGATATTTTGATGAAGATGGGTCAGATTTCCTTCAGGCATATTTCAGGAAGGGCGAGGATAGAGACTCCACAGTATTCCGATTCTCTCTGTCTGAGGCATTGAACTACGACGACCCGGTCACTGGAAAGAAAATCCTCTGCCCCTATAACTACTTCCCAGTTTTTGTTGGGCTTAACGCCGAGGAACAGGAAGATTTTGACCGGTGGACGCAGTCAATAGCCGTGGCCCTGAGTCAAGACCAGACTCCAGAAACCAAAGAGAGAATCGCAGAACTGCGCATCGCCAGATCTATGGTTCTAAAAAAGGCTGCTTCAAAAGTCCCAGCGCTGAAGGAGCTAATTCAAGACTTAGGTCTTGACTCAATAACCCAAGCGTTGATCTATTGTGCGGAATCAGAGCAAATGGAATCGGTTGCCTCAACCCTCTCAGCTCTGAGATTGGATTTTGGTCGAATCACTTCCGCAGAAGGCTCGAGACCATCTAGGCGGCTAGGCGGAAAAAGTGAACGAGAAGCAATCATCGAATCTTTTGCTGAGGGCAGGCTGAAGACACTTTTAGCTATCGATTGTTTGGACGAAGGTGTCGACATCCCTTCCGCCCAATTGGGTTTTATTCTCGCCAGCTCAGGAAACCCGAAAGAATTCATTCAAAGGCGGGGCCGACTGTTGAGGCAGTTTTCCGGCAAAACGCACGCAGACATTTACGACTTCGTGGTGCTTCCGACGGACACCGCTTCAGAAAACAACTCCATTCAGAAGATTGAGTTGAGTCGAATTCTTGAATTTGCGTCTGATGCGCAAAACAGAAATGACGTAATTCAGTTATTAAAGATCAAATACAACTATGAGGAAACCAGTGAGAAATAAAAACGCAATCGACGATGCATTGGAAAACTCCACTGCCAATGCTGACGTGCTCGGCTACCTTAAATTAATCTCAACCGCAATTCAGGAGGGGGAGAACTCGAGCTCACAAAAAATCCTTTTGGAGCTTGAAAGACTCACTGCTGCCGAACAGGATGTGGACGGAAAATGAAAATCCGAAGTATAGAAATCTGCAGTCTGGGGGTTTATTCCAATATTCAGCTGGATTTCGGCGACGATCCAAGCGGATTGATTTTTATCAATGGAAATAATGGCCGAGGAAAAACAACCCTTATCAATTCCTTGAAGTGGTGTCTGTTTTCTGGCTCGAGGCCGCCGGTGGCTGAAAGCACGACAAGAGTCAAGGGAACCAGAGACCCAATTCTCGTATCGGTTGCAATTGAATTGTTAGGCAAAGACGGAGTGAGTCTTCTTGTTGAAAAGTCACAGTTAGTCTCGGTTAGTGATGACCTGAAGAGAGAAACTTCTGTAGGGCAACCAACTATGCAGGGCAAACTTAGAATTCCTGGACAGCCAACAAAGGACCTGCAGGACGTCCAAAGTTACTTGGACCTTTGGCTGCCAAAGAGGCTGGAAGACTTCATTCTGTTCGACGCAGAACAATTGGCAAATTTCTTTAACACTGGCACTCGCGTTGCTGTAGAAACTGCTGTTTTGGAGCTTGCCGGCGTAGACAACTTAGATGAGGTTCTGGAGGCACTTCGCAGTCAGAAAATCGTCGCGGAACGTGCCGTTGCCAAGTCTTCAGGGGCCAGCGCAGAGACGCATCAGAAGGACGTGGAGCGCCTGGAGACTCTTGTGTCAGAGCTCGAGACTGCGCTAACTCAAAGCAAACAGGCCGCAGAGCAGGCGAGTGCCGACCTTGCTCAGGTCGAACGTGATTTGACGAGATTTGACATTCTCAGAGAGAGGCTCGATAAGGAAAAGGAGCTGCGCTCTGACGTGGAAATCAAGTCAAAAGAGCTTTCGGGCGAAAATGCGCGTTTTATTTCTGAGTTAGTAAAGAAAAGCCATTTGTTCATGGCCGGGGACTGCCTACTTGAAGTTGAGAAGTTCTATAACCAGGGGTTGGCCGCCGGTTATCCGCTCTCCTACCCAACTGAGGTGCTCCGAGAGCTGTTGGAATCAGAGGAATGCATCTGTGGATGCAATCTGGATTCGACGAATCATAGAGAGAACATTCTGAGGCTTATTGAGAGACAAAAAATTGCCGAAGGAGTTGATCAATCCCTACCGCAGACGCGTAACCAAACGATGGGAATCATTTCAACAATTCACGCTACTCGCAACTTCTTGGTCTCCACAAACAGGCACATTTCTAGCCTCGGCCAGGATATTCAGTCTCTAGAGCGCGAATTGGAGGACATCGATAACTCTCTCGCAACTCCAGATGAGTGGCAATCAAAGTTAGATCTTGAACGCAAGCTGAGGGCCCGCCAAAAATCAGAACAGGAGAAGGCTCGGAAGTATGACAGCGAACTTTATGTTCAGAGGACCAAGTTGGATGGTGCCAGAAGAGAGTTACTCAAGGCATCGAAGACGAGTTCTGATAGCGGCAAGTTTCGGCGTCAAATTGAGTTTCTCAAAATCTGCATCGAGACAGCAGTTAGGGTCAGACAGCAAGCAATTCAGAATGTTCGGCAGAGCCTTGAAGATTCGATGAACTCTCAATATGCCAACATAAAAGCCGGAACCTATCGAGTGACGATTTCGGATCGCTTTGAAGTGCGACTCGAAAACGCTGATGCGCAGACAGTTTCAGAGGGAGAGAAAATGTCGCTGGCTTATGCGTTCGCCATAGCTATCAGAGATTCGCTCCACATGGAATTACCGCTGGTTGTTGACTCAGCTTTCGGAAGGCTTTCTTCGGACAATCGTTACTGGCTTTCAAAGGCTTTGGTGGACCTTGTTAGCAAAGATTCGAGCCGACAGGCCGTTTTCCTGATGCACGATATCGAGTACAACCCTCAAACTCGAAAAGTTTTCCAGGCATCAACGCCGCTCGAGCTCTATATGGATCACAACCCACAGCAGAAAACGACGACCATACTCCAAGGCATTGATCCAGCATGGCTTAGTGCAGAAGAAAGCCCTTGGTTCGGCTGGGCGGAGGAGCAAAAATGACCCGAGAGTTCAATCCAGCAATTGACACTAGGCGCACGGCTCTATCTTGGGACCGTGAAGCCAAGCCTCGCATCGAGGAAATTCGACTTGCTTTCTCTAAGGCTGGTCTTGAACTGAAGAACAGACAACTTTTTCTAATATGTTTGGGCCTAGGCTGGCAATTGAAATCAAATCCTGGCGTTCCTCCAAGAGCTTCTGACTCCGCTCGTATGGACACGCTAATGCCTGAAGACTGGGCTTTTTTTAACTCGATTGCCATGAAGGCAAGTGATTCTTTCGAAGTTCTTTCTTCAAAAGATGACGTGTTGGACATTGTGGAAGGCTACGCCGCTGGAGGACTTAGACGTCTTGTCGAGATTTACGATTCAACACAAAGTTTGGTGGATGCCTTAGCTGCTGAAATTTGGCCTTTGATCGAGGCATGGAGAGTGCCATCAGACGATTAGGCGTCAACACCTAACCCCCCTTAACTGATTAGCCCAAAGATGTGTCTGTGCCCTCTTAGACTTCTCGTATGAGATCTCAGCCTGACAATTCAAATCCGCCTCGCGCTATTGAACTATTCGCTGGTGTTGGTGGATTTCGAATCGCGCTTGAAAGGTCTGGTTGGGACACAGTTTGGTCTAACCAATGGGAGCCATCCACCAAAGCGCAACATGCATCCTCTTGTTACGTTGCGAATTTTGGACCTCAGGGGCATTCAAACGAGGACATTAAAGTTGCCTTAGACCGTTTTGAGAGCGGTGAGCTCCTTATTCCTGACGCGGACCTAGTCGTCGGTGGCTTTCCATGCCAGGACTATTCGGTTGCCAAAAGCTTGAGTTCTTCTGCCGGTTTGGAGGGAAAGAAAGGTGTTCTCTGGTGGCAGATTCATCGTCTTGTGAGTCTCAAACAGCCGAAGGTGATTTTTTTAGAGAATGTTGACAGGCTGCTAAAGTCACCCTCCAAGCAGAGAGGTCGTGACTTTGCGATTATGCTCCGGACGCTCGGTGACCTCGGATATCAAATTGAGTGGAAGGTCTTGAATGCTGCGGACTTCGGTTTCAGCCAGAGGAGAATTCGCGTGTTCATTGTGGCCATTAGATCCGATGTTGCTTCTGAAAAAGGCCTTCGTTATCAGGATTTCAAATCCGATGGAATCTTGACAACCGCGTTTATGGCCACACACTACTCCGATGAGCGGAAATTTACGTTAGATGAAAATCCAGAAGTGATTTCTGACAGTTTCAGCCTGGGCGCAAAATCTTCACCATTTCTCAACGCGGGAGTTTACTCAGATGGAACAGTCATAACCGCCAAAGCAAGCTACGAAGACTCAACTCGGGATAAAAAGTTTCTCGGAAATATCCTTGAACCGGATCCCAATGTTCCTGCCAACTACTGGATTTCTGACGAGAAACTAGCCGAATGGCAGTTTCTGAAAGGTGCTAAGAGTTTAAAGAGAGTCTCTAAGAGCGGGCATGTCTATCACTACGCCGAGGGGAAAATGGCGTTCCCCGATTCTTTAGACAAGCCAAGTAGGACAATTCTCACTGGCGAGGGAGGTAGTTCCCCATCGCGCTTTAAGCATGTTGTAAAGACTGCTGGCGGCTACAGACGTCTTCTGCCCGTCGAATTGGAGCGACTTAATGGCTTTCCAGATGACTGGACGAAGTTTGATTCAGAGGGACGAGAAATTTCTGACGTAAAGCGGGGTTTCTTCATGGGCAATGCTTTGGTTGTGGGCCTCGTGGAGATTGCTGGCAAGGCAATCAAGGAAAGAATTCTCGACTAAACGAACTCAATGTCAGTATTTAGAACGGGGGATAGTTTGGAGGGCCTTTACGACCCACACTCGGTTCAATCCATCCTGGATTTTGCTAAGCGGCTAAACGGTAAATCGCTGGCAGAGGTTGAATTTATACCCCATGAAATCGCGAATGTTAAAAACAAGGGTGACCTTGGATCTCTCGTGGAAACTTTTTACTTTAGACACACACCGGGCAGCTTTAGAGGACCGGACTTTCGTGAAGCAGGCCTTGAGTTAAAGACCACTGGAGTGATTCCCACCAAGGGGGGTCTTTACAAAGCCAAAGAGCGACTCGTCCTAACGATGATCAATTATGAAGAGATTGCGAAGGAAGTCTGGGAAACGTCGACTTTTCTTAGTAAGTGCTCCTTAATGCTGGTTTTGTTCTATTTGTTTGAAGCCGAGCGTCCAGTTGTTGACCGCCGTTTTGTCCTCGATCCATACCTGTTTCAACTTGAAAAACATGATCTCGAAATCATCAAACACGATTGGGAAACAATCCGAGCAAAGGTCCTAGAGGGAAAAGCTCACGAGCTTTCGGAAGGGGATACCTATTACTTGGCGGCCTGTAGAAAAGGCTCTGGGGGAATGGGAGAAGCTCTTAGGAAGCAGCCCTTCTCGGATATCGGCGCGCCAGCTAGAGCATTTTCTTTCAAGCCAAAGTTCGTGACATCCTGGATACAAAATATCGATAAATCGAGACCGATCTCGTTCGAATTAATCACCGATTTTGGGGGATTCATAGCAGACAAATTTGCGCCATTTACAGGGGAAACCGTTGGCGAAATTGCCGAAAAGATTGGTGCCAGTCCAAGACAATCCGCGAGCAAAATATTTCATCGACAGCTCGCGGTCGGGATGTTGAGAGCGGGCGGTGGGTCGATCGACGAACTGAACAAGGCTGAAATTGAAATGAAGACCATACGTCTGAAATCTTCGGGAGCTCCAAGAGAATCAATGTCGTTCCCCAGCTTCACCTTCCTTGAGTTGGAGAAACAGACTTGGAGTGATTCTTCTTTTTACGCAAAGTTAGAGAAGAAGTTTCTTTTCGTAGTTTTCAGGCAGGATTCCGATGGGGTAGAACGGTTCATCGGTGTGAAAATCTGGAACATGCCTTACGGAGATCGCCTTGAGGCTCAACGTGTATGGGAAGACACAAAACGAAGGGCATCCATAGATGCTAGAGACTTACCGAAAATTAGCGAGAGTCAAGTAGCACACGTTCGTCCAAAAGGGCGAAACGGAGACGACAAAATTCTGACACTTCAGGGGACGCTTCATCTACGACAAGCCTTCTGGCTAAATGCGAGTTACATCGCTAGCATCTTTCGATAAGAAGAGCACGGTGACGGTGCGTCTTAATTCAATTCCCCAACACACCCCTTAGGTGACGTGATTTGGAGATTGTTCTAAGGCCCAATGAGGTGGATGTTAGTCATACAGGCGCCGATGATGATAATCGCCACTCGGAGATGGAGCCCTCCTCTTGCCCCGTGGTTTCGAATCGCTAAGTGCTTGGCAGCAAGAATGCCCTCAAGTCGGATTGGGCTGCCCTCATTGCGAAAAGTCCCCACCGTTCCTTATTCTCATGAACTAGTCGGCCCCTGGAGTTGTCGCGAGAGCAAAGTGACCAGGGAACCAGTCTTGAGACTCAATCTCGCCAAAGTACTCAGCGCCTGCATCACCGAAGCAAATTAGGTCTCCGTCCCAGGTAACACGTATTAGCTGGTTGTCTGACAACTCCAACCTGGCGCGATTGAGCGTGGAGGCCGTTACGCGGCCGAGGTGGAACTCGTTGAGTTCGCTGCCAGTTTCTCGATCGATCAACTTGTCATGAGTCAATTCGTAAGTGTGAGGCAGTAAGAACTTTGAGAATGGATTTTGAGCCGGCTCTTCTTCGATACCCCAGAAGCCAACACAGCGCAATACTCCTTGGATGTAGGCCGCCACTTGACCAAGCTCATCGACCCACAACCAACCCGGCTTTAGCAATTGCCAGAGCTTTAGGTAGCGCTGTTGTTGAACCAGAGTGAGCTCTGATGTAACGTTTGCCTTTTTCGCCTCGTCTACGAGTGCGCCAGAATCCTTGAGCTCGATTTTGCGATTTGGCAAGTCGCCAATCCAAACAGCACCCACCGCTTTTTGAATCTGTGCCTTTTGAGAAGTAGAACTCGCACCTGATCCAGTTGGAGCCAAACTTGGAGCAGGTGTCGGACTCTTGTAGGTACCGGCCTTGAGCGCCAGCGCGCGTTGTCGTACTGACTCAATCTGGCCAGCAACGCTGAGATTGCACTTGAGTGCGATATAAGAACAGAGTTCTAGCGCCTTTAAAAGGTCATTTATGTTGTGGGGGTTGTGGTCGTGATACCAACGATTTCTGGTGTCTACCAAGTCCCGGGCGTTCTTGAAGAAGTTGTAGGCGGTAGTTGGAAGATATTGAGCTACCGGCGACAGAGGGTTGAAGTAGGGCTCATTGATAATCCAGTTGAAATCGTAGGGGGAGTACGATCGTTTGTAGGTCTTGCCCTTGCGTTGCGATTCGAGAAAGCGCGTTTCCTCGAGGCTTTCCATCCAGCTGCGACCGTAACTGGCCGTCATGCCCTCATTGATTAACCCTCCGAGCTCAATACCAATCGCAGACAGGGCAGTACCAAAGGTTCCTAAACAATCACCAGGTGAGGTGGACACCGGCATGTGAATTTCGTATTTTGCCATGGCGATTAATCGACTACTTTGGTTTCGCCAAGTTGCTTCATGAGCGCAACTACTCGAGTTAAGGCCCAAGGCAATATCAGCAGCTGAAATTTCTCCGCTGGAATCGATATCGCCACGCTCTGCTTGAACTTCTTTGCGGCAGGATTCAGGCTCTCCCAAGTTCCGACATTGAAGCCCAGGCTAACCAACCATGCTTCTGCGCTCTCCCCGAGAAGCTGATCAAGCTCGGACATCGAAATGTAATTGAGCGTCGGCCAAGCTCTTCCCCCAGGCCTGAGAGCCCTTAGCGCGGCCACCCAGTCACCGTTGCTCAGACGCTGGACAGTCATCGAGCCGTTGCTATTTAGGTGGCTGTACTTAGGAGGGGGAGAGGTTAGAAAGTCTGTCAGTTTGATGAGGGTGTCATCAGGCCCGAAGTCCTTCACAAGGACCTCAGCTACCAGCAGGTCTGGGGTTCTGACGGTGGCGACGTAGCCTTTACCGCGAAGATTTCCAGGGGCTTCCAGCTCCCTGACTTCACCTGTGAGCTCGACCTCAACACCGGCTAAATTGTATTTCAAAGCAACCCCCAATTAGTTCCTTCCAGCATAGCCAGGCGCTGTGACTAACATCTTCATTAGTCCGCTTAATACAACGTCAATTGAGACTTCTGGGACAGTATTCTTTCCATAGGGGGGAGAAATGAAGCTTTTGGATTTCAGAACTGCACTTGTTGTAACTTCAAACACCAACGATTACCGAAAATGGGCTGGAAACGTCGGTTACGACGACGAGCCTGGCTTGGTATACGACTACGACGACTCAGTTGCCAACTGGCACAAGATTACTCTTGGCTCGATTCTTTTCGTGTCAAGAAACGGATTCCTTATTGGAGTCGGTCTAGTGCACGAGATTGCCGCCGAGCAGAAGGAAAAAGAGCTTTTCTCCTGCCCTAAATGCGAAAGACAAACACTGTCCGAGAAATCCGGAAACTTGTTTTACTGCACCAGGTGCAAGGCGACAATATCCAAAGAGGATAGGCGACGGACTACAAAGTCAGTCACAAGAATTCAAGCTCGCTATGAGAAAGCTTGGTGCCCCTCAAGGAAAGAGGAAAAAACAATCGACATCCTCGACTTCCTGTTGACAAGGGATAAGCAAAGCGCCATTAGAGAAGTTGATTTCAAAAGAGTCCCTGAGCTATGCGATCTTCTTGGCATTTCGATCACAGAGCCTGCTCTACCACTCGGCTAAAGCCAGACAAGCCAAAAGATTTAGAAGGCCTCAGTAAAGCAAGAGACTCCAAAGCAGTAATTGGTCTCACCTAGAAGACCGATACTGCCCTCTTCGAATTCGCGGATATCATTCAATTCGGAATGCACTTCTTGGTAGACCTCTGTGCCAGACCACCCCATTGACTTGGTCGATAGTCGCAACCTCTATGAGCCCGCCTACCGTGGCAGCTCCGGGCTTGCTGTAGGTTGAAGTAGCTTGGAGGCTTACCAGAGACTCTGCGAAGTCCGCTAACCCCTGAAGTCCCATGCCGGCGATGGTCCGAAGAAGTGGCTGAACAAATGTTTCATCTGCGTAGTTCTCTAGCTCTTCCTCAATTTCAGATGCGAGACGATCGCCAATCAGCTCGTCCGTTTGGTCTCCCCAGTGGTCCTCAATTTTGCGAGAAATAATCTCTCGGTACTTGCTGCCGATAGAAGTGCTGTAGCCATTCACAAATCCGTACATAGAGTCAAATTGGGCGAAGTAGTGAATCGAATTGGGCATTCTGATTGGTTCGAGAGTGGTCCCCCTCTCAACGGTTGCTCTTAGAGCGCCCCCGTAAACGCCACGGCAATAAAGTCTAATAACGGTGGGAAACGGCTCATCAGACCCAAACCCAACAAAGGCAAGGTCGGAGTCAACTTCATGAAATTGCCTGTCGCGGGCAATTATTAGATGTGCCCAGTCAGCCAAATTTTCCCAGGTTTTTTCATCAAGCGGCAACTCGCGGAATATGAAGCGAACTTTCTCTCCCAGATCAATGGAAGTGCTACTAAGGATTGTCGATGCTTGCCGGTCCGTGAGCCCAGGGTATGGGTCGAGATTGTTCAAGCTCGAGAAAAAGTTCGTGACAATGTTCCCTAGAAACCCCTCAACGGCCAACTTTTTCTTCTTGTCTGTTCCTTCGGGCGCTACATACCAGCTTAAGGAATCGTCCAACTCTCTTCTCAGTTCGTAATAAACCTGATTTAGCATCCGATTGATAGTGCTCTCCTCGCCGGCAGGAGTAATCATGCGACGCTCGCTGGCAATCCACGCACGGTAGGAGTCTATGTAGGAAGCTAGTGTAGGCAGGGGTTTACCAAGTGTCTCAAACCAACCGGATAGGTGTACTTCGTGAGGCAACCCGTTGATGTTGACATGGTTGCTGTGCAGGACAACGAACTTATGGTCTCCGCCCACTTCGTATATCTTTGATACATTTCCTAAGACTTTTGGAGCATCACCTTCATAGGTGGTTACTACAGTGTCCGAGGCAATTGCAACGCCCTTTAGATTCATTACCGCGACTTGAGAAGTCATTAGTCCCCCTTAAGACTCCCAGACTAAACACTAGAGCCGAGCCAAAGTCCTCGCAACTCCTGCTCAAGTCAAGATTGGAAGTTTCAAGGAGTGTTTGTCATTCTAAAAAGTCCGACCCAAGGACTAAATTGCTTTCCCTGAGGGGGCTTAGAAAAAGGGAGAGCAAATGTCTAAATTCAGAAGTATTTTTCCTCGGCAATTCTTTGTTCCCAGAGATCGCGAAACCAGCGATCCTGTGGCTAGATACCAAGCCGTCAAGCAGGTTCAGAAGGCTAAGCGAAAAACTTACGGAGGTCACAATGTCCAGTCACGATGAAATGTCGGAAGAAGAGCTCTGGGAGCACAGCTTGTCTGAAGATCTAGTCGATCGAGCTGACTCACTAATGGAGCTGGCTCACCGAGCAAGAAACTCTGAAGAGTGGAAGTCAGCAAAGAACCTCTACGGCTCTGCCCTCGATCTTTTCGTTGAACTAGATAGAGAGGCTGATGCTGGCATTGCGAACTACAGCTTTGGCTACTGCCAATACCGGCTGCAGGAGTATGACGAAGCAATCGAGTCTCTGACTGCTTCGCTAAAGCGCGGGCAGGATTTCAACGATTCTCGAATCATCGCCTACTCTGCTGGGCCACTCGGAGACTCCTACTCTGCTCTGGGCATGCGAGATGAGGCAATTGATGCCTATCAGTTGGCGGTGGACACCTTTGTGGAGATTGAAGAGTTCTACCAAGGAGGAAATAACTGCCTCAGCCTGGGGGAACTCCACGGTGTCGAAGCAAGGCAAACAAAGGCTCTTGAGTGTTTTATTAGAGCCTTCAACATTTTCCAGTCCGGTGGTGACGCATATGGTTCGGCTAGATCTAAAGACCGTATGGCGTCAGCACTTATTGAGCTGGGTGATTTTGACCAGGCCCTAATGCACATCAAAGACTCCCTAGAGGTCTTCACCTTCCTTGAGAAAGAGGAGCGAATTGCCCACATGAACTATCGCCTGGGTTGGACACTCAACCTAGCTGGTAAGTATCTGCAGGCTGAAGCTCCGCTTCGCTTAGCTATCCGGTTGTTCAGGGAGAACCAGGATTGGTCTAGAGCGGGTATGGCTGAGGTTCAGCTTGCCTACTCACTGATCTTTAGAGATCTTGAGGCTGACCAAACCGAAGCTCAAGGTTTACTGAATCGAGCGGCTGCCTATTTCGAGGCTGCTGGCGAGCAACTAAATGTCTTGATGGCAAACTCTGTCACCGCTGAGCGACTCATGAACGAAGGCGCATTTGTCGAAGCCGCTGCGCTTTGGCGCGACATTCTTAATCGAGCTATTAGCTATGAGGACAGCTTCTCAGCAAGGGCAGCAAGGGCAAGCCTCGCTGAGTGTCTATTTGAAATCGGTGAGCACACCGAAGCCAAGCAGGTGTTCTCAGAGATTGATGCTTCCGAATGGGGAGAGAACAAACCAGAACTAGAGAGGATCGAGCGCATCAAAAAGTTGATGTTCGAAAAGCTGGCCGAGACTTTGAACATCGAGATTCCTCGATGAAGCGGCCCGGATTCCTAAGCAAGTTGTTTTCCCGTCGAGCCGCAAACGCTGTTGCCAAAGTAAAGAGCGAGGTGGTCACTCTGCCTAATTGGGAGCCTCTAATTCAGGCAATTATGCAGCGTGCTGAAAAGCTCGGTGAGCCAGATATCTTCATGGTTCATTTCAAAAACCCAAAGTCAAAATCGAGCTTCGGCGAGTACCCCACCCTGATTATCGGGAGCATCAAGCCACTCTTGAGTCAAAACTCAAAGCAATCGGAGGTGTTCGTCTCCGCTATGGGGAAAGTCTCTGCTGAAACGGAGCCAGGCTCAGAAGATGTGAACTGGCTGCGTTTAGGCTTCCAATTAGAGCAATCAAAAAGAACCAAGAGCTTCGGGATCGGACCGGTTCCTATTGAAGCTTTACCAGAGATTCTTTTCAGCGCGTTGGACGTCTTTTCGCTTTTCTATGGGGTTTCAAGTGAAAGCCGGGTTAGAACTATCGGTGACCCCGAGTTAGAGGATATCCTCGATAACTCCGCAGGTTTGAAGCGCATAAAGCTTGGCGAGTATCGTCTGAGATAAAAATATCAGACCCCTGTTCTATGTTCTCTCTACCAACGAGCAAGGGAGAATTAAATGAACAAGAAGACGCTATCTTCTATCCGCAAAGCACGCACCATGCACCTAATCGACATCGAAAACCTCTGCATGGCCTCAAATCCAACTCTCGAGCAGGTGATCGAAGCTCGTCGCTGCTACCTGGAGTTAGTGAAGCCGGGTGAAGGTGACCAGTTCCTGGTGACTGTGAGCTCAAAGAGTAATCTCGAAGCGGTTGCTTTTGGTTGGCAGGGGGCTAACTTGAAACTTCACGAAGGCCACGATGGTGCGGACATTCTCCTCGCCGAGGCAATTGTTGAGGATTACCTTGAGTCGCGCTTTGACAAGGTTGTTGTTGCTAGCGGCGATGGCGGCCTAGCACCATTCGTAACTCACCTAAAGAGCCTGCTCAAAAACGTAGTGGTTGTGTCACGGCCAGCCGCAATTGCTTTTTCAATGCGAGTATCGGGCGCTCAGGTGAAGTACCTGAGGCCAGAGTTTGTGCTTGCTGCCTAAGCTCAATGCCTTTTTCTAGTTGACTCTGTGGTCTCGTAGTCCGGCTAGTCGGCTTACGGACCGAACGCCCTCAATTGTTCTGAAGCTGGCCGCTAGCAAGTGGCGCGAGTAAATGGCATAGCAAACACTCTTACCTCGGCTGATTGCCACATTGAGTCGATTGCAATCGAGCAGGAAGTCAAGGCCCCTTGGCGCATCATCGGCTGAGCTACATGCGAGACTCACAATCACCACCATCCCCTCTTGACCTTGGAACTTATCTACGGTCCCGACCCTGACATCGTGGTATCCGGCAGCGTCTAGCGCTCTTCTGATTGCGTTGACCTGATTGTTGTATGGAGCAACAATCAAGATCTCTGAAGGTCCGACTTTGGTGATGTGGCTACCGACGATGTCGATGACAGTTTCAACTTCTTCGGGGCTATAGGTGGAGTTACCGCTGTGGTTTAGCTCAATGGTGTGGAGGCCAGGTGTCACGTTCTCAAGAACATTGAGTTTGGTTTTCTCAAACGAACCCAAACGACCTTCATAAGCCAACCAAGAAACGGCTTTTGTCAGCTCAGGGTGCATTCTTCTTGTGAGTTCAACAAAGTAACCCAGCTCACTTGGCAGAATCGAGTTCTCTCCAATGAAGTGACCAAGGGCAGAGTTAGCTACACCGCCTGGGTGGACTGCCTGAACAACCTGAGAAAGTTGCTGCGGATCGCCGAAGAGAATGATGTTCTGGGCAATCCCGGATGCTGCGATTAGGTCAACCAGAGAGTACTGAGCGGCTTCGTCGATGATTAGGTAATCGAACTTGTACTCTCGCACCTTCTTGTTGCACAGAGCAAAAGAAGTGCCACCCATAACAAGCGGACCTGGGTTCCGTTTCAGGGCAGTTACCAGAGTGTCAGCGCGACCGAAAGCCGTCCAGGTTTTATCGGACTTGTCATCTTTGTCTCTAACCTTGAATACCTGTTCCTTCGGTATGCCAGCAGAGATGCAGTCATTCAACACATTCTCAACCGCAGCGTGGGAGTTGGTGCCAACGGCTACTCGCTTGCCCTTTTCAACCAAGTGTTTGATAAGTCTGGAAGCAAGGTAGGTCTTTCCGGTTCCTGGAGGTCCCTGAACTGCCATCGCACCGCGATTGAGCCGCTCAGCTGCGTTTATAAGAGCGGGGAGATAGTCATTCGGATCTGCTTTCATTAGCTCGCTAGAACCCAAGAGTCGTGGGGTCCTGCGAAGCAGAATGTCAAGAACAGGGAATTCGTAAGGTGGCTCTTGGAACGGGTTGCCCCATTTGGCTGTAATCTCACGAGCAGTTTGGTTCAGGAAGTGTTGCTTGCCTGAGGTGTTGTAAGTCGTCGCATCGAAAATTGCTGACGGGCGATACTTCAGATTCTGAGGGTCTTTCGGCTCTCGCTCAAAAACTAACTCGCCAGCTTCGTTGGAGAGAACGTTTCCGAAGTCCCAGCGCACTAGGCCAGGCGCTACCTCATAGCGAATCGCGATTGAGTCTCCGGCTTCTGGTCGGTAAAACTCATCTTCCGGCACGGCAACGCTATAGACCGCAGAGCCTGCCGCTATCAGACTGGCTTCGTCCTCAAGGGTCGTTGCGTCCGAGATCACCATGGCCTTACGGTCCTGGGTGATCTCTTCGTCATCCATGCTCATGCGAACATTCAAATCTGCCCAGAACATAACGGACTCACGCTGGTAGAACAGGATCGAGTGGGCGAGTGCTTCCCACGCCGATACCTGAAGATCTAGCTTGGGATCGGAACCTTTTTCGTAAGTGGATATTGGGTCGAAAAGAAAAGCAGTGATGGCTTCCATTTCAAGCAGCTTCAACTGCCTGTCGTTTAGTTCTTTCGATT
>JACCDH011171315.1_pt1 | contig 18947 bp, 12 predicted proteins | sample 7442481 | NCBI WGS metagenome assembly JACCDH01 (sample SAMN15323433, study PRJNA562643) | freshwater metagenome | isolation source: river surface water | place: USA:Blue River Watershed | collected 2017-08-15 | reverse complement strand
TAATTCCTAAATGGCTATTGTCTGCAGAGTAACCTGCGGGTTGTGCCCATAGCTTAACCGTTTCAAAATGACATAATGCACGTAAAAATGCTGCTTCACCTTGTAAACGCTCCTTCTCTCCTGCTGCAAATGAAACTTGATCGTAATACAAGTCCATCACATTTACACGGTAAATAGTGAAATAAGGTTGTGCATAAGCATTGTTACTGAATCCATTAAACGGTGCAGTTGTTCTGTTATAAATAGCGGTCATATTACCATCGTTATTTAACGGACGAGTAACATCATCAGCTAATAAATCAGAGACCACTTGAAACTGCCCTCCCATCATATTAGCACAAGCATCATAACATGAGTTTAACAAACTCTGCATGTCATCTGCATTATTAATTGCTTCGGCAGGATTTAATCCATATGAAGGATCCGGTGATACGTCTAAGTTTTTTTCGCAGGCAGCAAAAGTTGCCACCATCAACAAACTCATCGCACCCAATATTATTCTAGTTATATAATTCTTCTTCATGTTTGTTCAATTAAAATGTAGCCATAATTTGAATGTTGTACGTACGCTCTTGAGGAGCATTTAAATAGTACGTGCCTTGCGATTGCATATTACGTGAAGTGTTGATGTTTCCTTCGCCATCACGAGCAATCTCCGGATCTAAGCCCGGGTAACTAGTTAACACGAACAAGTTGGTACAAATAAGTGACACGCGTGCGCTCGACATTTTAATTTTCTTGGCAATTGAGGTTGGAAGGTTGTAACCTAAAGTTAAGTTACGCAAACGAATAAAGCTCGCATCGTATAACCACATTGGAGTATTGTATTGCCAGTAATCAGGTAAACCGTAAGTTGAAGCATTAAGTGTTAAACGAGGGAATGCAGCCACATCTCCGGGCTTTTGCCATCTGTCTGCAATTTCCGGACGTGAATTCCAGAAAGTCATTACCCCTAATTGACGCTTAGCTGATGCGTCATAAATGTTGCCACCAATTTGGTAAACGAACAACAAGCTTAAATCCCAGTTTTTGTATCTGAAGTTATTGGTGAATCCACCAACAGCTTTTGGCAAAATACTTCCAACAGGAACACGGTTGTTAACACTCCAATCAAATGTTTGGTTACCACTTTTATCCAAATACACCGGACGACCTGTTTCAGGATCAACATGAGAGAAACGAACAAGGTAGTATGTACCAACCGGCATTCCTACAACAACACGAGTATCGTTAGTACCGCCACTTACAGCCTCTTCAGTGTATGCACCGGTACTTGTAATTTCATTAAAGTTACGCGCTATGTTAGCTGATACACTCCAGCGAAACTTTCCTTTTTGCATCAAATTAGCACGTAAGCTAAACTCAGCACCATAATTTCTAATTCCACCAACGTTGTCGTAGTAGTTACTGAACCCAACTGATTGATCTAAATTTAAGTTCATAATTACGTCAGATGTACGTTTGTCATACACATCAATAGTACCGGTTATTTTATCGTTAAAGAAACCAAAGTCAAGACCTGCGTTGAATGTCCAAGATGTTTCCCAACGTAAGTTAGGATTCTCTAACTGAGTTGGGTATAAAGTTGATCTTCCGTTATAAGTAATTGCTGATGAAGCTTGGAAGAAACCAAATCGAGCATTTGGATCAAAATCAGAGTTACCTGAGCGACCATAAGAAGCTCTTAACTTTAACATGGTAATTTTTTTGTAGCGATCCATGAATGTTTCTTCATTAATCATCCAACCTGCTGAAATAGATGGAAAGAATCCGTAACGGTTGTTGTCACCAAAACGAGATGAACCATCGTAACTAAAGGCCACATTCAAGAAGTATTTATCACGGCTATTGAAGTTCACACGACCGAAGTAGCGTTCAAACTTCCATTGACTAGGTACGATGTAAAACTTTAAATTCTTATCTGTTTTTTCAGGGCTGGTAATAAAACCTTCTGCTGAACGCTCTACAATATTATAACCTTGTGTAATAGATTGTTGACGCTCAAAACCGGCCACAAAATCAAGTTTATTAAGCTTATTAATTTCGTATTTGTAAGAAAGTTGAGCCAAATAGTTAAAGTTGCCTGTGTAGCGTTGGTTTTTCACCGCAATAGATGTGGTATCAGAACCGGTTGTTTTGTTTAGCTCCTCCGGTGCATATTGATCGTCAGAAATGCTTTGGAAATCATAATTACCTTGAACACGAGCTTTTAAATTTTTAGTGATGTTGTAGTCGAACGCTAAATTACTAATAGTACGTTGTTCATTAGTTACCCATTTATAAAGGTCTAACATCATTACCGGATTAGTTTTAAACCCTGCATCTGAGTTATTAAATAAAAAGTATGAACCATTAGGATTACGAACAGGATAAAATGGAAGTGCTGACGACATCAACAAACCATATCCCCCACTCCAACCACTGTAAACACGGTTGTTATCGGCATTGGTAAAAGAAGTACCAAATTGCATTTTCAAGTTTTTTGTAATTTGGTAATCGAGGTTTATACGACCACCAATTTTATCATATGAATTCCCTTTAACAAACGTTTCGTTGTGGTTGTACGATAAACTTGAATATAAGTTCACTTTATTCCATCCTTTTGAGAAAGTTAAGTCGTGTTGATTCTTCACACCCACTTGAGTTAACTCGTTATACCAATCGGTGTTATATTTACGTGTTTCATCCCAAGTCATATTGTTGATACCGAATTTATTCAAATCGGGTTTGCCGGTATTTCCATCATTAATCCACGCCTCTTCCATTAAGTTCAACAACTCATCACGGCTTACCAAGTTTGGTTTTGCAGTTGGGGTTGATAAACCCACTTGTCCGGTGTAAGTAACTCGGAATTTACCTTTTTCTGCTCTGCGCGTAGTAATTAAAATTACCCCATTCGCACCACGCGAACCGTAAATAGAAGTTGCGGCAGCATCTTTCAACACTTCAATACTTTCAATATCATTTGGGTTGATAGAGGCTAGTGGGTTAAAGTTTGCACCGCCTGAGTTTCCAAAAGCACCATAGTCTTGAGTCATCGGAATACCATCCACTACATACAAAGGATCACCACCAGCAGAGATAGAAGAGATACCACGGATACGAATAATACTTGGTGAACCAGCCAAACCACTACCTTGTGTAACAGATACACCGGCTAACTTACCTTGCATGGCTTGCTCAAAACTTTGAACAGGTAAATCGTTTAATTCTTTCTGTCCGATTCTTGCAATTGCAGTAGTGATTTCTCTCTTGCGTTGTGTACCATAACCAATTACCACTGCTTCATCCAATCGTTTCGTGTCTTCTTGCATAGTTAAGTTAAGCACCAACGTTTGTCCTTCAACCAGCTCAATAGTTTTAAACTCAGTAAGCATACCAATGTATTGAAAACGTAAACGGTACTTTCCGGGCTTTAAATTCTGAATTACATAATCACCATTGGCATCTGTTTGAGCGCCACTCTTGGTGCCTTCCACAAATACGGTGGCTCCAATCAGCGCCTCCGACTTGTTGTCGGTGAGTTTTCCTTTAACCGTTTGCGCATAGGCACCGGCCAAAAGAAAGAAACAAAAAATAGATAGTAGAGTTGATTTCATATATTATTGATGTATTACTATTTTAGTGATTGATGATGACTGTTTGTTATTAGTTAGTTTAAGCAGATAAACACCATTTTTAACAGCAGCTGTGTTTATACTTCTATTGGTATCTAATTCGCCTGTCCAGATAGTTCTGCCAGTGATATCGATAAGTTCTGCAGATGTTATATGCTCCAATGTTTCCACATATAAAACGTTTGTAGCGGGGTTAGGATAAACTTGAAATTCAAAAGAACGAGCCATTGATTCAGTTAATCCGGTTAGAGGTTGAACAATCGGCTTCGTTAAACGCACACTGCTTAACACCTGATATTTTCCTGCACCTAATGTGATGGTATCAGTTAAGTTGTTGAAATAAATGGAATCTCCTGAAAAGTAATTATACCACCATCCCAATTTGGTAACAGTGCGATTAACAACAGATGACGATGTTCCCATATTAGCTAATACCAACACATCCATCGTAGTGTCGCGTAAGGTTATTGTTTTGATGGTAGATGCTAAACTGTGAGAGAAATCTGAAGTACTGAACGTTGAGTACGTATTCTTTAATGCATTCATAGCAGCATATACATCGTACAAACGTTTACGAGGAGCTTGGTTCAGGTAATCCCAACGAATTGGCTTATTCGCTAATCGACAATTACTATTTACTGAACCATCGGTACAGGTATTAATGCTATATGGATATCCCAATTCGCCAAATTGCCAAATCATGTAGGGACCTGGAATAGCACTTAATAAAACGGCAGCAGCCTCGCAACGAGCCAGTGCAGTGGTTGTATCCTTTACATTGTAGCCGGATACCGTGCTTCCAAAATTGATGTTTTTATACATCAAACGTTCTTCATCATGGCTCTCTGCATATACCACTAAATTCGGATTGCTCCATCCACGATAAGAGGCAACTGCTTGACGAAGATCGGAAGCATACCCCATAGTAGCTTCGTTAAACGCATAATTCAAGTTGCCCCATAGCATGAATCCATAATCAGACAACGCTTTCTCTTCACTGTTGTCAGCAAAATGTTCCAATATCATATAGCAATCGCTACAGGTTGGTCTAAACTTATCTGCAATACGTTTCCAAATATTAATACGGCTTTGATCGTATGCACTCCACGCAGATACATCTGTAGGAGTATTGCGTTGAGTAAATCCTTTTGATAAGTCAAAACGATACCCATCAATTTTATATTCGTTTACCCAATATTTTAGTACCGTATCAACTAATTGTTGTGTGTAAATACTCTCATGGTTAAAATCATAGCCCACATTAAACGGATGAGTAGCATCTGCATTGAACCATGGACTATTCAATGGTTTCCCGGTCGCTTGATCGAAATACATGCGTACCATACTGCTTTGACCAAAAGAATGGTTCAGTACCATATCCATAATCACCGCCATTCCATTCGCATGACACACATCAATAAACTCTTTCAATTTATCCTTTGTGCCATAATATTTATCCGGTGCGAAATAAAATGCGGTGTTGTATCCCCAACTTTCATTGCCTTCAAACTCGTTAAACGGCATTAACTCCACTGCATTTATTCCTAAACGTTTTAAGTAGGCGATGGTATCTATTAAAGTTTGGTAATTATGCTTCCCCACAAAGTCACGAATTAAGAGTTCATAAATAACCAACTTCTTGGAGGCGGGTTTAACAAAATTACTTACTGTCCAAGAGTAAGGTGTTTGTGCGGTTTGAAAAACAGAAACATACTCCGTGGTTTTTCCGGTTGGGTAAGCCTTTAAATTCGGATACGTTTCATTGTTAATGTAAGGATCATTGTATGAATCCAGAAACTTATCGGCATAGGGATCGGCAACACGCAATTGATTCTTTCCTATGGAATACTGAAATCCGTATTCTACTCCCGGAGTTAACCCGTTTAATTGAATCCAATATCTATTGCCATCCGGAGTACGAGTCATTTCATATGCAGGAGACAATTGCCAATTATTAAAATCACCAATAACATATACAAACGACTTTTGTGGAGCAAATAATTGCAATACTACGCTCGTATCATTTATATAATTAATACCATCCTTAGTTCCTTGAGGAGCCACACCAATCATGGAGCTACCTGTTCCTCTTACTATAACAGCCACCGAATCGCGAAATGTGTTTCCATTATTTGTGGCAAGCGCTGTAATCCAATGAAAGCCTCCTCCAAATTGAGCTCCTGTAAAAAACGTATCTAACTGAGTTGCGTTTGATTGAGTAATTACAGCGTTCTGATCAATTAAAAGAGTAATATCTGAAGATGCAGAAACACCAACTTGAACAGAAAAAGTATCGTTAGTGTATACTATACACGGATCACTACTTGGGTTGGTAGTAAGGTTCAATTGAAAAGTACCATCGCTAATTGGTGTGAAAATATCCGATCCATCCGAATTTCTAGCTACTTTACTTCCATCCAAATTTCTAAAAACGAAAGCAAGCTTCTGCACTTTCTCTGTTCCTGTTATTCCATAAAACGTAGCAATGTTGAAAGTTAGTTGAAATTTATTATTTCCAATGGAGGTCATCTTCACCCTGCTATCGTCTGTGCCCCAATTACCAATAACATGGCGCCAATCGGTAGCTGAAGTACTTAAGTTAGTGATTACACCGGTATGGGCATACACCACTGTTTGACCGGAAAGTGCGGCATTCCCTTTGGTCGCATCAAATGTAATAGTAACGTTATCTGATTGGGTGGGAAATGAAGGCGTGAGCGTTACCACTTGAGCGTGTAACGCAATTAGTCCTCCTAATACAAGGACAATAAAGGTTGTAAAATATTTTTTAAGCATGCTAATCGCTCGAAGCTAATGCGAGTTAAAAAAAAGAAAGTGTATTTCCTACACTTTTTGTTTTTTTGTTTATAATTTCTTTATATTCGTTTAACTCAATTCAACTATTTGTATGAAAAAAATTCTACTATTAGGTGTTGCTCTTGGAATGATTTCAGGAGTGTACGCAAAAAAAGTAATGATCAGGGTCGACATGACCGGTCAAACGGTAAACTCTACCAGAGGTGTGAGTGTTGCCGGTAATTTCCAAGCAGCTGCAGGTGCAGGTAACGACTGGACTCCAGGTGATGGTGCTTTAACACAAGAAGGAAGCACTAACATTTACAGCCGTATTTTTGATATTCCGGCTAACCAAAAATATGAATTCAAATTCATTAATGGTAACGATTGGAATGGAAGCAACGGTAACATTATTGAAAGTGTTCCGGCATTACTTCAAGTTGGTCACACAAACAATGGTGGAACTAACGACAATCGTTGGGCTTACATCGACTCTGTTAAAAATGATACCACTATACTTGATTGCGCTTTCGGTGCAGAAGCTCCTAGTGGAAAATTTGCAGTTCGTTTTGCGGTTGATATGCAAACACAAACGAGTGTGAGTGCAAACGGTGTGCATATTGCCGGTAGCTTACAAGAATGGAATCCGGCAGGAACCAGAATGGTGAACTTGTTTAATAACAATAAAGTATACGAGTGGATCGCATACCTATCAGCAGGTACTTACCAATACAAATTCGTTAATGGTGATGCTTGGGGTAGTGATGAGAGTGTTCCTACTGCTTGTAACGTAAATAACAACCGTGAAATTAACGTTACTGCTTCAAGTGCTTCAAAAGTATGCTTTGGCTCATGTATCGCATGTCCAACTGCTCCAATTCCAAGATACCTTGCTACTTTCGCTATTGATATGACAAATAGTGACTGTAATGGTGGTTTTGATTCAGTTTCAGTTGCAGGTGGTCGCGTTGAATTAACCAACTGGGGTTCGGGCGTTAAATTAACACAAGTAGGAAGCACAGGTGTTTATGCTACAACTATCCAACTTGACTCAGGTGAAATGGTATTCAAATTCCGTTTCCACAAAAATGGTAACACCAACTGGGAAGGTATCGCAAACCGTGTATGGGTATTATCAGCTGATGATACTTTAGATTTAACTTGCTTCAACAACTCAACTCCGGGTGCTTGTATTCCAAAACCGGCTCCTTCAGATGTAACTTTCATGGTTGACTTAAGCAACGAAACTCCTGATGGACAAGGTCGTGTTTATGTAATCGGTGACTTCACCACTCCAAACTGGCAAAGCGGTGCTATCCGTTTAACTCCGGTAGCAGGTAAACCAGGTTTCTATTCAACCACTGTTAACATTTGCCCAGGTAGCTTTGCATTCAAATTCATGAACGGTGATTCATCAGTTAATGCTTCAGAAGAAAACTTTGCTGATACTACACAACGTGCCTGCGTATCTCCAAATGGTGTTGGCGGATTTAACCGTACTTACACTCGTGTAAGCGCTAACCCTGTTACTTTAGCATATGTATTTAATACTTGTACAGTAGCTGATACTTCAACTACAGGTTTATTCGAAAGAGCTAACTTGTTAAACAACGTAAAAGTTTATCCTAACCCTACAAATGGTTTAGTAAACGTAGAGTTTAACGACTTAGCAAAATCGCACAACGTAGTTGTAATGGATTTAGCAGGTAAAGCACTTGCAACTTATAGTAACATTACTGATGGTAAATTAACCATTAACAGTAATGAGTTAGCTAAAGGTATGTTATTTGTGAATATTACTAACAACCGTGGCGAGAGCAAAATAGTAAAACTAATTGTTCAATAAGCATAGGTTGATACCTAATAAAAAGTCCCGAAGAGAAACTCTTCGGGACTTTTTATTTTATGTATTTTGTGATGTTATTTAGCCTTAAAGGTATACAACTTAGACGGTTTAAACATGGTACCTTTTTGCTTTTCACTTAGCTCAACCAAGTTATCTTCCTTCTTAAATCGCTTGATAAAATTGCGTTTATCAAGTTGTGTATTAAAGATTACCTCGTATAAATTCTGGAGATTCTTTAATGTGAACTTCTGAGGCAGTAACTCTTTCGCAAACATTTCGGTATCAAAATCTCTCTTCAAATTCGCGGAGGCTTGCTTCACAATTAAATTATGATCAAACGCCAATGTAGGCACACGCTTTGCATTTTTCCATACCACATTTTGTGCAAACGAACCCGGAACAGGCCTAATCATCTCTTTACGAACAAGCGTATAATAAGCTACCGTTACTACCCTAGCCTCCGGATCTTGGCGGTACAGGTGTAACCATTCTTTATCCTTTTCTTGCTTTACACGCATAGGATCACCAAAACAACCAAACTGACGAAGATTTAATCCGGTAACATGTGTAAGCTCATTAAGTACACGCTGTGCAGCTTCATCCAAACCCTCCTCATCGTTCACCAAATCTCCGGGTAAAGCAAATTGTGATACAAACGATTGATGACCTTTTTTGTGGGGATTCTTTTGCTCAATCAGCAATACCTCAAGCTTATCATGCTCTTCATCATAACCAAAGATGACGCAGTCAACTGATATATGTTTTCTAAAAGAGTTCTTTTTCATGATTTAATGGGTTATCAAATATAATAATCCAATTCATCAAAAAAAGTAGTAGTTGGTGTAAAAAATACACTTTATTCATTTTTCAACTCGGATTTTCCAATTTTCGATTTATATTCACGAACAATTCAACGAGTTATCATTCATGAATAAACTACTTAGTATTGCTTTATTATCTGCTTGCACATGGGGTGCAACAGCCCAGCCTCTCAGTAAAAGCCTATCGGCTGTTACCAATATGCAAGAAACTGCGGAAGGTGTAGTATTGAATACCGCCAACGGAAATGTAAAAATCCAAGTGTACTCTCCTACCATCATCCGTATTCAAGCCACTAAAGAAACCACCTTCAATACCTTTAGCTACGCAGTTGTTGCTAATGCAGGAAAAGGCCTGTTTAAGTTGGATAAAGCTGACGATAAACTCTCTTTAAAAACGGATTCATGTGAGTTACTCATTTATAAAAATCCACTTCGTTTTGTTTTAAAAGATAAGCAAGGTACAGTACTTAATGAGGATGAGCCTGCTTTTGGAACCAGTTGGATTGGGGAGGAAGTAACCACCTACAAAAAAATGCAAGACGATGAAAAGTTTATTGGTTTAGGAGAGAAAACAGGAAACTTAAATCGTAGAGGTGAGGGTTATACCAACTGGAATACAGACTTTTTTGCTTATCCAAGTAACGGAGACCCTTTATATGCTACGATACCATTTTACATTGGTTTACATCATAATAAGGTTTATGGTTTGTTTCTAGATAACACGCACAAGTCTCATTTCAATTTTGGAGCTTCAAACAACCGCTTCTCAAGCTTTACAGCTGAACTAGGCGAAATGAATTATTATTTAATTGCCAACTCAACCGTTGAAGGTATTATTAAATCATACACCGATTTAACCGGACGCATGGAAATGCCATCGTTGTGGAGTATAGGCTTCCAACAATGTCGTTACAGCTACTATCCCGATAAAGAAGTAATCACACTGGCTAAAACATTCCGCGACAAACGCATTCCGGCAGACGTTATCTATTTTGATATTCATTACATGGATAACTACAAAATTTTCACATGGGATAATAATCGTTTTCCTCAACCGAAAAAGATGTTAGATGAGTTGGAAGGCATGGGATTCAAAAATGTAGTGATTGTTGATCCGGGCATTAAAGTAGAAAATGGATACAAAGCTTACGAGGAAGGTAAAGCGAAAGACTTATTTATTAAATATCCTGATGGAACCAATTACACCGGACAAGTATGGCCGGGTTGGTGCCATTTCCCCGACTTCACCAATCCTAAAACACGCGAATGGTGGGGTGCTTCTTTTAAAGGTTATATCAACGATGGTATCGATGGATTTTGGAACGACATGAATGAACCTGCAACTTGGGGACAACGCTTTCCGGATTTAGTAGAAGCAGATTTTGACGGACGTAAAACATCGCACAGAGAATGGCACAACGTATTTGGTATGCAAATGGCTCGCAGTACGTTTGAAGGAAGCAAGAAATTAATGAATGGTAAAAGACCATTTATTTTAACACGTGCAGCATACAGTGGTATTCAACGCTACTCGGCTATTTGGACCGGTGACAACCGTCCGGAAGATGACCATATGATGGCGGGCGTACGTTTAGTAAATAGTTTAGGTTTAAGTGGTGTGGCAAATGCTGGTTATGATGTGGGAGGATTTGCAGGTGAGGCCAGCAAAGAATTGTTCAGCCGTTGGATGCAAATTGGTGCATTCTGTCCGTTTTTTAGAAGTCATAAAATGATTGATGCGAAAGATAGCGAACCATGGAGCTATGGCGAAAAGGTGGAAGAAATTGTACGCAACTACATTTCATTCCGCTACAAAGTAATGCCTTACCTCTACTCTACTTTCTACGAATCAACACAAAACGGTATGCCGGTAGCTCGTAGTTTAGCTATTAACTATACCCACGATAACCTGATTTACGATTGGAAATACCAGAACCAATATTTATTCGGTCAATCGATTTTAGTAGCACCGGTGGTAAGCAACAAAGAGATTAACAAAGTGTACTTACCGGAAGGCGAATGGTATGATTTAAATACTGAACGTAAATACAGCGGTAAACAAGAATTGTATGTAGAAACGCCAATGGAAACATTACCGCTTTATGTAAAAGCCGGAGCTATCATCCCTATGCAATCGGTAGTACAAAGTGCTAAAGAAATGCCTTACGATACTATGTACTTGCATGTATACAACGGTTCAGCCAGTAACACGTTTGTATATTATGAAGATGCAGGTGATGGATATGAAAACCAAAACGGCAAATACTATAAACGTAGCATAACCTTTACCGGAGCTAAAAACGAATTGGTATTAGGTGACGTGGAAGGCAGTTTCGTTTCTAAGTTTAAAAACATTAAAGTCATTCTACATGGATTTGCATCTAACACTAGCTTTAAAGCAAATGGCACTGCTGCCAGCACACAACAAGAAGTGATAGAGTTAATACCGGGTGTTTCTCAATTCGACCCGATTGGTAAAAGTATTGAAGGTAAAAAGTCAACCGTTTTATCTTTACTCGTAAAAAACAGCAATGGTAAAATTACCATAAGCTGGTAGGTTGAAGTATTATTTGGTTAAACAAAAAAGGCTCGCAATTGCGAGCCTTTTTTGTGCTTTACAAATTGATATTAATTTGTGGTTGATGCATCCAATTTACTTAAATGAAACTGCACCAAATCGTTTAGTGGAGATTGAATTACTTTTCCCACTTTCATATCGTAGCTATTCGCTACTTCAATTAAAATTTCACTGAATACAAATCCAACAGAACCCACACAATTAAATGAATACGACTTATAATCAGGGTACTTACTCACTAAGTTTTTAAAGAAGTCTCTGAATGAATCACGCACTTTATTTTTGATATAAGGATGCGTTACGTACTCATCAGCAAACTTACAGAAGCTAGCTAAATACCTGTTTGGAAACTGCGTAGTATAAAGGGTATGAAAAATCTGTTCATTGTTCTCTATTTGAAAACGCTCTTTGAAACGAGCCTGTAATTCAGGATCTAATCGGTTTCGCATAAAGTCGCGTACAATCTTTTTACCGATGTAACTTCCACTACCTTCATCGCCTAGCAAATATCCTAATGAGTCAATGTTCATGACACAATCTTTTCCATCGTAAATACAGGTATTTGCTCCAGTACCCAAAATGGCGGCAAAACCTCGTTGATTGCCTAATAATGCTCGAGCACTGCCCAACAAATCATGTCCCACATCAACTGCTGCATTTGGGAAAGTGCGAGCAATCGCTTTTCGTACAATATCAACCTTTGCTGGATTAGAACATCCCGCACCATAGAAATAAACTTCTTTAACTACAGAGGCATCAAAGTTCTTCACTAAGTTTTCGCTTAATGAATAAAAAATCGCTTCCGTATCAATAAAATATGGATTGTAACCAATAGTATGGTAAATGGTATACTGTTTAGTCTTGGGGTCGATTAAAGCCCAATCTGTTTTGGTTGAGCCACTATCAGCAACTAGTATCATAATTATTTCGCTTTATATCCTTTAGTTCCGTAATAAATAATGTAGAGGTAACAAATGAGCGGCAATATAAATGCAACTTTTAAATTAAACACGTCACTCATCACACCATATGCAAATGGCACGATAGCTCCACCAACAATAGCCGTGCATAGTATCCCACTTCCTTGATCAATGTATTTGCCTAAGCCATTCACTGCTAGCGTAAAAATAGTAGCAAACATTAACGAGTTCATCAACCCAATTAATAATAAACTCCACATGGCAATTGAACCGGTAGTCAACATAGAAACCACCAATAACACAGCTGCCATAAGTGCATTAAACGCTAATACTTTTCCGGGTTGAAACTTTTGTAACACATAACTCCCTATAAAACGACCTACCATAGCGCCACCCCAATAGTAACTTACATACTTACCTGCAGTATCCGCATCAAACCCCATAATATCCGGACTCTCTAAATAACTTACAATGTGACTCCCTATGGCTACTTCTGCACCTACATAACAGAAAATACCAATTGCACCCAACACTAAGTGGGGGTACTTTAGTGCGCTTCCTCTATCGTCTGTTTGGGTTGTTTGATTTGCATCATTATGATTGATACGAGGTAATTTTAACAAGAACAATACGGCTGCAATCACCAATAAAGCAACACCGATAAAAATATAGGGAACTTGTACTGCTCCAACATCTATCGTTTCCGGATTGGTGATGGGCTTAGGTAAGTTGGACAAAATTAATACGCTTCCAAAATAAGGTGCAATCGTTGTTCCAACCGAGTTAAATGCTTGCGTTAAGGTTAAACGTGATGAAGCAGTTTCCGGTTTACCCAATACGGCCACGTATGGATTTCCTGCTACTTGCAGTAATGTTATTCCGGTTGCTAAAATGAATAAGGCAGCTAAAAACAATCCATACACTTTATATCCTGCTGCAGGGAAAAATAGAAAACAACCTATTGCTGCAATCACAAATCCCAAAATCATACTTCCCTTGTACCCTATGCGATCAATGATGTATCCGGAAGGAATAGACATCACAAAGTAGGCCCCGAAAAAACATAAATTAATTAAGTTGGCTTGTGCATACGATAACGTAAAAATGGCTTTTAAATATGGAATCAAAATATCATTTAAACAGGTAATAAAACCCATCATAAAAAACAATAACATGAGTGAATACAAGGCCACACCATAGGATTGACCGCTTGATTCGCTATTAACTTCTTGGTTGGTATTGAGATTTACTGCCATATTTATTTTAATTGGTGTACAAAATACACTAATATTGTTAGAAATCAAGTTTAGCATGAAGAAATTAGCAGTTTTATTCGCACTATGTAGTAGCCTCTCGCTGTTTGCTCAAACAAAAACGAATGGGGTTTATTACGAAATTTTCGTTCGTTCGTTTCATGATTCAAACGGAGATGGGGTTGGTGATATCAATGGAATTACTGAAAAACTAGACTATTTAAAAGACCTAGGCATTTCAGGCTTGTGGCTCACTCCTATTCACCCAAGTCCTACTTATCATAAATACGATGTACTCGATTACAAAGCCATCGATCCGGAGTATGGAACACTAGATGATTACAAACGTTTGGTGACTGAAGCTCATAAGCGAGGCATTCGAATTTTATTGGATTTGGTGGTAAATCATACCAGTAGTGAACATCCTTGGTTTAAGGCATCTTGCGGTAATGATGCTACTTACAAAGACTTCTACGTGTGGAGTGACACTGCCCGCAGTAACGGTTGGTATAGTAATCCTAAGAACCCACAAGAAAAATACTATGCGTTCTTTTGGGAGCGTATGCCTGATTTAAACTTTAATAATCCTGAAGTGCGCAGAAGAGTGATTGATGCGGGTGCATTTTGGATTAAAGACATGGGTATTGATGGGTTTCGTTTAGATGCAGCACAACACGTATATGAACCTAATGATGTGGTGTTGAACAACCAATGGTGGAGTGAATTTAGAAGTGCCATGAAGCAACTAAACCCGAATGCCTTTATCGTTGGCGAGGTTTGGAACAAAGACAGCATTGTGGCTACCTACTTAAAATCGAGTTTAGATGCCAGTTTCAACTTTGATTTATCCATTGCCATTAATCAAGCACTAAAAGATACCAATGCAAACGGATTCATCAATAAACTTTCTCAAATTCATCGCTTGTACGAATCATACAACCCTAATTTTGTGGATGCCATATTTGTGAGTAACCACGATCAAGATCGTTATGCAAGCACCTTTGGTGGCGACTTGCAAAAAACAAAACAAGCATTTGCTATCCTTATGTCGTTACCCGGAATTCCATTTTTATACTATGGTGAAGAAATTGGTATGCTGGGAAAATTCCCGGATGAGTACAGACGAGAGCCTATGCTTTGGGGCGAAAACGAAAAGGGGAATACGCGTTGGGAGAACCCAAGATACAGTACAAATAAAACTGTAACACCTTTAGCACAACAACTAAATGATGCGAATTCATGCTATGCATTTTACAAAAAACTAATTGCTATACGTAATGCAAACCCTATTTTAAGTAATGGAAAATTGATGCCAACCAAATTAGTAACTAATGATAGAACCACTATAGCCTACGAACTACACCTAGGTAAACAAAAGGCACTCGTGGTACATAACATTGCACCAAAAGCATTAAATATCAAACTACCAAAGGGTAAAAAAGTATTGATGGGAACAAGCGCTTCACCAAGCATTCCTGCGCATGGTAGCGTTGTTATATTACTAAACTAATCACTGCTAATACCATAAAAAAAGCATCGGGGCTAACACGCCTCGATGCTTTTTTTGCTTGAGTAGAATTATACCAACTCGATATTTTTATCGTAACAAATTTCTCCTAACTCAGGAATGCGATTAATGATTCCAAACTTTAACAAGTTCGCTAAGATGCCTTCCCATTGTTGTTCGCTCATTTCCGGATGATAAGCATATTCCAATTCTTTAAACCACTCCATTGCATCCTCTTCTTTTATGCCATAACGCTCAGCAATAAGTGCCGGTGCTTTGCTATTATTTTTTAAGATGAGGCAACTTAAATTTACAATACTCAACACCTCATTCAATACTTGCTCATTTGACGCAATGAATGCATCAGTTGCAGCAACTACAAAACATGGCCAAGGAGTGCTACACTCACCAATCATTTTAAACTCTCCATTATCTACAAAGGGCTTAGTCGTAAACTTCTCCCACATAAATAACTGAGCTGTATTTTCAGCTAATGCTTTTCGTGCACCATCTAAGTTTCCTACTAATTCAAAATCAGTTTCATCATTAATAGTTAAACCATTGTTGCTGGCATTTACATAAGCCATCAAATGCGACCCTGATTTAAATCTACTAATGGCATATTTATGACCTTGCATCTGAGGTACAGAGGAAATAGGTGATTGAGCATTTACAAAAATGCCCCAACGTAAAGGGGAGTTCACATAAAACTGAACAATCTTACTTGGATTGCCCTGCATAATATCACTCACAACTCCCTCCGTTAAAGCAATCGCTAAATCAAACTCTCCGTTGCGTAAAGCTTTACACATAGCACCGGTACCACCGGGTACATCTACCCATTCCACTTCAATTCCTTTTTGGGCAAACATCCCCGACTCTTTTGCAAGGTGCCAAGCCAAGTTAAAGTGCTCCGGCACACCACCAACTTTTACTTTAATCATAGTACAAAGTTAACAACACAAGTGAGGTTTTGTTGTGACTACAACCAATTTATATCAGTGCAATCACTAATATTTATTAGGACTAACGCTCCAGTTTTTCACCGAAACTTAAATCACCTGCATCACCTAATCCGGGAACGATATAACCATGCTCATTCAACTCCTCATCTAATGCCGCCATCCAAAGTGTGTGTCCGGGTAATTTATCTTTTAAGTAAGCAACACCCGGTTTACTGGCAATAAGTGTAACCACGTGTAATTGTTTCGGTGTTCCACTTTTTAATAGGGCTTGAAACGTAAGGTCAATACTTTGTCCGGTAGCCAACATGGGGTCGATAAGCAATACCGTTCTATTGGTAATATCAGGGCTGGCCAAATACTCTACCACAATATCAAAATGATGTGCATCTTGATGTTTGCGATACGCAGAAATAAAGGCACAATCGGCTTTATCAAAAAAACTGAGTAACCCATGATGCATGCTTAAACCGGCACGCAAAATAGTTGCTAAAACAGGCTGTTCAGCCAATCGCTTACTGGTATGCTTCCCAAGTGGAGTAGTTACCTCCACCTCTTGCCAAGCCATGCGCTTACTAATTTCGTAAGCCATAATTTGACCAATACGTTCAATGTTCTTTCTGAATCGCATTCGATCTTGCTGCAACTCTACATCGCGTAGCTCACTTACATATTGTTGCAACAAACTGTTGCTATCAGATAGATTAATGACTTCCATAAGGTCAAAGTTAGGAATTGTGGCGTTTTAACAGCTATTTTGCGTCAATTTTTTAGATTAAGGCAACAGCAAATAACACGCACATAGATGAAGATTACATTTTGGGGAGCAGCCAAACAAGTTACCGGAAGCATGCATATGCTTACACTCGATAACGGGTTTAAAATTTTGGTTGATTGTGGGATGAATTATGAGCAAAAGAAAGAGTTAAATGAAGAGGCGTTTGATTTCCCTTTTAATCCCGGAGATATTGATTTGGTGGTGCTCACGCATGCACACATCGACCATAGCGGAAATATTCCAACCTTGGTTAACCGTGGATACAAAGGTCAAATTATTTGCACCGAACCTACTCTAGAATTAAGTAAGCACCTGTTGTTTGACAGTGCAAACATTCAATTAAACGAATACAAGTATTTATACAACCGAGCACCTAAACACCGCAAACACAAAGTACCACGCCCAATTTATTTAGAACGTGAAGTAGCCGTTGCGATGGATAGAATCGTTACCCTACCCTTCAACCGCAAGTTTAAAATTAACTCAGAAGTAAGTATTGAACTTATTGAAGCAGGACATTTATTAGGTGCTGCGAGTGTTGTAGTAGAATACACCCAACAAGGGAAAACCACGCGCATAGGCTTCAGTGGCGATTTAGGTCGAGATCATGCAGAGTTGATTCGCACACCGGTACCCATGCAAAACATCGATTATTTGATTTGCGAGACAACTTATGGTGGACGCAATCATACCTCATCTGCATTAGCAGAAGAGGAAATGCTTAAATACATTGAGGAAACCATTGTTAAAGTTCGTGGTCGATTAATTATTCCGGCTTTTAGTGTTGGGCGCACACAAAGTATTGTTCATGTATTATGTCGTTTGGCTAAGAAAGGATTATTGCCTCCAGTAAAAGTGTTTGTCGATAGTCCATTGGCTATTAAATCAACCCACACCTACAGCAAGCATCCTGAATTATTAAATAAAGAGGCCACACAATTTTTAAAAGAGCATGGCGACTTGTTTGATTTTGAAGGATTGCAGTGGATTGATAATTTGGATAGAAGCGAACAAGTAACCAACTACCAAGGTTCATGTATCATTATTTCTGCTGCGGGTATGGTAGAAGGCGGACGTATACAAGAGCACGTAAAAAACAATATTCAAAATCCATTTAGCACCATATTAATAGCAGGATTCTGTGCGGAAGGTACTTTGGGTCATCGCTTATTATCCGGACAAAAAACAATTGGTATTAAAGGAAAAGATTATCGCATTTACAGTACCATTGCGAAAACAGATGTATTCAGTTCACATCCGGATAAGGATGAAATTTTCCGCTACATACAAGCATGCAAAAACCCAAATTTAAAACGAGTTTTCTTGGTGCATGGTGACGAAATTAATTTACTAGCCATGCAGAACACGCTTGCAAGTAATGGACTTGAACAAGTTGAAGTTCCGGATATGGGTGATGAATTTTTATTAAGTTAAAATGAATACGGGAATACTTGCTGCATTTGGAACATTAGCTTGTTGGACCATAGGTACATTTGCTTTTACATTGGCAAGCCAGCGTTCGAATCCGGCTGCAGTAAATCGCGTTCGTTTAGTACTTGCCTCTCTTTTATTGGCGGTGGTAAGTGTACTTATTTTTGGTGTACCGTTTCAACAATTAGTTTCCGGACCATCCATTAATCAATGGTTTTGGTTAGGTTTAAGTGGTATAGTAGGTTTAACACTTGGCGATTATTTCGCCTTTACCGCATACCGCATTTTAGGAAGTAGTAAAACAAGTTTGTTCAGCACCTTTGCTCCTGTTGCAGCGTTGTTGTTGGGTAATCGGCCATTTGCTCGACGATGACCGGCGCGACGCCTTCTGAAGGCTCGTCCAGCAAGACCAGCAAGGGGTTGCCCATCAAGGTGCGT
>JACCDH010652289.1_pt1 | contig 18951 bp, 21 predicted proteins | sample 7442481 | NCBI WGS metagenome assembly JACCDH01 (sample SAMN15323433, study PRJNA562643) | freshwater metagenome | isolation source: river surface water | place: USA:Blue River Watershed | collected 2017-08-15 | reverse complement strand
CTACATGTGCATGGACTCCACCATTCCGCGCAAGCGCTTGGCCGACATCTTGTTGGCCATTGCCGAGATGGAAAAGAAATACCAACTGCGCTGTGCCAACGTGTTTCATGCGGGCGATGGCAACTTGCACCCCCTCATTTTGTTTGATGCCAACGACCCCGATCAGCTTCACCGCTGCGAATTGTTTGGTGCAGACATCTTGGAAACCAGCGTGGCCATGGGCGGTACCGTCACAGGCGAACACGGTGTTGGCATTGAGAAACTCAACAGCATGTGTGTGCAATTTTCAAATGAAGAAAACGCTCAAATGTTTGCCGTGAAAAAAGCCTTTGACCCCAAGGGTTTGCTCAATCCTGGCAAGGTCATTCCCACTCTCAATCGCTGCGCCGAGTATGGCAAGATGTTGGTGCGAGGCGGACAAATTTCACACCCCGATTTGCCGCGTTTCTAAGCGCTGCTTTGCTAGCAAAACCCAGCCTGGCGCTGGGTTTTTTTATTGTCGTGCGCCAAAAATAGCGGTGCCCACGCGCACACAGGTGCTGCCCTCAGCTACGGCTGCTTCTAAATCACCGGTCATGCCCATCGACAAGGTGTCTACCCCCAAGCCTGCGTCATTCAAACTGTCAAACAAAGCTTTGGCTTGGTGATGCACCTCGCGTGCAGCGGCTTCTGTTTCAGCAGGCTCTGGAATGGTCATGATGCCGCGCAATTGAAGGCGCGGAAGTTTGGCAACAGCCTGTGCCAACGCCAAAAGCTCATGGGGCGAAACGCCAGATTTGTTGCTGCCGCCATCGACATTGACTTGCAAACAAACTTGCAAGGGCGGCAAATTGGAGGGGCGTTGGGCAGACAAACGCTCGGCAATTTTTAAACGGTCAATGCTGTGCACCCAAGCAAAATTTTCGGCTACCAGCTTGGTTTTATTGCTTTGAATGGGGCCGATGCAATGCCACTCGAGAGGCAAATCTGCCAATGCAGCGATCTTGTCGACGCCCTCTTGAATGTAATTTTCACCAAACGCAATTTGCCCAGCAGCATGCGCTTCTCGCACGGCCTCTGCTGACTTGGTTTTAGAGACTGCCAACAATTTGACGGCGTCTGGCGAACGTCCGACCGCCAAACATGCAAGCTCAATTCGCTTGCGGACTTGAACCAAATTGGCTGAAACTGATGTGCTCATGGAAAGAGCTTACCAAATCTGCGTCAGCGTCGGTAATTCAAGCGAAGGAAATCAATGGACTGGCAAGACATCCTGCGCTTGGCGCGAAACATCGGCGCATCGGATGTGCATTTCTCAAATGGCCAACCACCCTGGCTGCGGCTGGATGGGCGCATGGTGCGCCTCAGCACCATAGCGGCCAATGCTTCTAACACCAGCTGGACACAGAATAACTTCACACCTATTTTGCGTTTGCTACAAGTTGACCCAGACTTTCACCATATTGACCTAGGCCTAACTTTGCCTGGCTTGGGCCGCTTTCGAGTCAATGCCTTCCAACAAGCGCGCGGTCCTTCTCTGGCTTTTCGTTTGATTTCAGACACCCTTCCCACCTTGGACGGTTTGCAGGCTCCTGCTTGCCTAACATCATGGGCCATGCAAAGGGCCGGCCTGATTCTGGTCACCGGGCCCACCGGTTGTGGCAAATCAACCCTTTTGGCGGCCCTGTTACAACACATCAACGCAAACTTGGCGGGTCATATTTTGACTTTGGAAGACCCCATTGAATGGCTTCATGCGCCTTTGCAATGTTTGATTCAACAACGCGAGTTAGGTCGGGACACACCCGATTTTGAATCGGGTCTGCGCGCCGCACTGCGCGAAGATCCCGATGTGATTTTGATCGGTGAGCTGCGCGACACCACCACCATTCGCTTGGCACTCACCGCCGCCGAAACGGGTCATTTGGTACTGGCTACTTTGCACACGGCCAGCGCCCCACAAGCCATCGACAGATTGGTCGATGCGTTTCCTTCCGGTGAAAAAGAAGGGGTTCGCAATTTATTTGCCGAAAGCTTGGTGGGCGTGCTGGCACAAACTTTGTGCCCCCATGCCTGCGGTACCGGACGCGTGGCTGCGCACGAGGTCATGGTGGGCACAACGGCTGTTCGCAACCTGATTCGAGAGGGCAAAGTAGCGCAGCTTTACTCGCAACTTCAAACGGGTCAGGCCGTGGGCATGCAAACCCTCGATCAAAGTCTGATGAAGCTCTATCGGAGTCAAAAAATAAACCAAGCAACGCTGCTAGAGCTCAGCAAATACCCACAAAATCTCAATCTGATGGACAATCTTCCACCTGAACCTTTTCCTCTTTCTTAAATCCGCTTACCTGAAACAAAGACATCATGAGCAGCTTGAACGCAAAAACTTACGAATCGGCCCCTTCACAAAACGTCGCCTTCTTGGGCCTGGGCGTCATGGGCTACCCCATGGCAGGACACCTGGCACGTGCGGGCCACGCTGTGACGGTTTACAACCGCAGCACAGCCAAATCGGCTGCTTGGTGCCAAGAATTTGCTGACTCAAAGCAGCCAGCACATGCCGCCACGCCGCGTGAAGCCGTTAAAAATGCCGACATTATTTTTTGCTGCGTTGGCAACGATGATGATCTGCGTGCTGTGGTGTTGGGTGCCGACGGCGCCTTTGCCGGCATGAAAAAAGGTGCCATTTTGGTAGACCACACCACCGCCTCTGCCAATGTGGCGCGTGAGTTGTACGCAGCGGCCAAAGCGCAAGGCTTGCACTTCATTGATGCGCCTGTTTCTGGCGGCCAAGGCGGTGCTCAAAACGGTTTGCTAACCGTCATGTGCGGCGGCGATGCCGACATCTTTGAAATCACCAAGCCTGCAGCCATGGCTTTTTCAAGGGCCTACACCCTGATGGGCGAATCTGGCGCAGGTCAACTCACCAAAATGGTCAACCAAGTTTGCATTGCTGGTTTGGTTCAGGGCCTGTCTGAAGCCATTGCGTTTGGTCAGAAAGCGGGCCTTGACATGAATTTGGTGTTGGACGTGATTGGCAAAGGCGCTGCACAAAGTTGGCAAATGGACAACCGCGGCAAAACCATGGTGGCCGACAAATTTGACTTTGGCTTTGCCGTCGATTGGATGCGCAAAGATCTAGGCTTGGTCATGGACGAAGCCAAGCGCAATGGCGCTCGCTTGCCTGTGACCGCCTTGGTCGATCAGTTCTATGCCGACGTTCAGCAAATGGGCGGGAAGCGTTGGGACACTTCCAGCCTGATTAAACGTTTGGGTTGATCAGAGCTTAGGCTGCGCCTGAGGGGACAAGGGCTGAGCGCTGATGCGTTTCAGCTCTTCTTCCGTGATGATTTCAAACACTCGGACCACTTTCACCACGCCACTGACACTGCTGCTGCGCGCAATTTCGGAGGCACGCTGTGCTTCGCGATTGGTCACACGGCCCAACAAGTAAACCACGCCACGTTCGGTGACAACTTTGAAGGCGTTCGATTGCAGGTCTTTGGCATCGACCAACAAAGCCTTGACTTGGCCAGTGATGATGGCGTCCTTGGAGCGTTGTGTCAGAGAACTGGCAGGCTCAATGGCCAAATCGTTCACAACGGAGCTGACGTTTTCTTGGCTTTTTGCCAATCTTTCTGCGCGCTCTTTGTCAGCCGCTGAACCCACTTCACCGGTCAAAAGCACCATGCGGTTGTAACTGGTGACATTCACGTGGGCGCTGGCGCTGAGGTTTTGACGCAAGCCTTGCGCTGTGCGCAATTCAATGCCCTCGTCTTCCAATTGAATGCCTGTGGTGCGGCGGTCAATGGCCACCAAGCCACTCATGACCGCACTACCGACCACCAAGGGTGCGCAGGCAGACAGGCTACTGAGAACAGCACCCGCAGCCAGCGTTGCAATCATCAAGCGTTTGTAATTGGCATTCATTTGAAAAGTCCTTTGAAAATCTGTCGGTATTTTATATCTGGGCCGTTTTGAAGACCGTGATAAACCGCAATAGCTTGGCGGATTTATTCGGATACGGCATCTGGGTCGCCCATGAGCTGGGCATCAACACCATCGCACAGGCAATGCAGTGCCAGTTGTTGCACCTCGCGAATTCTGGCGGCACGGTCGTGGGGGATACCCACATGCACATCGGTTTCGCGGAGTGCCTTGGCAACGGCACCGCCCCCTTTGCCCGTCAAGGCAATGACACTCATGTCGCGTTCATGCGCGGCATGAAGGGCGCGCATAAGGCCTTCTTCTTCGCCATTGGCCGTGAGGAGCAACAAGACATCGCCGGCTTGACCCAATGCGCGAACTTGCCTGGCCAAGCTGGCATAGGCAGGATCGCCTAGTCCTTCGTGACGCAAAGCGATGGCCGCCAACTCGGGGCGCTCGCGCTCGAATCCGCCCACAAACAAGCTGGCGAAATACAGCGCCAAAGCGGCCGAACTGCCTTCACCGCAGACCAAAACTTTGCCGCCACTGGTGACACAGGCCATGAGCGCTTGCACGCCTGCATCCAATGGCTTGGCCAAAGTTTCGGCGGCCTGATATTGCAGGTCGGCACTGTCAATGAAGTGTTGCTGGATGCGCAGGTCTAACATGCACCGAATGATACCCTTAGCCTATGTCCTTTGGCCTTGGGGCCAGCAATTTACCAAGCGTCTGCATCAAATGCGGCCTTCTGCCAATTGAGCCCATGAACCTCCCAGGCAAGAACATCGAAGCGCGTAGGCGGCAAGGTGCGGTATTGCCACAAAAAGTAGCGTGCCGCAAAAATGATGCGCCGTTGTTTGGTGCGACTGACACTGCCCAAAGCACCCCCAAACCGACTCAGTGTTCGCTTTCTGACCTCGACAAACACCACGGTACCGTCAGATTCTTGCAAAATGAGGTCAATTTCGCCACCACCGCGGCCGGGCGTTCGATAATTGCGGTGCAGTAAACGCAAGCCCTGCTGTTGTAAAAAATACAGTGCGTCATCTTCTGCTGCATCGCCCGCTTGTTTGGTGGTTTGCATGCTGCTTCAATTTGTGAGATCTAGGAACCCCATTGACGTCATCTTTTGAAAATTCTGAAAACTCTGCAAAGTCTGAAGGGGCAGGCTCGGTGCCATCGTCAAACAACGTAGGCATGTCTGTGTCGTCGGTGTATGGCAAAGCTTTTCAAGCAGCTCGCGAGGCAGTGGGTCCTCAAAACCACCCCGCCAGCACACTGTATGTGGTGGCCACCCCCATTGGCAATCTGTCAGACATTACTTTGCGCGCTTTGTATGTCATTGAAAGGGCAGACACCCTGGCCTGCGAAGACACCCGTCACACTCAGCAACTGCTGCGTGCCTATGGTTTAGATCGCAACAACTCACAACTGCTGGCTGTGCATCAGCACAACGAATCTGAAGCAGCCGCACATGTCATTGCCCGATTGGCACAAGGCCAACGTGTGGCCTATGTGAGCGATGCAGGTACGCCCGCCATCAGCGACCCCGGCGCGCGTTTGGTGGCAGCTGTGGCAGCGGCAGGTTACAGGGTCATGCCTTTGCCCGGTGCCAGCAGCGTTACCACGCTGTTAAGTGCATCCGGCATGACAGGCGAAGGCGGTTTTGTATTTACAGGGTTTTTGTCGTCCAAAGCCACAGAACGGCAGCGCGCTGTTGAAACTTTGCAAGGCGAGTCTCGTGCGGTGGTTTTGCTAGAGGCACCGCATCGCATTGAGGCTTTGGCACAAGCGCTGTCCAGTTTGGGTTCGCGCCTCATCACGGTAGGTCGAGAGTTGACCAAACAATTTGAAACGGTGCACACCACCGAAGCACACAAACTGCCCGCTTGGTTTGCCGAAAAAGCCGATCATGCGCGCGGTGAATTTGCCTTGGTGATTCATGCTTTGGAAAAGCCCAAACAAGACAACAGCGAAGCGTTGGATGCAGCCAGTTTGCGAACGCTTAAATTGTTGTTAACTGAGTTGCCTTTGAAAACCGCAGTAAAGCTGACCAGCGACATTACTGGCGCCTCTAAGAATGTGGTTTACGACACTGCGCTTGGTTTAAAAAAGGGCTTGGACTAAAAGCAATAAGGTGAAGTCAATACGGTGAAGGCCATCCACTGAACACCGTTAGCTCAACGCTTGCGCAATCCCAGCCACATCACCGTCCCCACCACCAAAGCAGCACCCACCAATTGAATGGGCGCAATGGCTTGCCCCAGCAGCGCCCAAGCCAGTGTCAAAGCAAACACCGGTTCGACGTTCATGATGGCTGAGTTGCCCACCACACCCAAGCGAGGCAACACTGTGAACATGATGGTGAATGCCGTGCCATACAAAAAAGTCAACATGCCCAAGCCCCACCAACCCGCTGGCGCTTGTGGCATGTGAAAACCACCTTGGCTTAGGGCTGTTGCAACGGCCAACACGCCAACCAAAGTCATGGTGGAAAAGGTGCGCAAGCGGCCGTCTAAATCGGCAGTTTCGTGTTGGGTGTAGACCAGTGCCAAACCAAAGGTGGCAGAAGCGGCCAAAGCAAACGCCACACCACTGCCAATTTGCGCCCAATGTTCAGCAGCACCCAAACCAGAAGCCGCGCCCATCACATCGAGGGCCAAGGCCAGTCCCACCAAGATGAGTGGCATGCTCCACATCACTGCTTTTTCTGGTTGGTGTTTGTAAAGCGCGCGCGCCCAAAATGCCGTCGACAAAGGGTAGGTGTTAAAGGCCAACAAAGCCAAGGCGACAGGCAATCGGGCCACAGCAGAATACAAACACACGCTTTGAACTGCGATCAAGAGCCCAATGATGGGCAAGTATTTTTTGTGTTGCGCTGTGATGCGGAGCGAGACTTTTTGCTGCCACAAAATTAAACCGACCACCAGTGCCGTGACCACACTTCTAAAGCTCACCGCCGTGACAACATCAACGCCATTGTTAAAAGCAAAACGTGCCGAGACATGGTTGGCGCCCATCATGAAGGCGATGAGCAACAAAGTGGCAAACGCCGTTGTCGACAGGGCTTTTGATTTTTCAGACATGTGTCATTGTGCGGGATAGAGTCCCCGCACGCTGGCATGTAAGCGACTCAGGCCCAGCAGCGCATCTGTAAAGGGTGTGCTGACTTGTGTGAGTTGACCCAACTCACGCACCGCACTGACCAAGGCATCGAGTTCCACGGACTTACCCGCTTCAACATCTTGCAGCATGGAAGTTTTGAAGGCACCCAGCTTCAAGGTGACTGCATGTCGATCCTCTGGTGTTTGTGCCATTGGAATGCCAATCTTCTCGCCAATGGCTTTGGCCTCCAACATCACGCTTGAAACAAATTGGCGAACCAAGTCGTCTTGCATGATGAGGTCAGTGGTTGCGCCTGTGATGGCACTGACTGGGTTCACAGTCATATTGCCCCAAAGTTTGAACCAAACATCTTTTTGAATTTGGGCCGACGCACTGGCATTGAAACCTGCTTCTTGTAAATCTGCCACCAACTGTTGCACGCGTTGACTGGCTGCGCCGTTTTGTGCAGCTGGTTCGCCCACAATCAAACCCTGTCCAAAGTGATGGCGCACCACGCCGGGTGCATCCAAGGAACAACTGGCATGAACCACACAGCCAATCACATGCTTTGCTGGAATGGCTTTGGCAATACGCCCATTCGGATCGATGGTATTGAGCGTTGTGCCTTGCAACTTGTCACCAAAGCCTTGGAAGAACCACCACGGCACGCCGTTCATGGCCGTCATCACCATGGTGTCTGGGCCAAGCAAAGGCGCAATGCCCTGCGCCACATCCAGCATGGCCGGTGCTTTGACGGCCACGATGATCAAATCTTGAGGGCCTAAATCGGCTGGGTCTGCAGACGCATTGACATTGGCGCTTAAATTGGCACCTAAATTGGCACTTAAGCTTGCTTCAGGCGATTGCGATTGTGTTTGCGCTTGAACACATTGCAGCCCATTTTTTTTCAATGCCTCTAAAGTAAGACCCCGTGCAACTACGCTGACCGCGTGACCTTTTTGTGCCAAATGCACGCCAATCCATCCTCCAATGGCACCTGCACCGTAAATACAAACTTTCATAAACGCCAGCTTTCTTCAGGACGGTGAATGCTGCGTTCGACTTGCCTGATGAGGGCATCCAGCACATCGGTACCGGCACCATGATTGGGGTTGAACTGAAGTGCGTCGCGCGTGCATTTGGCTGCAATGGCTTCACTCACGGGAATGGCAGCAGACGGGCCGCCCATGCTGAACGTGGCCAATTGAATTTCACAGGCACGCTGCAAGGTCCACAAAATGGCAAAGGTTTGAGGCAGCGTGGCACCCCATGAAAGCAAACCATGGTTGCGCAAAATGACGGCTTGCTTGTTGCCAATGCTGGCCAGCAAGCGGGGCGCTTCTTCCGCATGAATGGTGATGCCTTCAAAGTCATGGTACGCAATCATGTCGTGCAACTGGGCTGTATAAAAATTGGTCTGCTGCAACCCATCCTTTAAGCAAGCCACCGACACACCCGCTGTGGTGTGCGTGTGCATCACACAATGCGCCTCGGGCAAGCTGTCGTGCAATGCGGCATGGACCGTGAAGCCCGCTGGATTGACGGGATAGGGCGAGCCGTCCAGGACCTTGCCTTGCAAATCAATTTTGACCAAATTGCTGGCGGTGACTTCGCTGTAATGCAAACCAAATGGGTTGATCAAGAAATGTTTTTCGGTACCGCTCACCTCTTGCGGAAGACGCAAGGTGATGTGGTTGTAAATCATTTCGGTCCAACCCAAAAATGCAAAGACGCGGTAGCACGCCGCCAGTTGCACGCGCGCCTCCCATTCCTTGGGATGTACCGCATGTTGCAATGAACGAGTTGTGGGAAGTTGATGCGTCAACATGATCAATACACCTGTCCACTGGTTGGCAATTCAAGGCCCGCATTGGGTTTGAATTTTTTCACAAGGGCTGCGGTTTGACGCACCAAAATTTGTGTGTCCAAACCTACGGCTACAAACAAGGCGCCCAGTTCCAAATAGCGCTTGGCTTGCGCTTCATCAGAAGTCAAAATGCCAGGCGCTTTACCCGCTTTTAAGATGCGCGCAATGGCATCTTCAATGGCAGCTTGCACATCCGGATGATTGGGGTTGCCCACATAACCCAATGACGCTGACAAATCGGCTGGTCCAATGAACACCCCATCAACACCTGGCGTGTTGGCAATGGCATCCAAATTTTTCAGGGCTTCGCGTGATTCTGCTTGGACCAACAAACACACTTGCTCGTTGGCTTCTTTGGCGTAGTTTGGAAACATACCCCAGCGTGATGCGCGTGCGCCAGCCATGCCCCGTACACCCCCTTTGCCATCGTCTTGGGGGTAACGCATGGCTTGCACACACATTGCCGCTTGCTCGGGCGTGTCCACCATGGGTACCAGTAAAGTTTCAACACCCAAATCCAAATATTGCTTAATCACCACGGTGTCGCCCACTGGTATGCGTGCAATGGCGTGGTTGGCGGGATAGGCCGCAATGGCTTGAAGCTGTTGTTGAATGCTTTGCAAATTGTTGGGTGCATGCTCACCATCAACCAGCAACCAATCGAAGCCCGCCATGGCGCACATTTCGGCGCTGTAACTGTTGGCAAGTCCTAGCCACAATCCAATTTGCGCTTGTTTTTCTGAGATGGCTTTTTTGAAGCGATTGACAGGCGTTTTCATGTGACCTCTTTCAGTTGAATTTAAATTGCAAGCGGCCTAAGGGGCCGTAGTCTGCGTCGAACACATCACCCACTTTGGCGGGCACCGGCTTGGTAAAGGAACCCGCCAACACAATTTGGCCCGCCTTTAAATGCTCGCCCCATGGTGCTAGCTTATTGGCCAACCAGGCAATGCCAACTGCTGGATGCCCTTGCACACCTGCAGCCAAGCCTGTTTCCTCCACTACCCCATTGAGTTTCAAAATGGCGCCGCACCATGGCAAGTTGGTACTTAAGGGATCTACTTTTTCTGCGCCCACCACAATGCCTGCATTGGCAGCGTTGTCGCTGATGGTGTCAAACACTTTGCGCATGACTTTTGTGTGGCGGTCAAATTGCTCAATGCGTGAATCGATGATTTCAATCGCGGGGGTGACGTACTCGGTGGCGGCCAACACTTGCTCTACTGTGACATTGGACCCCTGTAGGTCTTGCTTCAAGACAAAGGCCAACTCGACTTCAACCCTTGGCACCACAAAATCAGTGTGCGCAATGTCAAGAACTTTGCCTAGTGTGCAGGTGTAAAGCATGTTGTCCAGCAGCGTGCCGTAGTCGGGCTCGTCGATTTGGCTGGCTTGTTGCATGGCACGCGACGTCAGGCCAATTTTGTGACCAATGATGTGCCGCCCTTGCGCCAATTGCAAAGCCACCCAAGCGCGGCTGACACGATAGCCGTCTTCGATGGTCATGCCTGGAAAACGTTTTGAAAAATGCTCGACTTGCTTTCGCGTGGTTTGTGCGTTTTGCAATTCGGCCGCTAGCTCGGAGATGCGTTGTGAATCAAACATGGCGTGATCTCAAAGGGCTGCAAACAAAGGATGAACGTTGCTGTGCTTGTGGTCAAACACTTCGGGGCCCACATCAATTTGCAAGGTAATGCCAATGTGCCGCTTCACAAACAAATCGGCAAAATGTTTCTTGGTAACCTCGACCAACATTTCGCCCGCACGCTGTTGTGTGGCCTCACTGCGGCCCTTGCCCATGCGCACATTCAAATACACAAATGCGTAATCTTCGGAACCGCCATGCGGGTTGTTGTCAAACTGCGCGGCTTTGCGGCCAGCTGCACCGCCATCTGCCACCGCATAGTGGGGCGCAGGATAAGCCAACACACGAGTGCCACCCGTAGGAAAAACTTGCTTGCCCGATTCGTCCACCACCGTGAGCATGGCGTCGGCCAAATCACGGCACAAAACTTTCATATTGGTTTCGGCATCCAACTGGCCCGTGTAAAGAATTACCAAGTGCGGCATGAGAAGACTTTCAATATTTTTTACAAACGGCTTGCGCCTGCTGCATACACTGCAGACGGATCTTTCAAGCTTTTGAGGTTGAGTGTGTTGACAGCATCGCCCACTTCATTGGTGACGGGGTTAACCGGAAACACCACATTGATTTGTCCTGTACCCGAACTTGGAAAGTAAGGCGTGATGACTTCGGCCTTGCCTTGATACAAATCCCAACCCAACACACCCAGCAACATGGCGGTGTCATGCATGAAGCCTTCGCCATGCCCTTTGGCGGCGTATTCGGGCAGCATGGCGCAGAAGGTTTTCCAATCGCCTTGTTGCCACAACTCAACCACAGTGTGGTCCAGCTGCTCTAAGAAAGGGCTCCAAATCTTGTTGGCGTACTCGGGTGCCAAACCGTTTTGCGCAAAGCGGTGTGACAAAGAGCCACTTGCAAAAAATGCAACTTTGCCGTCGTATTGTTGCTCCACTGCCTGCCGCATGGCCCAGCCCAGCTGCGCACTTTCGGCCAATGAATGCACCATGCACAAGGCCGACACCGAAATAACTTTGTAGTGCCGATCGGCATTCATGTAACGCATGGGCACCAAGGTGCCGTACTCCAAGGCCAAGCTAGTGTGCTCGTGAGCCAGCGTGGTAACGCCTGCGTCGTTGCAAGCCTTGGCCAAAATGTGACCCAGCTCTGGGTTGCCGTCATACTCATAAGGCATGTTGCTGATGAAGTGCGGCAGTTCATTGCTGGTGTAGTTGCCTTTGAAATGAACGGCATTGTTCAAGTGATAGGCCGAGTTCACCAACCAGTGCGTATCGAACACCACGATGGTGTCAACCCCAAGTGCACGACAGCGTCTGTCAATTTCGTGATGGCCATCAATGGCCGCTTGACGTGTGCCTTTTTGTGGTCCGTCCAACTCGCTCAAATACATAGACGGCACATGCGTGATTTTTGCGGCGAGTGAAACTTGTCCCATCTTCAAACTCCCCAATGTGGAATGTGATGCGAGCCCATCGACACCGCCACGTTTTTAGGTTCACAAAAAACTTCGTAGCTCCAAGTGCCCCCTTCGCGGCCCGTACCGCTGGCCTTGGTGCCGCCAAAAGGCTGACGCAAATCGCGCACGTTTTGGCTGTTGACAAAACACATGCCAGCTTCGACCGCCGCAGCCACTCGGTGTGCACGGCCAATGTTTTCGGTCCACACATAACTGGACAAACCGTATTGAATGTCGTTGGCCAATTCAATGGCGTGGGCTTCGTCACGGAACGGAATTAAACAAGCGACAGGGCCAAAAATTTCTTCTTGTGCAATTTTCATTCGATTGTCGACATCGGCAAACACGGTGGGCCACACATAGTTGCCTTTTTTGACGCGCTCGGGCAAATCGGGTGCGTACGAGGGCTTGTCCAAACCACCACACAACATCGTGGCACCTTCTTTGGGACCCAACTCAATGTAGCTTTTCACTTTGGCCAAATGCGCTTGGCTAATCATGGGGCCCACAATGGTGCTTTCGTCTAAGGGGTCGCCCACTTGAATGCGCTTGGCGCGCTCTGTGAACTTTTGCACAAAGTCAGCATAGATACTTTGTTGTACCAAAATGCGACTTCCGGCTGTGCAACGCTCGCCGTTGTTGCTGAAGATCATGAACACAGCGGCGTCCAATGCACGCGGCAAATCGGCGTCTTCAAAAATCACGAAGGGTGATTTACCGCCCAGCTCCATGCTGAATTTTTTAAGGCCTGCGGTCTGAACAATTCGGTTGCCTGTGGCGGTGGAGCCTGTGAAAGAAATAGCACGCACATCTGGATGCGCCACCAGTGGCTCGCCAGCATCACGGCCATAGCCGTGGACTAAATTTAAAACGCCTGGTGGCACGCCCGCTTCTAAAGCTAACTCACCCAAGCGCGCTGCAGACATGGGAGACAGCTCGCTCATCTTCAGCACGGCAGTATTGCCAAAGGCCAAGCAGGGCGCCACTTTCCAAGTGGCAGTCATGAAGGGCACATTCCATGGGCTGATTAATGCGCACACACCCACAGGGTGAAACAGGGTGTAATTTAAATGTGTGGGTGTGGGGTAGGTATGGCCGTCCACACGTGTGCACATTTCTGCAAAGTAAGAAAAATTGTCGGCTGCGCGAGGTACCAATTGCTTGCCCGTTTGCGAAATGGTTTGACCGCAATCACGTGTTTCTGTTTCTGCAATTTGGGGCACATGCTTGGTGATGAGTTCACCCAACTTGCGCATAATTTTGGCGCGCTCAGTAGCAGGTGTACCGGCCCATTTAGGAAAAGCCGCTTTGGCAGATGCAACGGCTTGGTTTACTTCATCGGCACTGCCAGATGAAACCTCCGCCAACACTTCTTGCGTGGCGGGGTCGCGGGTTTCAAATGTTTGCGAGCTGGCAACTGCTTTGCCGTCAATCAAATGGTCAATGCGCATTGTTTTTTCCTGTTCTTTATTTTGGCGCGAAGTCACTCGCCCAAAGTGTTGATCAAATCGCCGACACCTTCAATGCTGGTCACGACTACATCACCCACATTGCAATTCACCACACCGTCTGATGTGCCTGTCAAAATTAAGTCGCCTGCTTGCAGCGTCATGAATGCGCTGAAGTATTCAATCAAGGTGGGCACATCAAAAATCATGTCGCGCGTATGCCCACGCTGCGTTAGCTGGCCATTCACAGTGGTCTGCAAACTCAGGTTCATGGGGCCACCAAAGGTTTCATGAATATCTTTGGCATCGACCAACCAAGGTCCTATGGGTGTGCAGGTATCGCGATTCTTAACGCGGAAATTGGGGCGATACCAATTTTCCAAATAATCACGAATGGCGTAATCGTTGGCCACGGTGTAGCCACCCACGTAGTCGTAAGCGTTTTCTTTTTTCACGTTCTTTGCCGTACGCCCAATGACCACAGCCAATTCACATTCATAGTGCATGTAGGTCACGCCCTGCGGCCGGCGTGTAATGGCTTTGTGACCCATCAAGGACGCTTCACCTTTGACAAACACCAAAGGCTCTTCGGGTGCTTTGAATGCCAACTCTTTGGCATGGTCTGCATAGTTCAAGCCCAAGGCCAACACGGTTCTGGCTTGTGGCACCGGTGCCAAAGGCGGCAGCCAAACCACATCTTCAAACTTCAATCGCTTGCCAGCCCAAGGGCTGCGCGTTAACAACAACTCACCCTCTGATTCCACTGCTTCATGAATGGCGCCAGCCCATGCAATGCGTGCGTGCTTCATACGGCACCTCCCACGAAGTTGTTCACGAACTTATTCACCAATGTGTCAAAGCCTTCTGCAGAAATTTCCACCACATCACCCGCCTTGGCGCGTGGCCTTTTGCCGTCTGGCAAACAATCACTTCCCAGCAACAACATATCGCCTTCTTGGAAGGTCATGAATTCGGAGATGTCAGAAAGTAAAGCGTCTGACTTGCGCACCGTATCGGCATAACTCACACGTTGCACTTCTTGACCATTGACCTTGACAGTCAGGACCACCTGGTCGGTGCTGACCTGCGCAATGCCGCGTGCTTGTGCGCCAAGCCCTAAAAATCCATCGACACATTTGAACTTGACCGGCGGTCGGTAGTAGCTTTCATGCGGAATAGAGACATCGTTAACCAACACGCAAGCAACAGGCTTTGCATCTGCGCCAAAGACCCATGCCAAATTAGCGCCAATGTCCAATTCTGTAACCCCTGCTGGTACCGCAATGTTGCCCCCTGACGCTGTAAACGTGTTGGCGGTTTTAATAAACAGCACTGGCGCCTTTGGAGCGCCTTTGTATGGCGCATCGGACATTTGAGGCACTCTTAATTGCCACTCTTGCTGAAAATTAAGCAATGCGCCGTAAACGGTGCCTTGCGGCCAAAAGCTGGATGGAGCGCCTGATGGCATGTGTCGGCTTGCGTGCATCTTCTTCATTCCATTTCATGAACCGATTCGTCTGCTGGCGATGTTTCCAACTGAATCACGGCGTCTAGCAACTGATACAGCTGCGCTAATTTTTGTTTACCCAATTCGCTTTCCATCCAAGCGTAATGCGCTTCGATGGCTTCAGACAATTTGGCCACTTTAGACAAGCCCAACGGCGTGGCACGGATGACTGTTCTGCGCGCGTCTTGCGCACATCGACTGCGCTCAATCAAACCATCGCGTTCCATTCGGGTGAGGACCCCCGTCAAACTGGGGCCAAGCAAAAAGGCCTCGCGCGCCACGCGACCTGTTTCAACACCTTCTGCGCTTTCAGCACGGTTGGCATGCTCGCCCAACACACGCAAAACACGCCACTGCTGGTCCGACAAACCATGTTCCCGCAGGCTAGGCCGCGTGTGCGTCATGACCGCTTCGCGCGCTTGAAGCAGAAGGCGAGGCAAGTTGCGATGAACAAAGGTCTGTTTTTTCATGAGCTTTGGATTTATTTAACATGTTAAATGATTTTTAAAACATTGCAAAATCGGGTTAAACCGCTTCTTTGCTAAAAATTAATCGCAGGCTGATGCCATGAGCCTTTGCTACGGGAATAATTGCGCCATGAACCCGTCTTTTTTTGAAGCCCACCAGATACGTTTGATCCAAGCGCCTATGGCCGGGTCACAAAATCACCAATTGGCCGCCGCCGTCTTCAAAGCGGGCGGCATGGGCAGTATTCCGGCAGCCATGCTGACAAGCGAACAGCTCAAGAATGAACTGGTCGCTTTTCAAAACACCATCTCTACAGCAACAAATAACAACAGCTGGGGCGGCTCACTGCCTGTCAACGTCAACTTCTTTTGCCACGCCCCACCTGCAGCACAGACAGAAAAAGAATTGGCTTGGCGCGCAAAATTGGCCAGCACTTATTTAGCGCACGGCATCGATCCACAATCGGTCGGTTCTGGCCCTGGGCGCGCACCCTTCAGTGAAGAAAGTCTGTCCCTCATTGGCCAGATCAAACCCGCGGTGGTCAGCTTTCACTTCGGCCTGCCCAAAGCAGAGTGGGTGCAACAAATCAAAGCCTGGGGTATTCAAATATGGTCTTCAGCCACCACAGTGCAAGAGGCCCAATGGCTTGCGCAAAACGGTGCCGACGCCATCATTGCGCAAGGTCTTGAGGCCGGTGGCCATCGGGGCATGTTCCTTACAGAAGATCTGAGCACCCAAGTGGGTACCTTGGCTTTGTTGCCGCAAATCGTCAAGGCGCTTAAGTTGCCCGTCATTGCGGCAGGCGGCATTTCAAGTGCAGCCGCCGTCAGTGCGGCCAAAACTTTAGGCGCCAGCGCTGTTCAAGTGGGCACTGCATTTTTAACCAGCCACGAGGCCAGCACCAGTGCCTTGCACAGGCAAGCCTTGATGTCGGACGCAGCCAAACACACCGCTTTGACCAACTTGTTCAGCGGCCGGCCCGCACGCGGCATTGTGAACAAGTTCATGCAAGAATTTGGCCCCCTTAACCCCGAGGCCCCGGCCTTCCCCTTGGCCACCGCAGCCGTAGCGCCTTTGCGTGCGGCCGCAGAAGCCAAAGGCTCAGCGGACTATTCACCCTTGTGGTCTGGCCAAAATGCGTCCGATTGCCAAGCTCTGCCCGCGGCCGAGATTGCGCACAAACTCCTACAAGGCTGGACCTGATGCAGCCCATTTCGCTTTTGTCCACAGCTGAGTGTTAGGCTTGCAGCATGGCCAAAGACAAAACCATTTTTACATGCACCGATTGCGGTGGCACCACACCACGTTGGTTGGGCAAATGCCCAGCTTGCGGCGCTTGGAACACCCTCATTGAAAGCACCGTAGACGCTGGCGGCAACGCCAAAAACCGCTACACCAGCCAATTTCAGGCGCTGGCCAAAACTTCTGAGCTCACCAAGTTGGGCGACATTGAAGCCACGGATGTAGACCGCAGCCCCACCGGCATCGAAGAGCTCGATCGCGCTTTGGGCGGCGGCGTGGTGGAAGGTGGCGTGGTGTTAATTGGCGGCGACCCAGGCATTGGCAAATCAACCTTGCTGCTGCAAGCGCTGGATGCACTTCAACGCAAAGGCATGAACACGCTGTATGTGACGGGTGAAGAAAGTGGTGCCCAAGTGGCCTTGCGCTCTAGACGTCTGGGCTTGGACCACAGCCAAGTGCAGGTGTTGGCCGAAATTCAACTAGAAAAAATTCTGGCCACGCTCCAAACTGAGCGGCCCCACATTGCCGTCATTGACTCCATCCAAACGGTTTACTCAGACCAACTCACTTCCGCCCCTGGCTCGGTGGCACAGGTTAGAGAATGTGCGGCCCACCTCACCAGAGCGGCCAAAGCCACCGGCACCGCCATCGTGTTGGTGGGTCACGTCACCAAAGAAGGCGCGCTGGCCGGTCCGCGTGTTTTGGAGCACATGGTCGACACGGTGTTGTACTTTGAAGGCGACACGCACAGCAGCTTCCGCCTAATTCGGGCCATCAAAAACCGCTTTGGCGCGGTCAATGAAATTGGCGTTTTTGCCATGACCGAAAAAGGTCTGAAGGGCGTTTCCAATCCCAGCGCCATCTTTTTATCGCAACATTCCGAGCCCGTGGCAGGCAGTTGCGTCATGGTCACTTTGGAGGGTACCCGGCCTTTGTTGGTTGAAATTCAAGCCCTGGTTGACAGCGGTGGGCCCAGTCCACGCAGGCTGTCGGTGGGCCTTGAAAGAGACCGTCTGGCCATGCTCTTGGCGGTTTTGCACCGCCATGCGGGTGTGGCCTGCATGGACCAAGATGTGTTCGTGAATGCCGTTGGCGGCGTTCGGATTAGCGAGCCTGCAGCTGACTTGGCAGTGATGTTGGCAATCACTTCATCACTCAGAGGCAAGCCCTTGCCCAAAGGATTTATTGCCTTTGGCGAGGTGGGATTGGCAGGCGAAGTCAGGCCCGCACCCCGCGGCCAGGAACGGCTGAAAGAAGCTGCCAAGTTGGGTTTTACGGTGGCGGTGGTGCCCAAAGCCAATGCCCCCAAAAAGAACGACAAGAACTTTGAAGGCCTCACCATTTACCCGGTCGATCGCATTGAAGACGCCATGAACTGTGTCCGAGGACTTTAAGATCGGGCCATGAATTTTTCCAAATTTTTGATCCCAATTGGGGTTGTTCTTTTTGTCGCAGGGGCCTGGCAGCAATACCAATGGGCCGGCGTGGCAGTTGCCACAGGCGCCGTTGTGATGTGGATCTTGCTGCACTTTACGCGCATGGTGACGGTGCTAAGCCGAGCTGCAAACCGCCCTGTGGGCCATGTGGGCAGTGCCGTCATGCTCAACGCCAAGCTCAAAAAAGGCGTCAATTTGATGCACGTGATTGCCATGACCAAATCTCTGGGCGAACGTTTGTCTGCAGAAAATGTTCAGCCCGAGGTCTACAAATGGACCGACGAAGGCGCCTCATTTGTCACTTGCACCTTCAAAGATGGCAAGTTAGTTCAGTGGGACATGACCCGGCCTGAGCCTGCGCAAGCAGAAGCGCCACCAACATCTATCTGAACTCAGCTTATAAACTGAGCAGCGGCAGGGCATAAGACCCGTAAAATGGCAACTTTGCGAAACTGGCAACAAAGGACAAAACAATGAGCAGCGCAACCCCCTCAATGGAAGACCGTGACGGCAAAATTTGGATGGACGGCAAGATGGTCGAGTGGCGCGATGCCAAGATCCACGTTTTGACCCACACCTTGCACTACGGTTGCGGCGCTTTTGAAGGCGTGCGCGCTTACAAAACGATCAATGGCACAGCCATCTTCCGCTTGCAAGAGCACACCGATCGCCTGTTCAACAGCGCCAAAATTTTGCGCATGAAATTGCCCTTCACCAAAGAAGAAGTCAATGAAGCGCAAAAAGCGGTTGTGCGCGAAAACAATTTGGAAAGCGGCTACATCCGTCCTTTGACTTGGATTGGTTCGCAAAAATTGGGCGTCAGCCCTAAAGGCAACACCATTCACCTGATGGTGGCCGCATGGACTTGGGGCGCTTACTTGGGTGAAGAAGGCATGAAGCGCGGTATTCGCGT